>WASV01184554.1_pt1 | contig 10465 bp, 13 predicted proteins | sample 5698531 | NCBI WGS metagenome assembly WASV01 (sample SAMN11175559, study PRJNA528189) | sponge metagenome | isolation source: marine sponge | host: Myxilla | place: Antarctica: Western Antarctic Peninsula, King George Island | collected 2013-01 | reverse complement strand
TAAATAATTCATCGTTTTCTTATCGGGTGGTTATAATGCGTAAAGAATATTTAATGCATATAACATATCTGTAAATGAAAGACATGAATTCTCAAACCGCCATTGTAAAGTCAGTCGACTTGTCGAAAACCTATGATGGGAATATCGTTGTTAATAAGTTGAACCTTGCTATTTCCCCCAGTTGTTTTTGTGGCATTTTGGGTCCCAATGGAGCAGGGAAGACAACAACGTTGAGAATGATGATTGGTCATTGTCCTATTGACAGTGGTGAGCTTTCCATTTTTGGCTTGTCAGTAAAAAATAATGCGTCTGTTATTCGTGAGTCGGTGGGTGTGGTACCGCAGATGGATAATTTGGACTCTGACTTTACTGTGAAAGAGAACTTAGATGTTTATGGGAAGTTTTTCGGTATCAAATCAGCTGAATTGGAAACAAGAATTGAAGAATTGCTTGATTTTGCATCGTTAAAAGAAAAAGAGCACAGTAAAATATCAGAACTATCAGGTGGTATGAGGCGACGCCTTACCCTGGCACGCGCTTTAATTAACAAGCCTAAACTATTGATTTTAGATGAGCCTACAACAGGGCTTGATCCGCAAGCGAGGCAAGCTATTTGGCAAAAGCTTCGGGAGTTAAGAAAACGGGGGTTAACGCTTATTCTCACTACGCACTATATGGAAGAAGCGGAGCGTTTATGTGATCGAGTTATTGTGATGGATCATGGTGAGGTTATGGCGGATGCGCCGCCAAAACGATTGATTCAAAGTGAAATTGAAGCGCATGTTCTTGAAGTTCATGCGGGCAGCGAGTCGCTTATCGCAGAGCTTCAGAAAGATAGTAGTATGGCGAGATTTGAACGTTCGGGCGATACCTGTTTCTTTTATGGAGAGAAGTTGAGCCATGCGTTAGAGATTTTGGAACAAAGCAGTCACGATGACTATTTGTTTCGCCCCGCCAATTTAGAGGATGTATTTATCAAATTAACAGGACGCGATTTTTGTGAATAGTTCACTTAACATACCGTTGTTTTTATGTCGCAGCCTGGCTATTTGGTCAAGGAATATACGTGTCTGGAGTAAACTCGCTGGTCCTTCATTGATGGGAAACTTTGGTGAGCCGCTTTTGTATTTGCTGGTGCTTGGCTATGGCTTAGGGCAGTTTGTGGGTGAGGTTGAAGGCTTAACGTACATGACGTTTTTGGCATCCGGCGTTATATGTACTAGCGCTGTTAACTCGGCCAGTTTTGAGGGGATGTATTCCGCTTATACACGTATGGAAGTGCAGCAAACGTGGTTAGGTATGTTAACGACACCTATTGGCGTGAGTGAAGTTGTGTTTGGCGAGATATTATGGGCTGCGACTAAAAGTTTAATTAGCGTTAGTGCGATTTTGATTGTTTCAACAGCGTTGGATCTGGTTGAAGATGCTTATGCGCTCTTTATTTTGCCAATCGCTTTTTTGACAGGTATGTGCTTTTCCTCACTCGCATTGTTAGTGACATCAAGTGCTAAAAGCTACGATTTTTTTCTATATTACACAACGCTATTTATAACGCCGATGGTTTTACTGAGTGGTGTGTTTTTCCCCATTGATACATTGCCTATAGCTCTGCAGTGGCTTGCTCAATCGTTGCCTCTGTACCATGCCATTTCATTGGTTCGCCCATTAATGACGGGCGGCGAAGTCTCGTATGTTCTTTTGCACCTATTTGTATTAGCCTCATTTGGCGGTTTGGCTGCAGTGTTGGCAACACACAAAATAAAGAAAAGGCTCATTAAATGAGCCTCTCATTGTGAGAGAATGGATTAATTATGAAGGTTTCTTTTTTAAGAAGGTGGTGAATTGAGTTTATGCATTTATATATAATAGGGTTGTTATTGCTTTTACTTCCATGCTTAGTAGGGGCCGATTTATATAAAAAGATAGATGCCCAAGGTCACTTTTTTTTTACTGATAAGCCGGAAGGTCGAGGTTATCAGCTAATTATGCGTACGCCAAAAAAGGGAACGGTAGCGTATACGAAGTTTGTACAAAATCGTCGGCAATTAACGCCATTAATCCGGAAGCAAGCGCGTTTATTTAAGTTGGACCCAGCATTAGTTTTGGCGGTTATCCATGCTGAATCAGCATACGATAAAAATGCTATTTCAAAAGCTGGAGCAGTTGGCTTAATGCAGTTGATGCCAGCAACGGCAAAAAAATTTGGTGTCAGTAATAGACATGACGTTAGGCAGAATGTTAGTGGCGGGGTGCAATATTTGAAGTATCTATTGAAGCTATTTGAATTTGATATTAAGCTAACGTTGGCTGCTTATAATGCAGGCGAGTCGGCGGTTAAAAAATACGGTAATAAAATTCCACCTTACCCTGAGACGCAGGCTTATGTAAAAAAAGTAATTTCATATTACAAAGATTATTTAAGCGGTAAAACAACTATTTAGGAGAAGCATTTGCGTTTACTTCATACGATGTTGCGAGTGAGTAACTTGGAGCGTTCGATTCAATTTTATACGCATGTATTAGGCATGGATTTGCTTCGCAGGGATGATTACGAAGAAGGGCGTTTTACTTTAGCGTTCGTGGGGTACGGCTGCGAACAGGAAAACACAGTGATTGAGTTGACGCATAATTGGGATACCAGCGAATATGAGCTAGGCAACGGGTTTGGGCATATTGCTATACAGGTTGATGATGTTTACCAAGCGTGTGAACGTATTCGTGAAAAAGGTGGTGTGGTAACGAGAGAAGCAGGGCCAATGAAAGGGGGTAAACGTATTTTGGCTTTTGCTGAAGACCCGGATGGTTATGCAATGGAGTTGTTAGATTGATCTATAAAACCTTGTAACCCATGCAGCTTAATATAGAAGTCAGCTTTATTAGTGGTAGGCCAATAAGCGCATTAGGGTCGTCACCTTCAATCTTTTCAAACAGCGCGATACCTAAGCCCTCCGACTTAAAGGCGGCGGCGCAGCCATAGGGTTTATCCTGTTCAACATAATGTTTTATTGAGTCGGCTGATAAGTTTTTCATCTGCACCTTGCATATATCAACGTCAATTTTATGATTCCCTGTTTTTGAATTCAAGACGCAAAGACTAGTATAAAAGGTAATGCTTTTGCCGGAAGAAAAGGTTAATTGCATCACTGATTTTTCAAACGAGCCGGGTTTAGTGAGTTGGGTATCACCCAGCATTGCTACTTGATCGGACCCAATAATAAGGTGGTTTGGGTAGTCGTTAACGAGAGCTTTAGCTTTCTCCAAAGCAAGACGCGTGGACAGTTCGAGAGAAGATTCGCCATCAAAACGAGATTCATTAATGTTGGGTGATGCGGTATCGAAATGCTTGCAGATTTTATGAAATAGCTCTTTTTTGAACGGAGAGCTAGATGCTAATACTAATTTGGGAGAATTTTTCATATAATGAACCCATTGAATTATCGGTATTTTACCTAAATATGAGTAAGACGTTACAAATAGAAGTAAATCCTAAGTTATGCGCCAGCCAAGAACGTGTTATTTTTGGTGAGTTGCCTTATAAAGAACTAAAACAAATTCAACAAGATATAGAAATATCAAGCGGGGCGATTAAGGCTGAGGTGATGTTTTCTAAAGTTGGTAAATTTGTTGTTTTAACAGGTCGGATTTCAAGTGATCTCGTGCTAGAATGCGCTGTTTGTTTGGAATTAACAGTTTTTCCCGTCGATATCGACGTTAAATTGGCGGTGATTAATAATGAATCGCGATTGGGTTCGGTTCCAGATGGATATGAACCTTACCTATTTGAAGGTGACTCATTATTAATGAGTGAAATTATAGAAAGTGAGGTTGTTCTGGTGATCCCTTTTATTGCAAGGCATGATGTATGCCCAGTAGAGTTGCCTAAAAGCAGCACCAGTAAAGATTTTAAGTTTGAAACGGAACCTAAGAAAAACCCGTTTGAAGCATTAGAAAAGTTAAAGTTGAATTAAGCCGCGGTGCTTTTTCTACTTCAAATAAAACTTAGTACCTAAATAGGTATGAAAGAAATATTAATTCTCTGGAGAATTTAAAATGGCAGTTCAAAAAAGTAAAAAATCACGTTCAAGACGCGGCATGCGCCGTTCGCACGACGCTTTAACAACACAAACTTTGTCAACTGAGCCTACAACAGGCGAAGTGCATTTGCGTCACCATGTTAGCGCTGACGGGTTTTACCGTGGTGAACAAGTGGTTGCAGATAAAAACTAAATTATTTTAGAGCTCTGTGATTATAAAGAGCTTGAAAATAAACAATATGGCCTACTATAAACAATATGACCTACTATTATAGTGGGTAGTCGTTCTTTAATAAGCTATATCCGCTATCAAATATGGCTTACGATTATGGAAGGCACGATTGATGTTTAATGCAAAAATAACAGGTACAGGCAGTTATTTACCTGAAAAAATCGTTACCAATAAAGACTTTGAGTCGATATTAGATACGTCGGACGAATGGATTTATGCGCGCACTGGCATCAGGCAACGTCACGTTATAGCTGAAGATGAAACAACATCGAGCATGGCGGAAATTGCAGCAAATAACGCGCTGAAGGCAGCTGGTGTAGACGCATCTGAAATTGACCTCATTATTGTTGGTACAAGCTCTCCCGATAGAATCTTTCCTAGTACGGCGTGTATTCTCCAGCATAAGTTAGGCGCTGGTAACGGTGCCGCTTTTGACGTACAAGCGGCGTGTTCAGGCTTTATTTATGCACTCGGCATTGCTCACCAGTTTATTCAAACGGGTAGCGTTAAAAAAGCCTTGGTGATTGGTGCAGAAGCAAATTCCAGAATTTTAGATTACAGTGACAGAAGCACTTGCATTATTTTTGGTGATGGTGCGGGCGCTGTTGTTCTAGAAGCGTCAACAGAGCAAGGCATTCTCTCAACGCATATGCATGCAAATGGTCAATACCAAGACCTGCTATATATAAACAACCCCATAAAAGATCAGCTGCAAGATGGCGATAAAGCGCACATGACCATGCACGGCAACGATGTGTATAAAGTGGCGGTTAAAACATTAAGCAAAATTGTTGATGAAACACTTAAAGCAAATGGTTTAGAAAAATCAGATGTTGATTGGCTAATACCGCATCAGGCGAATATTCGAATTATTTCTTCTGTTGCTAAAAAGCTCAACATGCCAATGGATAAGGTGGTGTTGACTATTGAGAACCAAGGAAACACATCCGCAGCATCAGTTCCGCTAGCATTAGACCTTGCTGTCAGAGATGGACGGATAAAGAAAGGGCATATGCTGCTAATGGAAGCGTTTGGCGGTGGTTTTGTTTGGGGTTCGGCACTGGTTGAAATGTAAAATTAACGATCAATATAGAAGAAAAATTATGTCGGAACGTAAAATAGCTATTGTATTTCCAGGGCAGGGCTCGCAAGCCGTTGGTATGTTGGGTGACCTTGCAACAACATACAGTCAAATTAAAGAAACATTTGATGAAGCCTCACAGGTGCTAGGACGTGATTTATGGGCGTTAGCGCAAGAAGGACCGGCAGAAGAGTTAAATCAAACGCAGAATACACAGCCGCTGGTATTAACAGCAAGTATTGCTATGTGGCGTGTGCTACAAAGTGAACTGGGTGTTAAGCCTGGTTACGTTGCTGGGCACAGTTTGGGTGAATATACAGCACTTGTTTGCGCGGATAGCCTTAGTTTTGTAGATGCCGTTCAACTGGTGGAGCAACGCGCAATGTTTATGCAGCAAGCCGTCCCTCAAGGTGAGGGAGCAATGGCTGCTATTTTAGGTCTTGCTGTTGATGACCTGATTACAATCTGTGACCAAGCTTCACAAAGCGAGGTTGTTTCAGCGGTTAACTTTAACGCGCCGAGACAGGTTGTTATTGCAGGTAATACCGAAGCGGTGAATAGAGCGATAGACCTCAGCAAAGAGCAAGGTGCAAAAAGAGCGTTATCACTGCCCGTTAGTGTGCCGTCACATTGCGACTTAATGTTGCCAGCAGCAAAAAACTTATTAAGTGCCATGTCAAATACCTCTTTTAATAGCCCAATAATTTCGGTTATACATAATACGGATGTGGCTGAGCATGCAGAGGAAGTGAGTATTAAAGAAGCGTTAGGCTTACAGCTACATACACCTGTTCGCTGGGTTGAGACGGTTGAATTACTCGTTGCATCAGGTGTTGCTACAATTATTGAATGCGGTCCTGGAAAGGTGTTAACAGGTTTAAATAAAAGAATTGATAAATCATTAGAGCTGCATTCATTGGGTGATGAACGTTCTTTTAACAAAGCAATAGAGGCATTATCATGAGCGACAAAATCACTGCATTAGTAACAGGTGCGAGCCGTGGAATTGGTAAAGCGATTGCCCAACAGTTGGTGGCAGATGGTTTTTATGTTATTGGAACAGCAACATCTGATAATGGTGCTGTAGCTATTTCTGATTACTTGTCAGACTCTGGCAAAGGTATGAAGCTTGACGTGACGGATGCGGAGTCAATAAAAGGTGTTTTAAAGGACATTGCCGACAGTGTTGGCACGCCGACTGTATTGGTTAATAACGCAGGTATTACACGTGATAACTTAATGCTAAGAATGAAAGATGATGAATGGGATGACATTATGTCTACTAATCTAACGTCTGTTTTTCGTGTCAGCAAAGGCTGTTTGCGCGGCATGATGAAAAAACGAAAAGGACGTATTGTAAGCATAGCATCGGTTGTTGGTGTAACTGGTAATGCAGGGCAAGCAAACTATGCGGCAGCTAAAGCTGGAATTATTGGCTTCAGCAAATCCCTAGCTAAAGAAGTCGGTTCGCGACATATTACGGTGAACACGGTAGCGCCTGGCTTTATTGATACCGACATGACCAAAGCATTAGCAGAAGATCAACGTTCAGCTTTATTACAAGGCGTTCCGTTGGGTCGTTTGGGTGATGCTGAAGAAATTGCACATGCTGTTTCATTTCTATGCTCAGACAAAGCGGCGTATATTACGGGCGAAACACTGCATGTTAATGGCGGTATGTACATGGGGTAAGTTAGCAAAACTTAGTTTAACTTTCTATGTTAACAGTTTGATTTAAATAAGTTAAATAGAATTAGTGATTGGTAAGAAGACGGTAAATAAAGGTTAAATAAACAGAAAAGTTTAATCTTTAGTCATTTATCAATATAATGCATCTTCCACGAGTCAACCTTGTGGTTCATAAAAATATAGAGGATATACAAAAATGAGTAATATTGAAGAACGCGTCAAAAAAATCGTTGCAGAACAGCTTGGTGTAAAAGAAGAAGTAACAAACAAAGCTTCATTCATCGATGACCTAGGTGCAGATTCATTAGACACTGTTGAATTAGTAATGGCCCTTGAAGAAGAGTTCGATTGTGAGATTCCTGATGAGCAAGCTGAAGGTATCACAACAGTTCAACAAGCGATTGATTACGTTAACAGTAACGCAGAATAAATCAGTTTCTTTTTTCAAGCACGGCTTGCTTCGGCAGGCCGTGCTTGTTTTATATTAGAGGGTTAGTATTGTGTCAAAGCGTCGAGTAGTAGTAACAGGGTTAGGATTGATTTCACCAGTAGGTGGTAATGTTTCTGATTCATGGGAAAGTATATTAAATGGGCAAAGCGGTATTGCTCCAATTACTCGATTCGATATAACGAATTTCCCATCAAAGTTTGCAGGAGCAGTAAAAGGCTTTGATGTTGAAGACTATATGTCTCGGAGGGAGGCTAAGAAAATGGATCTGTTTATTCATTATGGTGTAGCAGCAGGTGTGCAAGCCTTAGATGACTCTGGTCTTGAAGTAACCGATGAAAATGCAGAGCGCATTGGTGTAGCTATTGGCGCTGGTATTGGTGGTATTTCTGGTATTGAAACAGGCTTTGAGAATTTCCAGAAAGGAGGTCAGAGGAAAATATCACCTTTCTTTGTACCCTCTAATATTATCAATATGATATCGGGCAATTTATCTATTATGCGCGGTTTGAAAGGTCCTAATTTTGCTATCGCAACGGCCTGTACAACGGGAGCGCATAATATTGGTGATGCCATGCGCATTATTCAATATGGTGATGCCGATGTAATGGTTGCTGGTGGTGCAGAGATGGCGACATCAGTGACGGCTTACAGTGGTTTTTCATCAGCGCGTGCGCTTTCGCGTCGAAATGACTCGCCAGAAACAGCCAGTCGCCCTTGGGATAAAGACCGTGATGGTTTTGTTTTAAGTGATGGTGCGGGTGTTCTAGTTTTAGAAGAATATCAACATGCTAAAAAGCGTGGTGCAAAAATTTATGCTGAGATGGCAGGTTATGGTATGAGTTCAGATGCCTTTCATATGACGATGCCCTCAAAAAATGGCGACGGTGCCTACCGTTGTATGAGAAATGCATTAAAGGATGCCTCTTTAAACCCTGAGCAAATTAGTTATATCAACGCGCATGGCACATCAACGCCGGCAGGTGATTTAGCAGAAACACATGCGGCGAAAACGTTATTGGGCAACCTTGCCTATAAAACACCGATGAGTTCAACAAAGTCAATGACAGGACATATGTTAGGTGCGGCTGGCGGAGCAGAAGCTGTGTTTTCTGTGTTAGCTATTCGCGACCAAGTTGCCCCACCAACCATTAACCAATTTACCCCAGACCCAGAGTGCGATTTGGATTATGTGCCAAATCAAGCACGTCAAATGGATATGGATGTGATTGTTTCAAATTCATTTGGCTTTGGCGGTACCAACGGCACGCTCGTTTTCAAACGTATTTAACGATAGGTCTTTTCCGTGGGATTGGTTCTTCAAACGTGTGATGATGTTGTAAAGGTTCAGATTTCTTTTGCTAGCGACTTGCTGTCTTGCCATGCTTTAAATCCAGCGCGTTACCCCTTTCTTCTTGAAAGTCATCATCCCAAAAATAGCACTAACGGTGTTGATATTTTATTTGCCTATCCGGGCGAAACATTGGAAATATCAAGGGTTGGTGATACTGAGTTTTTTACACAATTAGACGAAAGAGTTTCACGGGGCTCAGCGTTTACTGAAAACAAAAGAATAAATACTTTGCCCTTCACAGGCGGGTGGTTTGTTTTTTTGAGTTATGAAGTTATCGGTTCAATTGAACATAAGCTATCGAGCCTTGTTGCCGATGAAAGTTTGCCTATTGCTAGTGCTGTCCGCATTCCTGTAGCCGTTATAAAAGATCATGCAGACAAAACCTGTTGGATAGTGTGCGAGAGTGGTTTTGAGGATCAATTACATGAAGTGTGGGCTGATATTCAAGATTCGACACAGCCACCCTTAAAACCGGCTAAAGTGACGCTCAAGGAGGATGCCCCTGAGTGCTTTCTTGAAGGTGTTGACAAAATTAAAAATTACCTAGTAGAAGGCGATACGCTACAAGTTAACTTATCAAGACAATGGTCAGGGAAATTATTGGACGGCTCTAATTACCTTGATGTGTATCGCTCATTAAGGCGGCAAAATCCATCGCCTTTTTCTGGGCTTGCATGCTATGGAAATAGTGTTATTTGTTCATCCTCACCTGAACGATTAGTAAGTTGCTTGGATAATAAAGTGCAAATGCGACCCATTGCTGGCACACGTCCAAGGCATGAAGACGCGGGTATGGATAAAACGTTAGCAGAAGACCTACTCGCCAATTCTAAGGAAAATGCCGAACACATTATGCTTATTGATCTGATACGTAATGATCTAGGGCGTATTTGCGAAACAGGAACCATAGCGGTTGATGAAAAAATGGTGCTGGAATCGTATGCAGCAGTACATCATATTGTGTCGAATGTTAGTGGACAGTTAAAAGCAGGCACAAGCGTATCGGATATTATTAAAGCAGTATTCCCGGGTGGAACAATTACCGGTTGCCCCAAAGTTCGTTGCATGGAAATTATTCAAGAACTTGAGCAAAAGCCACGCGGTGCATATACTGGATCAATGGGCTATATTAATAATAATGGTGACCTTGATTTTAATATTTTAATTAGAACGTTTACGGTCAATGGTGAGCAAATTAGTTTGCGTACAGGAGCGGGCATCGTGACAGACTCAATAGCCGATAATGAATTAAAGGAAACACGGCATAAAGCGAAAGCATTGCTTAGTGCGTTAACGCTAGAATGAAAGCAGGGATATTAGTTAATGGATGCGCTGAGGGCTTAATAAAGCCAATGGATAGAGGCTTTCACTATGGTGATGGGCTTTTTGAAACGATTTTAGTTGAATCTGGCCGCGTAATTTTTTTGCAAGAACACCTAGGTCGATTACAACGTGGTTGTAATGTCTTGGGTTTGCCTGAGGTAGATGAAACCACGATTAAACAGGAAATAGAACAGCTGATTTCTGTAGACTGTTATGGCGTTATAAAAATAATTCTAACCCGTGGTGTAGGTGAAAGAGGTTTTTTACCGCCGAGCAAGCCTAATATTACACGGGTTGTCAGGTA
>WASV01010254.1_pt1 | contig 10492 bp, 7 predicted proteins | sample 5698531 | NCBI WGS metagenome assembly WASV01 (sample SAMN11175559, study PRJNA528189) | sponge metagenome | isolation source: marine sponge | host: Myxilla | place: Antarctica: Western Antarctic Peninsula, King George Island | collected 2013-01 | reverse complement strand
CTGGCACCGTTGGTGGAGGCGATCAAAAAATATTTCAACACTTTTGTTGCGTTGAAAGGTTTCCCACCTTCGAACTCGAGCACCATTGATTTCATGTATGCGTCTGGTTTTGATATCATTGATTTTCCATTGGGTGGTTTTTATGGAACGGTTAAGTCGAAAAAAAAGATGACGGCAAAACAGGTTCATTCTGCCTTGGAATATGCCGCAGGAGTTTTTCCACCTGGCGCAGTCTGGACAGATATGGTTCTGGGGCCGGAACCCCTTTCGCAATTTAAGGAAGGTGTTGACAGACTGGCCGACTCGGGAGTCATTCCTTTAATTTATCTGCAACGTGGCAGCGGCGAAAAGCAGGATAGATATGGTGATCTGGTAGAGATGGCGGAACATATGGACAAGGCGATTCTACGCAACCGCCTGCCATTAAAATGGTTGTATCCGACATGCCGTTTTTTGAGTCCGCTCGACACCCGGTTTTTTACCAGCGACCCGCTTCAGGCAAAACTTGCAGTGACACCGGTTTATCGATCGGGACTGGGAAGAAAAACTTCGGCAGGGTTCGCCGCGCTCAGGCGCAAACTGCGCATCCGCAGCGTCAGCGACTCTTTCGAGTCTGCGGGGCTTTAATTACATGGACACACAAGTGAAAACATGGACACACAAGTGAAAAACATGGACACGCAAGTGAAAAACATGGACACGCAAGTGAAAAGCATGAACACACAAGTAAAAAAGCCTGCTAAAAGCACTATTCCAGAAGTTCCTTTGAAAAACCTGGAGACGCTATGGTTGCAGGTTGGAGGCACGCTCTGCAATCTTGAATGCACTCATTGTTTTATCAGTTGCGGACCGAAGAACGACACCATCGCCATGATGACTCTGGCCCAGGTTAAAGAAAGACTGGAAGAATCCAAGACCTTAGGGGTGAAAGACTATTACATCACCGGTGGCGAAGTATTTATCAATCCGCAGATTTTTGAAATTCTTGCTTTGATTCTCGACTATGGGCCTCTCGACGTTCTAACCAATGGAACACTGATTACGGCAGAGAAGGCTCAGCGGTTGAGAGGGATTCAGGACGATTCCAATCACCCCTTGCGCTTCAGGGTGAGTATGGAAAATTTTGAAGAAGCGGCCAACGATGTTATACGCGGAAAAGGGGCTTACCGAAAAGCCGTGACCGGAATTCAGCGCCTCAGTGAGGCCGGGTTTTCGCCGATACTCACCATCACGCGCTCATGGGAAGAGGAGCAGGACGCGGAAATGGAATTGCAGTTTATTGAATTTCTCCGCTCTAACCGAGTTCCCCAACCGAAAATCAAGATATTGCCGGGTTTTATGCTAGGACAGTTGGCTGAGAATGAACGCGGCTATAATGACGAAGAACGGGTGACGCAAGCATGTTTTGAAAATTTTGATATCACCCAGCTCCAGTGCGCAACGTCGCGCATGGCGACTGGCGAAGGAGTTTACGTCTGTCCGATTCTCGTTGATAATCCAAAGGCTCGCATGGGAAACAATATTGAGGAGACCCTGCGCCCCTTTCCCTTGTCACACTCTGCCTGTTATACCTGCCGTGTTACGGGAATGACCTGCAAGTCGTCCGCTTGAAAAAACCGGAGTTTTATATTGAGCCGGTCCTGAAAGGCTGGTAGCATACATCCACTAATCCTTTTTAAAGGACGCTTGTTGTCTTCCGTAATTGTTGTCTTCCATAATTCATAATGGCTTTGATGCATTCCACAATGGTTCCGTTGGGAACTCCGGTTCTGAGTTTCCAGCTTCCCGGAGTTGATGAGAAGGAATATTCTCTGAAAAGTTTTTCGGATAAAAATATTCTGGTGGTCATTTTCATGTGCAATCATTGTCCTTATGTCAAGGCTGTGCTTAAGCGGTTGATTGATTTGCAGGCCGAGACCGGGCATCAGCGAGTCCAGTTAGTTGGCATCAATTCCAATGATGCAGAACGCTACCCCGATGACTCTTTGGAAAACATGAAGAAGGTCGCCAGGGAGAAGGGCATAAATTTCCCCTATTTGTTCGATGCTTCGCAGGAGACGGCCAAGGCTTATGATGCGGTGTGCACACCTGATATTTATGTTTATGGTCCGGAACGAAAACTTTTGTACCGGGGCAGAATTGATGACAACTGGGAGCATGAAGAAAAAGTGACCCAGAGAAATTTAAAAGAGGCTCTAGATTGTATTGTTGCAGGGAAAGAAGTTTCGACCGAGCAGGTATCCTCAATGGGTTGTTCTATAAAATGGAAGGAATAAGGGTAAACGATGCAAACAATTAAAAAGTGGTTGTTCATTCTGGCGGCAGTGGTTTTTGCGGGTTCGCTCTTTGCTGATAAAATTGTTTCCTTTTATATTGACTGGTTGTGGTTCGGAAGTCATGGCATCACCTCGGTCTTGTGGACGATGGTGGTATCGCAGTTGGGGTTTGGGTTGCTGACGGGTGTTGTGTTTTTCCTGCTGACATTCGGATTTTTAAATTATGTGTACAGGAAAACTTCTCACCTGCCGATTCTTTTATCAGATCAGGTCCGGCGGGAAGTTCCTTTGCTGGATGCCATGGCCACCAATTTAAAATTGTTGATTCTGGTGATCCCTTTGGCTTTGGCAGTCATGACCGGACTGGTAATGGCTCAGCAATGGGAAACCCTTTTGCAATACTTGAATGCTTCCCCGTATGGAGAGATTGATCCTGTCTACGGCAAAGACATCTCCTTTTACTTTTTTACCCTGCCTCTCTGGTTGCTGGTGAAATCTTTGTTGTGGGAAACCATGATCGTGCTTTCCATTGGCGTGGGGGTGATCTATTTTTTCAAGCGTTTTATTTATATCGGGCCGACCGGCGTGGTTCTTCTTCCTGAAGCCAAGCGCACTCTTTCGGGGCTTGCCGGTTTGTTCTTTCTTTTGTTTGCCAGCGAATTTTATCTTCAGCGTTATGAATTGTTGACGGAGGGAAGTAGTTTGATCGCCGGGATCGGATTCTCTGATGACAATGGGAAAATCCCTGTCCTCTATATTTTGATCATTACTTCTTTGATTTCTGCTCTGTTTGCATTTATAGGGCTGTTTCGACCTGGTATGAAAAAGATCGTGCTTTCAGGTGCAGGATTGGCGTTGATGTTTTTTGTCGCCAACTTGTATCCAAAGATTTTACAGAAATTTGTGGTGGTTCCTAATGAGTTGGTCAAGGAAGCCCCTTATATCGAGCATACCATTGCCGGCGCGTTGACAGCATATGGGCTCAGCCAGACCGAGAAGCATGAGCTTTCCGGTTCTGCGTCTTTGACAGCCGAAAGCATACGGGAAAATGCGACAACGATCGAAAATATCCGGCTCTGGGATCAGGAACCGCTTCTCGATACCTTGGGGCAGATCCAGGAGATCAGGACCTATTACCAGTTCCAGTCTGTTGACAATGACCGGTACCACATTAATGGGAAGTACCGCCAGACCTTGTTGTCGCCAAGAGAACTGCTTTCCTCCAACCTGCCCAACCGCACATGGATTAACGAGCACCTGACTTTCACGCATGGGTACGGGGTTTCACTCAGTCCTGTTAACCAGATTACGCCGGAAGGATTACCGGTGTTGTTCATTAAAGACATCCCTCCGCAATCCAATATGGATCTGGTGGTGACTCGGCCTGAAATCTATTTTGGAGAACTGGCCAACGATCATGTTTTTGTCAACACCGGAACCAAGGAGTTTGATTACCCTGAAGGCGAGAAAAATGTATACAAGAACTATGAAGGCAGGGGAGGGTTTGAAGTCGGTTCCTTTTTCCGCAAGCTTGTTCTGTCGGCCAGGTTCAAAGCTCTTAAAATTGTTTTTTCTAATGATATTAATAGTGAAAGTCGGGTTCTGATGTACCGGAATATTACTGACCGGGTGGAGAAAGTGGCACCATTTCTTAGACTGGACAACGACCCTTACCTGGTGATCTCAGAAGGCCGCCTGATTTGGCTTTATGACGCGTATACGGTGAGTGACCGTTTCCCTTATTCGCCGAAAATTCCACAGTTTGGTAATTATGTGCGCAACTCTGTAAAAATTTCCATCGATGCTTATGACGGTTCGATGAATTTTTATATCGCCGATCAGGCAGACCCGGTTATACGGACGTACCGCAATATTTTTCCCGACCTGTTTCAAGATTTGAAAGAGATGCCGGAAGATTTGCGCAGTCATATTCGTTACCCCTCCGACCTGTTTATGATTCAGACACATATTTATGCCACTTATCATATGAAGCGGCCGCAGGTTTTCTATAACAAGGAAGACCAATGGGAAATACCGGAAATCGACGGGGAAATCATGAAGCCTTATTACACGATCATGAAACTACCTGGCGAGGATCACGAGGAATATATTCTCATGCTTCCATACACGCCGAAAGGAAAGAGTAACCTGTCAGCCTGGATGGTGGCGCGAAGTGATGGCGAACAGTATGGCAAGCTGGATGTGTATACCTTTCCCAAGCAGAAGCTGGTGTTTGGGCCCAGCCAAATGGTGGCCCGGATCAATCAGGATGCGGATATTTCCCGGCAGATTTCATTGTGGGATCAACGAGGATCAAGCGTTATACAAGGAACTCTTTTGGTCATTCCCATTGAAGAGTCGCTGGTTTATGTACGGCCTTTATATATAAAAGCCGATGCTGGAAAGATCCCCGAGCTCAAGCGCGTCATTGTAGGTTATGAAGACAGCATTGCCATGGAACGGACTCTGGATGAAGCACTGGAGAAAATATTCACTGGTTTTGCCCGTGAGCCGCGCGAAGATATGGGCCTACGTGTTGCCGAAGCCGACCCTTCTACTTCGTCGAAACCTGCAAAAGATCAGAAACTGATTTTGAGTAAGAGCGACTATGACAAAATCCGCAGCAATTATCGCCGCATTATGGAATCACAGGGAAACCTTGATCAATCACTGGCAGAATATCGCAAAGACCTCGAAGGACTGGGGAAACTTCTGGAAAATACCCGGGTATCTCCACAGGCTAAAGCGGCTCCTTAAATCCTTCCGGGATTACCGGGAATTCTCGTTAAATCCTACGAGGAGTTTTCGTTAAATCCTTCAGGGATTACGAGGAGTTTTTGTTAAATCCTTCAGGGGTTACCAGGAATTCTCGTTAGCGAATAAACCCAGCTGCTGGGTGACCGATTTTTTGTCGGGGATTACGAGGAATTCTCGTTGAATCTTTCGAGGGTTACCAGAAATTCTCGTTGAATCTTTCGGGGATTACGAGGAGTTCTCGTTAGCGAATAAACCCATCTGCTTGGTGACCGGTTTTTTGTCGGGGATCGGGACGGGGTAATTGCCATCAAAACAGGCGGAGCAGAATTTCTTCTTGCCATCTTGCAACACTCCCAACATTTTTTCTAAGCTTAGGTAGGCCAAAGAATCCGCTGCCAGATACTTACACGTTTCTTCGAGATTGTGTTTGTGGGCGATCAACTCTTCTTGGTCGGGCGTGTCGATGCCGTAAAAACAGGAATGCAGGATCGGCGGAGCTGAAATGCGAAGATGGACTTCCTTGGCTCCTGCATCCCGGAGCATTTTTACAATCTTACGGCTGGTGGTGCCGCGGACGATGGAATCGTCAATGATAGCGATGCGTTTACCAGCGATCATTGATTTTACCGGGTTCAGTTTAAGCTTAACACCAAAATCCCGGATCTGTGATTGCGGCTCAATGAAAGTCCTGCCAATATAATGGTTTCGGATGAGACCCATTTCAAAAGGGATGCCGCTTTCTTCCGCGAAACCCATTGCCGACACAACCCCTGAGTCAGGCACGGGAACAACGAGGTCGACATCGGCGGGGCTTTCCTGAGCCATGGCCCGGCCCATATTTTTACGCACGGTGTAGACATCCTCGCCAAATAAAAAGCTGTCTGGACGCGCAAAATAAATATGCTCAAACACACAATGTTTTGGCTCGACTTTTTTAAATGGAAAAAAGGATTGTAACCCTTGATCGTTGATCAGGAGGACTTCGCCTGGCTCAATCTCGCGGATGAACTCCGCTTCGATAAGATCCATCACACAAGTTTCGGAGGCTACGATGTAGGCGTCATCGAGTTTGCCAAGGCAAAGAGGACGAAACCCGTGTGGGTCGCGGGCGGCCACCAATTCTGTCTCCGTCATCAAGACCAATGAATAGGCACCGTTGACTTGGCTCAAGGCTTCGGCGGCTTGGTCCACGAAAGAATCGGCTTTCGACTGTGCCATTAAATGCACGATGACTTCGCTGTCGTTGGTGGATTGGAATATCGCTCCCTGGGCACCGAGTTCCTCACGTATAGCCTCGGCGTTAACAAGATTGCCGTTATGAGCCAGGGACAGAGACCCTGCTGAATAGTTGATCATGCAAGGTTGGGCGTTGACCAGTTCGCTTTTCCCTGCTGTGGAATAACGATTATGGCCAATGGCTATAGGACCCGGTAGTTTCAGGATTCGGGCAGGGTCAAAGATGTCAGCGACCAGCCCCATGTCGACTTCAAGGTGCATTTTGGAATGCGTGCTAGCGGCAATGCCGGCGCTCTCCTGGCCCCGGTGTTGCAGTGCGTAGAGTCCGAGATAAACCAGATTGGCGGCTTCAGGATGGCCATAGACCCCTACAACTCCGCATTCTTCATGTAGCTTATCTAGCATAGTTCCCCAGTGAAGTTTTCCAGATTTCTTTTAAATCTTCGATGTCCTGTTTAACAACTTCTTTTCCGTTGACCATCACCGTGAAATGAGACCCTCCCACTTTGCCAATCAGGGAAAAGTCGACCTTGGATTTCCTTGCCATGTCTTCGATCTGGTTAATTCGTTCTTCGGAAAAAGAAATAACAATGCGCGACTGGGTTTCTCCGAATAACAAGGTGTCGTTTCTTAATGTAGATTCTAGTGTGAGCGTGGCTCCCAACGTCTGGCATCCCGGCGAGAAACAAGATTCTGCCACCGCGACTGCCAGTCCTCCTTCAGAACAATCATGAGCCGAAGAAATGAGGCCCTTTTGAATCAGCTCCCGGCAAAAATCATGGACCTGTTTTTCGTATTTTCGATCGAGAACGGGAGGTTTCCCCTCACTGCGATCAAACATGACTTTCAGGTATTCGGTTCCTCCCAATTCCTCCCTGGTAAAACCGATGAGAGCGATTTGATCTCCGGATTCTTTAAACCCCTGGGTCATGATCTGTTGCTGATTCTCGATCAGGCCAACAACGGCAACGGTCGGGGTTGGGTAAATCGCATTTCCTTTGGTTTCATTATAGAGGCTGACGTTACCACTGACTACCGGAATATTAAAAAACTTACAGGCATCACCCATGCCTTCCACTGCCTGTTGAAATTGCCACATGATTTCAGGTTTTTCAGGGTTCCCAAAATTAAGGCAATTGGTCAGGCCTATTGGTTCGGCACCGGAGCACACCACATTACGACAAGCTTCGGCCACGGCGATGGCGGCACCCTCATAGGGGTCGAGATAGCAGTAGCGGCTGTTGCAATCCACCGAAATGGCCACCGCTTTATTTGTATCCTTGATGCGCAGGACGGCCGCATCCGAGCCGGGCAAAACGAGCGTATTCAGGCGCACCATGTGGTCGTATTGTTCGTAGACCCATTCCTTGCTGGCGATATTGGGACAGGCCAGAAGTTTTTTCAAAGCCTTGTCTCCGTGTGAAAAATCGGGAAACTCGGTCAGGTTTATATGCACTACCTCGTCGAGATATTGAGGACGTCTTGTTTCCCGTTTTAGATCCAGTGCGCCATCCACAACCGGAAAGATCGGCAGGTTCACCACTTCATGGCCTTCAAACTGGATGTGTACGGTGGATCCCTCGATCACTTCGCCGATGATGGCTGCATCCAGTCCCCATTTGTCGAGAACGGCAATAGCTTCTTTTTCATGGCCGGGTTTGATCACGAATAGCATGCGTTCCTGGGATTCTGAAAGCAGAATCTCGTAGGGGGTCATGCCTTCCTCTTTTAAGGGAACTTTTGACAGATCCATAGACACCCCGGTTTTGGACCGGTGCGCCATTTCAAACGAAGACGAAGTCAGCCCTGCGGCTCCCATATCCTGCACACCCACCACCCAGTCGTACTCAAACAACTCCAGGCAGGCTTCGATCAACAGTTTTTCGGTAAACGGGTCGCCTATTTGCACAGTGGGCCGCTTGTCTTCCGTAGTTTCATCAAACTCGGAAGAAGCCAGGAGGCTCGCGCCATGAATTCCGTCGCGTCCGGTTTTTGAACCGACATAAAGAATCTGGTTGCCCACTCCGCCGGCATCAGCCAGGAATATCCTATCTGATTTAAGCAGCCCTAGACAGAACGCGTTGACCAGAATATTGCCGTTGTAACAGGCATCAAAATAAATTTCCCCGCCGACAGTAGGAACACCAGTACAGTTTCCATAACTGGCAATGCCATCGACCACACCATTGAGCAGGAACCGAGTGCGGGGTTCGTCTAGTTCGCCGAAGCGTAATGAATTCATCAAGGCAATAGGTCGTGCGCCCATAGTGAAAACATCCCGCATTATTCCACCAACGCCGGTTGCCGCGCCCTGATGGGGTTCGATAAAGGAGGGGTGGTTGTGACTTTCAATTTTGAATGCGACGGCCAGACCGTCGCCAATATCTATGACTCCCGCATTTTCCCCAGGACCCTGTAGAACTCTGGGGCTTTTGACCGGTAGTTTCTTCAAATAAGGCTTAGAACTTTTATAACTGCAATGCTCGCTCCACATGACGGAAAAAATACCCAACTCCGTCAGGTTCGGAGTGCGGCCGATCAGGTCGAGGATGCGTAGATACTCTTCCTCGGTCAAACCGTGTTCCTCAGCAATCTTGAGGGTAACTTTTGGGCCGGGGCGGATTTTTTCAGGTTTGTCCACAGTGCTAGGAATTTGAAATAAGGGATTGAAAAATGACCTGGCCATCTGTTCCCGCTAACTCAGGATCGGCACAACGTTCTGGATGCGGCATCAGCCCCATCACGTTTTTCCTCTCATTGGCCACCCCTGCTACGGAACCTACAGAACCGTTAGGGTTGGACTCGGCGGAAACATTTCCCGACGTGTCGCAATAGCGGAAAAGGATTTGCCCGTTTTTCTCAAGCTCGTTCAAGGAAGAGGGGTCGATACAGTATTTGCCCTGATGGTGAGCGATGGGAATTTCCAGTACTGAGTTTTCTCGGCATTGCAGGGTGAAGGGGGTGTCGAGGTTTTCAACACGGACGGACACATTTTTACAAATGAATTTCCTCGACTGGTTCTGGATCAGCGCCCCAGGCAGCAGGCCGCATTCCAAAAGAATCTGGAACCCGTTGCAGATACCCATTACCCTGCCTCCACTTTCGGCAAAATGAATGATGGAATTCATAATTGGAGAATAACGGGCAATGGCTCCGGCCCGAAGGTAATCCCCATAAGAGAACCCCCCTGGTAGAACCACCAGGTCGAAAGACTCCAGATTGGCTTCCTCTTTATGCCACAGCCAATGGGTCTCCTGATTCAGGATATGTTTGAGAATATGGTAACAATCGTGGTCACAATTGGACCCCGGGAATACGACAATGCCACACTTCATTTTTACGCCGGTTTCGATTCGTTTTGGAGTGTTATTCAGTGAGAATAAGGGTGAAACGGAAGTTTTCAATCACCTTATTGGCCAGGAGTCGTTCGCACATTTCCTGGACCCGTGTCTCGGCTTCCTCCTTCGATGCAGAATCAAGCGTGATTTCCATATATTTGCTGATCTTGACACCCAGTACTTCGTCATAACCCAAATTGTTCAATGCTTGGTGGACGGTTTTTGCCTGTGGATCGAGAACACCCGCCTTGAATGTCACATATATTTGGGCAATGAATTTCACTTGTATTTGGGCAATCATTTTTCCAACTTTAGCACAGAAGTTTATTCAGTTCACCAGATTTTGTGACAGGAAAACGCCGAAAGCCAAAGACCAATTTTTGACCGACCTGAAATATTATGTTAAACAAGGAGTTAGGAAGCTCAGCGGATTTTCTTGTCAGAATTTCTATTCCGCAATGACGCAGCCCAAAATGACGCAGCCCAAAACCTACTTGTACCGGGAGACCGGTGACCCTTAATACAAAACATTTTTTTAGAAGAATTATGGCAAACAAATGGCAAACAAACGAAAAATAAATGGAAAATAAGCGGGAAATAAACGGGAAATAAACGAAAAAAAAATGAGAAATAAATGGCAAACAAACGGAAAATAAATGGAAAATAAATGGAACGATTCAGAGGCGAGGGCGACTATTGAAAAATATAAGGATGTCTCAGAAGATGTTGCGCTTCGTGTTTACACTTCACGATTGATAGGCGCAGATCCCTCGCTGGTTCTCCACGGTGGAGGCAACACCTCGGTCAAGTCGTGCACCCGTAACAAGGTGGACGAAGAGGTGGATGTGCTTTATGTGAAAGGCAGTGGATGGGATCTCGATACAC
>WASV01099619.1_pt1 | contig 10523 bp, 13 predicted proteins | sample 5698531 | NCBI WGS metagenome assembly WASV01 (sample SAMN11175559, study PRJNA528189) | sponge metagenome | isolation source: marine sponge | host: Myxilla | place: Antarctica: Western Antarctic Peninsula, King George Island | collected 2013-01 | reverse complement strand
CGGTGTGAACCGTCGCTTTCGCTCATTCCATGAATGAATTTTATGTACAATGTCAGCCGTTGATTGAGCATTTTCTTGTTCGACAACCCAATGAACAGAGTCCAGCAGCTCCAAGCCGAAAGGTGACTCAAACCCTTCAACCAATTTGGCTACTTTCTCAAACCGCTCGCGCATCCAAAAGCAATAAAAACGCACCGAATAGGGCGATGATGACGTTTTTAAATTTCATGTCCATGGTTGTTTTCTCATGGTTGTGTTCTCATGTATGTGTGTTGTCATTTAATAATTGGCAAATAGTGAATAGTGATACAATCGTAACTTGATACGACATTCTGAATTGAACATAGAAGGGGCTGATTATCATGAAAGGTGACATAAAAATATTACTCACGCCGGGTGTTGGAGTTGACGGTAATGGCGGGAGCAATTTCATTTTTCGGCGATGACTTGGCTATGGATGCGTTGGTTGAAAACGAATTAATATGGTTGTGCGCTGAAATATTGATGCTGGCATAATATAATTCGGTCTGGATTGACGCAATAAACGTTTGTAGGGTAACGGCAATTCTACGACACATGTAATAGGCGCGGCTTTAGCCATAAAAAAACCATTGTCGGTAAGTGGTAAATCTGAACATCTTATTTGCACGTTCTGAAAATAGTGGTATATTCACGGGCGCATGTCCATTCAATACACACTTCCCCCATGACCGATCGCACTGCCAAAATCACTCGTAGCACCCGGGAAACTGAAATTTCAGTGTCGGTGAATCTGGACGGCAGTGGCGATGCGCGGTTGCAAACTGGTGTGCCGTTCTTGGAGCACATGGTAGACCAAGTCGCTCGGCACGGGGTTATTGACCTTGAGATTGTTGCCAAAGGGGATTTGCACATTGACGACCACCACACGGTGGAGGACATCGGCATTACCTTCGGGCAGGCGGTATTGCAGGCGATGGGCGATAAAAAGGGTGTGCGTCGTTATGGGCACGCATATGTGCCGCTGGACGAGGCGTTGAGTCGGGTGGTGGTGGATTTTTCCGGTCGGCCATTGCTTAAGATGAACGTTGATTTTCCCGATGCCATGATTGGTCGTTTCGCTACTGGCTTATTTCATGAATTTTTTCAAGGATTCTGTAATCACGCGCAAGTTACGCTGCATATTGACAATCTGCGCGGCGAGAATTCGCATCACATCGCCGAGACCATATTCAAGGCGTTTGGCCGCGCCGTGCGCATGGCAGTCGAGCGTGATCCGCGGATGCCGGGCATTCCTTCCACCAAGGGCACGCTCTGAACGCGTTGCTATCGCCATGTTCATGCGCACGCTCATGCTCATGCCGCATATTCATGCCCATATTCATGTCTATGTTTATGCCCATGTTCATACCCCACATTCATGTCTCACGATAATATCTCGCAATAATGGCAAGCGTTGTCATCGTTGATCTCGGCTCCGGCAATCTGCGCTCGGTTGCCAAAGCGGTGGTGCATGTGTGCGCTGCCGCGCGAGTGTGCGTCTCCGCCGAGCCGGCGGTAATCAAAGCCGCCGACCATCTAATCTTGCCCGGTCAGGGCGCGATGGGCGCGTGGACTCGCCAGTTGAATGCGAATCTGGCGTTGCGCGCGGCGGTCATCGGGCGGCTATCTGCCGGTCCGGTGTTGGGTATCTGCGTCGGTTTGCACGCGCTGTATACTCACAGCGAAGAAAACGGCGGCACCCCGGGCCTCGGGCTTTTTGCCGGCACGGTCAAGCATTTTGACCGAGCGCATGCCGAGCAACATGTCACCGAACAGCATGATTCAAGCAACGGCTACGGTGACCCGCTCAAAATTCCCCACATGGGCTGGAATCGGGTGCGCCACACCCGCGACCATCCGCTGTGGCACGGCATTGACGACCAACAAAGGTTTTACTTCGTGCACAGTTATTTTGTGGATAGCCAAAGCGGCGCGGAGGTGGTTGGCGAATGCGAATACGGCAACGTTTTCACCGCGGCGGTGGCGCGCGATAATCTGTTTGCCACTCAATTTCATCCGGAAAAAAGCCAGCGCGACGGGTTGCGGCTGCTGGAAAATTTCGTCAACTGGAACGGCGCGTGATGATTCATGACGACTTGGGCGCACTACTAACATGCTGCTGATTCCCGCCATTGACCTCAAAGAGGGCAAGTGCGTGCGCCTGCGCCAGGGCGATATGCGCGATGTTACGGTGTTTTCCGATGATCCGCTGGCGGTCGCCGCGCGCTGGGTGGAAGCCGGGGCGAGACGGCTGCACATCGTGGATTTGGACGGCGCGTTTGAAGGCAAGCCGGTCAATGCCGAGGTCATACACCGAATCGCCGAGAAATATCCCGACTTGCCGATTCAAGTGGGCGGCGGTATCCGCACCGAAGAAGTAGTGGAAATCTATATTCAAGCGGGGGTGCGCTATGTCATCATCGGCACCCGTGCGGTCGCCGAGCCGCACTTCATCAGCGATTTATGCGCGAAATTTCCGACCCATGTTATCGTTGCCCTGGACGCCAAAGACGGCAAGGTGGCAACCGATGGTTGGGCGAAATTATCGCAGCACGATGTCACCGATATCGCCCGACATTTTGAATCGGACGGCGTTTCTGCAATCATCCACACCGACATCGCCCGCGACGGCATGATGGAAGGGGTAAACTTAGAAGCCACGCGCGCACTCGCCGAATCGGTGAATATCCCAATCATCGCCTCCGGCGGCATTCGCAACTTGGAAGATGTGCAAAAACTCGCCGAATTAGCCAGCTCTGGCATCATCGGTGCGATTACTGGACGCGCAATCTACCAAGGCGAATTGGATTTTGCCGATGGACAAAAGGTCGCTGACGAGATTGCCGGGCACGGTGCTTGTCGTTGGTAGTCAGCACCGATTGCTAATTACAGATGACTAACCCACCAATGGCTAATTACCGATTACTAATTCCATGCACTCTATAATTTTCGGCGAGGCGGATCGATGGCATTAGCCAAACGGATTATTCCCTGCCTGGATGTGGATGCCGGGCGGGTGGTCAAGGGCGTGCAATTCACCGACATCGTGGACGCTGGCGATCCGGTGGAAGTGGCGCGACGCTATGACCGTCAAGGCGCCGATGAAATCACTTTTCTAGACATCACCGCCAGCAGCGATGAACGCAACACCATTATTGATGTGGTTGCGCAAGTGGCCGCTGAGGTTTTTATTCCGCTCACCGTCGGCGGCGGTATCCGCCAATTGGATGATGTGCAAAAATTGCTGCGCGCCGGTGCCGATAAAATCTCGGTCAACACCGCCGCAGTTGAGCACCCCGAATTTATCCGCGAAGCAAGCGACCATTTCGGCAACCAATGCATCGTAGTGGCGATTGATGCTAAGCGAATCGCGAATGAAAACTCCCGCGATGCGCCAGCGCGATGGGAAGTATTCACCCACGGCGGACGCCGCCCGACCGGCTTGGACGCGGTTGAGTGGGCGGTTAAGATGGTGGACTTAGGGGCGGGTGAATTGCTAATTACCAGCATGGACCGCGACGGCACTCGCGACGGTTTTGATTTAGCATTGATACGGCGAATTACCACCGCCGTAAAAATACCCGTCATCGCCTCCGGCGGCGTCGGCGAACTACAACACCTCGCCGACGGCATACTCATCGGCGGCGCACAAGCAGTACTGGCAGCCAGCATTTTCCACTTCGGCGAGTATACCATCGGCGAAGCAAAACAATTCATGGCAGCGCACGGAATTGAAGTGCGTGATTAATTGCATGATTGACGAAGTACCATATACAACGTACCTCTCAACCCAATAAATTCTAATCCAACCCCATCTACGCTATATTTGCCAACCTATTATCGATAAAAATAACGCATGTCGGTACCCCTATATCTGTATCCGCCTGACCAATTGGCGAATAGAAATCTAGTTGATTTCTTCAAAACTCAACGATGGCCGACAAACGAGACAAATCAAATCGTTCTGGATTTTCGCAAGGTGGAATTTATCGCGCCTTGGGCGGTTTGCCTTTATGCCGCATATACCTACTGGATGCGCGAAAAATATCAATGCGAAATCCAGATTAAGGGCAATCCAACCACTCGGGCGGGTGCCTATATTGCCCGTTCCGGGCTTGCGGATTTAGTGAGAGCTACTTTCCCTGAGATGGATAGCGTGGTTGACCAAAAGACTGTTCGGTTATCCAAAATTACAACGAGCAATAGCATCGGCCCACTCGTTAGGGAAATTTTAAAACTTCTGGCGATAGATGATTCGGAAATGGAGGGGGCAACCCAATATTCTATTACTGAATTGGTGCGCAACGCAGTGCAGCACTCACAAAGCATTTCCGGCGGAATGGTGATGGCACAGTTTTACCCTCGCCCCGGTGAAGTAGATATTATTGTGGCGGATATGGGGGCGGGGATACGGGCAACATTGGGCGACAGTGCAGAAGTTAACAACGACACTCAAGCCCTCACTCAGGCGGTGCGCGCGCATATTTCAGGGACTTTTGAACCGAAAATATATGGAAACATGAAAGATAATGCCGGGCTTGGTCTTTTCATTACCCGTCAAATCGCCGAAATGTCTAATGGTAGTTTCATGTTGGGGTCAGGCGATGCATTATTGGAAATCAGGGGTGATGAAGATGGCAAGGCAACCACTAAACTGCATTCAGCCGAGGCAGGTGGCTGGCCGGGTACGTTTGCAATGTTGCAACTACGCAGGGATGGAATCGGCGACTTTGAAGATTTGCTTGAAACATGTAGAACGGTGGCGGAAAAAGTAAGAACGAATCCATTAGAATTCTCCCTCAATTTCATTGCAAACATGCCAGAATTGAACGGCTCTATCGCCTTCCAAATCCGAGAGTTTGAAGAAAACGTTGAATCGGCCGCCCGGATAAGAGAGGAATCTTTAGCACCCGCTTTGGACCGCGGCGAATCGGTTGTCCTTGATTTCTCGGGAGTACGATTTGCAACCCAATCTTTTGTCCACGCGCTGTTTTACCGGTTATTCAGAGATTTTGAGGAAGCTGCATCCTGCCTACTTCTGGTGAAATGCTCCAAATCAACCCGGCAAGCCATTGAGTTTGTCGCCGGTTACGCAAAAAGCGGCGCGTCAGGCGGGTGAAAAATCCAATGAACAACCTTGTTTTGATGCCGCTGTCGCTATCGCTGATTGCGAGTGCGGTGCTTTGGCGTCTACTGCGCGTGCATCTTTGAATGAATCGGCCATGAATCAATCAACCATGAATCAATCGCTAACAGAGCAAATCAAATGGGACGAGCGTGGGTTGGTGCCGGCGATTGCGCAGCAGCATGATAGTGGTGCGGTTTTGATGATGGCGTGGATGAACCGCGAGGCGTTGGCGACCACTATTGCCGAAGGGCGGGCGGTGTATTATTCACGCTCGCGCAAAAAATTGTGGCGCAAGGGCGAGGAATCCGGGCATGTGCAAACCCTCAAGGAAATCCGCATTGATTGCGATGGCGATGTGGTGTTGATGCAGGTTGAGCAAGTCGGCGGCATCGCTTGCCACACCGGCCGGCATAACTGCTTTTACCGGCGATACCAAAACGGTGAATGGGTAGAAATCGCCGCGGTGTTGAAAGACCCGAATGAAATTTACCGAGCCAAATCATCCTGAACGGCACGATGCCATCGGCAACGGCGCGCCCGTGCGTGATAAATTCATCGCTCGGCGGCTTCAATCAAATCGGCAGTGCCAGTGCATTCAAGGTAAACTACCGCACATAACCCGTTACCTAAAAGTTACCTAAAAGTTACCTAAAAGTTACATTCCAGTTACCTAAAAAGTGAGGACAAGATTATGGGCATAGGCGGCATTGGCATTTGGCAGTTGCTAATTATTTTGGTCATCGTGCTGTTGTTGTTCGGTACCAAAAAACTGCGCAACCTCGGCGGCGACCTCGGCGGTGCTATCAAGGGTTTCAAAAAAGCGGTGGGGCAAGAAAAATCTGAGCAGGCCGCAGAAACCGAAGAAATCGGTAGCGACGCGCAAGCCAAAAAAGCCTCCGCCAAAGCAGAGAAATCTGCCGATAAGACGGGCACACAAGATGCGACCGCAGGCCCGGGCAACGGCAAATCATCCTGACCCCGTCGCGTTGTTGGACGCACCGCCATGTTTGATGTCGGTTTCTGGGAGCTGGCGCTGATTGGCATCGTTGCGCTGGTTATCATCGGGCCAGAACGGCTGCCGGGCGCGGCGCACACCGCTGGCTTGTGGGTTGAAAAAGGTCGCCGCATGTTGCGTGATGCGAAATCCGACATTGACCGCGAATTGCGCGAGCAGAATATTGCTGACCTCGCTGCGTTAAAAAAGGATGTCCTGAGCGCGGGCGAGGAACTCCGCCAATCAACCGAAGCAGCAACCGAAGCGGCGCGAACTCCTTTTGAAGAGGTCGCGAAGAGTGTTGCGAGCGTGGGCGATGATGAAGATCATGAAACAAAAACCAAAACGAAAGCAAAAACTACAACCAATAAAACTAAACATCTCAAAACTACCGCACTCAAAAATAAAACACCCAAAACAAAGGCGAATAAAACTAACGCGCAAGGTAACCAAGAAAAAGGTTATTGGATGTATGTCAACCGAGTACATAAAACCGCCAAAATACACCTTGCCGAGTGCGCACATTGCAATCACGGAGAAGGACAAAAGCAATCCGGTCCGTCACCCTCGCGAGAAAGAGACGAATGGCATGGACCGCATTCACTTGCAGACATCCGACAAAAACAAAAAGAAATTAATTCAAAAACTAAAAGCGATTGTGGCATTTGCATGAAGCGCAAAGTTTGATGAGCATCAAACTCAACACTAACGATGGCACATTAATCTCGCATCTGGTTGAGTTACGCGACCGGTTGATTCGCGGTATCGGCTCGGTGTTGGTGGTTTTTTTGATGTTGGCGCCGTTCGCGAATGATTTATACGAAGTGCTTGCCAGCCCGCTGATGTCGGTGTTGCCCGAAGGCAATAGCATGATTTCCACTGAGCCTCATGGACCGTTTTTTGTGCCGTTCAAATTCGCTTTGGCGTGCGCTTTCGCGATCGCCGTGCCCTACCTGCTTTATCAAATGTGGGCGTTTGTTGCGCCCGGGTTATATGCGCATGAGAAGCGGTTGGTGATACCGTTATTAGTGTCCAGCAGTGCGTTATTTTATTTCGGTATCGCGTTCGCTTATTTTGCGGTTTTTCCCATCATCTTTCAGTTTTTCACCAGCACCGCCCCCGAAGGCGTAGCGGTGATGACCGACATCAACGCCTACCTCAACTTTGTGATTAAACTGTTCTTCGCTTTCGGCGTGGCTTTTGAAGTGCCGGTGGCAACCGTGCTGATGATTCGCATGGGCGTCACCACGGCCGATAAACTCAAAACCAAACGCCCCTACATCATCATCGGCGCTTTCGTAATGGGCATGTTGCTGACCCCGCCGGATATTTTTTCACAGACATTGTTAGCGGTGCCGGTGTGGTTGTTATTTGAGGCTGGCTTGTTGTGCTCGAAATATATTTTGCATGATAAACCAACTAGTGACGGCGATGATGATGATGACGACGATGCGCAAGCTGAAGACGACTCCGACGACCAACGACAACCGCCGGCCGCGGAATAATCGCCGCAATTATCAGATACCAATTTTTTCCTGAATGATATGTTACAAGACATAAAATTCACGCTGGCGCAGATTAACCCCACGGTCGGCGACCTTACCGGCAATCTCGCCAAAATCCTCCGTCACTGCAATTACGCGCGGGATGAATGCGCCGCCGATGTGGTGATTTTTCCGGAGTTGGCGGTCAGCGGTTATCCGCCCGAGGATTTATTATTTCGCCAAGATTTTCTGGCGCAGTGCGAAAGTTGCATGGAAGAAATAAAATTAGCAGCGCACGGCATCTGCATAATTATTGGCCATCCGCTCATGGAAAACGGCAAAATCTATAACGCGTTATCGGTGCTGTGCGACCGCGAAGTGCAAACGTGCTATCGCAAGCGACGCCTGCCAAACTACGCAGTGTTTGATGAAAAACGTTATTTCAGCCGCGGCACGGAAGCCGGCCTCACCGATATTAAAGGTGCGCGCGTCGGCTTGAGCATTTGCGAAGACATCTGGCACTCCGAATCGGTCAAACAACTGGCCGAATTGGGCGTCGACCTCATCGTCTCAATCAATGCCTCGCCGTTTCACAACGAACAAGCTTACCTTCGGGAAGAAGGCGTGGTGCTTCGCGCCGCGCAGCGTTTCCAACTACCGATAATCTACCTCAACCAAGTCGGCGGTCAGGACGAATTAGTTTTTGACGGTGGCTCGTTAGCGGTAAATGCCGGCGGAGAAGTGGCGGCGCGCTTGCCGGCGTTTCGTGAAAGCGTGGAGACAGTGATTTTACGCGGGGCGCAATTGATGGGCGGCGCAATCGCACCGCGCTTGCACGGCGCCGAGTTAATTTATTCTGCGATCACGCTCGGCGTGCGCGATTACCTCAACAAAAATAACTTCCAGGGCATAGTGCTTGGGTTGTCCGGCGGCATTGATTCGGCTTTGAGCCTCGCCATCGCGGTCGACGCCATCGGCGCGGCGCGCGTCTCGGCGATCATGATGCCCTCGCGTTTCACTGCGCAGATGAGTTTGGAAGACGCACGCGCCGAAGCCGAGGCGTTGGGTGTACGCTTTGAGGTGATTCCCATAGAGCCGATTTATCAAGCCACCATGGCGCAACTCAAACCGTTGTTCACTTCGCATTCAAAACGGGCACACTCACAACACATGGCAACGGATACCACCGAACAAAATATTCAAGCGCGCTGTCGCGGCATGCTGCTCATGGCGATTTCCAATAAGCAAGGTTGCATGGTGCTGACCACCGGTAATAAAAGCGAAATGGCAGTCGGCTACGCGACCCTTTACGGCGACATGGTAGGCGGGTTTTCCGCTATTAAAGATGTGCCGAAAATGATGGTGTATCAACTGGCGCGCTGGCGTAATGAACATGGCAATGCGCAAGCAAATGGCAACCATAGCGATAAAAATTTGCCACCAATTCCACAGCGCGTAATCACCCGCGCACCATCAGCAGAGCTCGCTGCCGAGCAAAAAGACGAAGACAGCTTGCCGCCCTATCACATTCTGGACCCGATATTAGAAGCGTTTATTGAACACGATCAATCAGCCGAACAAATCATCGCTCAAGGATTTACCGCCGATACTGTGCACCGCGTCATCAAAATGGTAGTCGCCAACGAACACAAACGCCGCCAAGCCGCCCCCGGCGTACGCGTAACCTCCCGCGCCTTCGGCAAAGACCGCCGCTATCCGATTACTTCAGGGTTTTTTTAGCACCGAATAGCCTTTCTAAGCGACAAGTTTCCGCTGAAGTAGTTTGGTGTGGTGGCGTGTCCGCATTCACGTAGCGTTAATTCAAAAAGGCGGCGCGAATCCATCTTTGCCTTCGCCAAGTTGCGGCAAGGTTTCCTTTAGTATTTTGAGTGCTTGATGATAATGCTCTAAATAGTATTTCTTATAATCGGGTTTTTCACAGTTCAATTTCTCCGCCATAACAGTAACCGCCTGCGCACCGGTTTGCGCGATAAATTTTCCTTGATTGAAATGGAATGGTTGTACAATAAATTTTCGCACGCCGGTTGCCAGTAATTGGTTCGAAAAAGCATTTGGATATGACACCAATAACAACGGCGTCATGGTGATGCATGCCGTGATTCCCTTTGCTTGCACTTCTTGAATCGCTTTCAAGCGGATGGTGTTTGCCGGGCAAGACGGCTCAAATGCGCGACGGATATCTTCATCATCCGTGGTAATGGTCATGTTGATTTGCACCTTACCGCCATTGTCGATTATTCGTTGAAATAAATCGCAATCACGAGTTACATCTGGGCTGCGAGTTTGCACTACGAGTTTTGGTTTTTGCTCGGCTGCCAGTTGTTCCAACCAGTGGCGGGTAAGGCAAAATTTTCGTTCAATAGGTTGGTATGGGTCGGTAACGCTGCTCATGTAAATCAATTTTCCATCCAGCGATTTCGGCGTCATTCGGTACGGCGGGGAAGCGTTGTTTTCACTTTCCACCTACTTACCTGAACTTTTATCCAAACTATACGGGCTGTCCTCGTTGCCTTTTACCCGAACCCATTTCTCCCAGTTTTCTTGTAGTTCTTTGTTGCGAGAGAAAAAGCGGCATAACAATAAGTGCAACCGAATGCGCAACCGCCGTACGGATTGAGCGTGAAATCATACTCACCCATAAACCCAGTGGCACGGGTCAAAATGGAAGGACAAATTGGTTTGTTTGGTGCAATTACTGGGGTGTCTGTCGGAAACAAATTAACTTGTTGGGTGTTTTCAATCATAATATTCTCCGCCATTTCCGAATAACATTGATAAAACTCATAAATTCTTACAAATTAACCAACACAATATCGTGGTTATTCCATGTAACGAAATTTTTTAGAAAGTTATGCGAGCACAACGAGCCTATTTC
>WASV01131424.1_pt1 | contig 10622 bp, 11 predicted proteins | sample 5698531 | NCBI WGS metagenome assembly WASV01 (sample SAMN11175559, study PRJNA528189) | sponge metagenome | isolation source: marine sponge | host: Myxilla | place: Antarctica: Western Antarctic Peninsula, King George Island | collected 2013-01 | reverse complement strand
GTGATCAGGTGTTCCTGGTGATCAGGTGTTCCTGCATGGTGATCAGGTGTTCCTGGTGTTCCTGGTTATCAGGTGTTTTTGGTGATCAGGTGTTTGTGGTGATCTGGTGTTCCTGGTGATCAGGTGTTCCTGGTGATCATGTTTTCCTTGTGTTTCTGGTGATTGGGTGTTCCTATATCTTAAGTACGTAGGTAGGTTTTCTTTGGTTTGAAGCTGTATTGATTATATACTGGACTGACAAAATGGCCACATAAAAATTCATTTACTCTTTTTTTTTGGTGAAGTTCAAGGATTTGACTTACGTATAGTTCATGCTTACATACGTAGCTGCCACATTGATGGAATATTTTTGGGGATTCATGATCGTATACAGATTGATTACTGGTCATTTGGAGGGGGCCAATGTATACCTATGTACAAGCTAGAGATGTTGCTCCATGAATAGGTTGTTAAATAAGGGCCTGGAGCACTGCAGCACAAATGTGGTTGTGGCCATGAATAATTCAGCTGAATGTGCGCTTGGCTGCATTTCTATATGCATATGAATTTATACACACACCCTTTAATTGAAAGAAAATACAACAACCCCGAACACCCCGCCACATCTCGATCATCACATCGACACAAGTCTATAATTACCGAAATTTCTAGTTTTGCATACATTATTGGTCTTGTCATTCATTTAGACTTTTCTTGCTCTTTTTCTTTTTCTTTTTGGTTTTCGGCTTTTTCTCACAACTCTCACCCCGACTCTTGAATCTCTTTCTCTTCTTCGGTCTTTCAACTACAGTTGCCAGAACTACAGTTTCTGGGAGATCAGCAGCTTTCGCCCTGGTGTGCTGATCATTGGATGCCCAGGAAATGTCTTCGCCCCAATCCATCGCCAGACGTTCAGCTCCCCTTTCTCCTCTTGTTTCAGAATACTCACCAACAATGGCATTTTTATTAACAATGGCTTCCTTCAAATGTTCATCACCTTCTCCGGGATCCTCTTCCCTTACATCTGCCATTTCTTCCTCTCCTGTGTCCCTTATGGCATCCTGCAAGTGTGCATCCTCCCTGATACCTCCTCCTGTATCCTCTTCCCTTGCATCTTCCTCGTTAGTTTCTTCGCTTCCCTCAGTGTCATTCTCTCCCACAATTCCATCTCTCTCACTAAGATTTCTCTGACTGGTAGCTGTAATTATTGGAGGGATAAATTAAGTGACTGCATGACTCTTGGCAGTGGTGGATCTATAAAGTGAGTTACTGCATCCTCGCACAAAAGTTTTTGAGACCATGCTGAATCAGCATGCATCTGAAGGCCCACCCACAGTCATAGCCAGCTAGCCTCGAACCCTGGTTATCTGCGGGGTAGATACGTAGGAAAGAGTGCCTGGTACACAATGTTTGCAACACAAGTTTTCTGCCATCATATTATTTGGGGTGGAGCTGCCTGTCTTTAACTGCTACGGTAGGTTGCAAAGAATGCTTTGTGAACTGCATGTGAGGCCTTCGAAAGCACTTATGCTCGCGAGGCTCACAAGTTCCTTCGCGAAGCCTCGTGTGCAAGTTGCAAAGCATTTGTTGCTATGCCAAGCAATTTCCTCAAGTCAAGGCACTTCTCCATGAAGCTTGAGCAGGCTTCATGCAAAAGGTGGGGCCTGGAAACAATAGCTAAGCCACCCTTGCTGTGCTAGGACAAAACACCATGTATAGCGAACGTCTGACAAGACGGTACTTTACTAGGACGTTTGCGGGAAACACAGTTTTTTGGCGCATGCATGTGACGGTGTGTACTGGGCTCTCTTCCCCAACCCCGCACAGAACCTGGGTTCAGCTAGCTAATTATTCTTCTGAGAAAAAACCCTTGTAAACCCCTCTGAATCCACCACTGCATGCTTGGAAGGCCACCAAATCCCAGCATGCATGCTTTATACTAGAGCGAAGACCACCACTCTAAATAAACGCTACACAATTAAACCACCACCTCTGGCAAGTAACATTCCAGCTAGGTCTCAATTCATTGATTTACCTGAGGTGATATCTGTCACAAGCTCCTTAGTTAGCTTGCACAATTTCACCAATACACATTTCTTTCTTTTACTGTTGGTTTTAGCAATGAAGGTGTCATTTCTCTCTGGTGCCAGGAGATCCCTCGCATCTATCCCCCCCATCTTGTGTAGCTTTACTTTCATTAAACACTTTTTTTCATCGTCTGATATCACTTTGCTAAGTAGGGGCAGATAAATGGCCACAACATCCTCCTTCTCAAATTGAGTATCTTTCCTCATAAACTGTAAAACCTGAAATTGCCACGAGTGCATGCATTAGTTATGTTTTTAATACCGATGGGAAAAATGGTTATAGAATGCTTGGACTACCGGCACCCTCCCCTCCCCTTCATCGCAACATTACGTACTATGCAATAACCATGAGTGTTATGTTTCAGAAAAACAACTCCTGCACTATATCAATACAACATCAGCGATTTTGCTAGCACTCTCGCAAAGCATATACATTTTGTGATGAAGAGTCCACAACCATTTCTCTCATCCTTTAATATACTATGTCTCTCTCATGGCCTCCCATGCCCTCCTCTTGATGTGACCTTATGGGATGCAGAGTTCAACTTATTTTCCCTGGACTTTACTGGGAACACCTGACTAATATCAAGAGTTCATAATAAAGAGAGAGTATCGAACTCCTGTAGAAAATGTCTTTGGAGAGTCACACGCTTGGAATGTAATTAAAATGCACAAGAATGACTTATGAACCCCATGCACAGTCTTGGCAATAATATATGTGCGCACAGTGCTAAATAGCGCCCAGCTGGTGTTGAGTTCTACCTTTGGGTTGACTTTCTGCCTCTTAGACATCGTGCTGCACACTTCACAACTTCACTGGCAATATCATTAGTGAGAAACTACCCGCACGAAAAAATTTGATTGTTAACTAGAGTTAATTAACCACGTGCATCATGTGTGCATGATCAAAAGTCACGTTACTTTCCGAAGACATTTTTGCTGTAGGATATTCTCTTGCAATTATGAACTCTTGCAAAAAAAAACCTGGACAAATGCACCATTTCCCTGGACCCTGGTCCAAAGTTCAAATCCCTGGACAATCCAGGGAAACCCTGGATGGTTGGAGGGCATGGCAGACATTCCCAGCCAAACATAATTATATACTTTAGATAGCTCCAGTGTCTTGGCATGATTGGCTATCTTCTGTACACATGCAGAGATTTCTTCTTCTACACTGGTAGCTTCCACAGGCAAGACTTGTTGCAGTGCACCATGACCCCTTATGAAGCCCACCGCAGCTTCCATCACCAATGAAACATTGCACTTTGGAAAAATATCTTCAAAGATACCGTTCTTAGGCATCTCAATTTCGCTTACATCGTCATCCATACTGGATGCCGACTGGCAATTAGTCAGTTCCTCCAGCAGCTGCAAACATCAATGGCAAAATGAAACTGCTTCCAGGGCAGAGCAGGGAATGAGGTTATAAGCTTACAGATGGAGCCATGCACTTTCCTTAGAGGATGCAGGTTGAGACAGAGTGGTAGAATAGGAGACCATGATTCACCTTGTTGCTTAAACATGAATTTGTGGATACAAATCCATGGACCTGGCAATACTGTAGCTAGATGACACAGAGCATATACTATACCTTGTTCAAAAAGAAGAGTAAAACACACCAATTGGTACACTCTCTGCTGGAAAACTTGTCCCGTAACTTGACTCGCATTTGGGTAACAAATCGACGCCCTTCCTCTTTCAAGGTATCTCCCAGACTCACCACCCAACCGACGCAACTGGAGAATTCCTTGGTTTGCACAGAGTTTTCCAAATGTTCGTATAGTTCATCTTCATCTGCATTAGTTGGCCCGACACTTGGAAGACTGAAAGGGATAACGAGTCCCCTACTATGCACCCTGAAATACATCATGAAGTCATGAAGTGAACACTTAATACAGTGAAATTTAATAGCATTAAGCGACAATGTCTGGGCCAAGAAAAAGTGGTCTTTGAATATAGGAGTGCATGCTAGGGGTTAAAATGCAACAACTGTTGGGACGGTCTTTGTGGTCAAAAGGACAGGTTTCACTATGGAGGAGTTTTCAAGGCTCTAATCAGAAAGTTTGGGAGGACTCAGGATATGAGTTGGGACCTCCTATAGGATACACCAGGGGTGGGAGGATAGAAGGAAGAAAAGCAACTGAGACACAAATTTTCAAGATTAAGTCTGCCATTTACATGTGTTGCTGCTCTTCAACTGCAGGTATCTCACTGATGATCTCAAGTGCGCTGCATGCTTTGGGCATGCTCAGATAAAAAAAGTGATACCTTATGGCAGACTTAATTAATGGATGGACTATATAATTATTATAGTCATTGCTGCTTTCACTGGCACAGTAATTATAATACCTTTTATCAGAAGACAGGTCAAAATTGGATGCGAATACAGGGCTGCTAATGGGTTTAATATGCTTCCTCATGTTTGCTGTCTTCGCCCCATTGAAGACACTCATGATTATATCCGCAGGATCTAGTGTTGACTTAGAATTAGGCTTGGGGGGGTCATCTATCCCGAATGGCAGTGTTGAAGAACAGCACCTCTCCAAGAAGAAGGCAGTTGAGCCGCTCACATACTTTGACGACTCATCGATCCCCATTAACGAGAGTCCAATCTCAATGGCTGTGGATTTCCCAGTTTCGGGTGGACCGAAAGCAACAACCACTGGGCAGCCACTCCATGTGGAGCAAATCTGCTCATAGTGAAATGCCATCACCGTACCAGATATAGTTAGCAGGCTGCTCAAGGCATTATGTTTAAAGCATTGTAGAAGCCTCACAAGTTTGTCAAGGGGCTGTGATGTCAGTGGCAATACTATGTTTGGCACCGCATCAGTTGTTGATGCCTTAGCATCAGGCATGTGTGCTTCACTCAGCCACACATATCCTGATTCTTCTGGAAGTATAACTTCCCCAATGCTATTAATCTGAACATCACTGTTCATCACCCAAATAAACTTCCTTTGGCGCCCTATACGTCGTGCTGCCTTCAATTGAGGAAGTGGGCTTGGCCCTGCATCCCGGATGTAGGGCATTAATTCGGATAGTTCCTTTTCGTTGAATGCACAGGACATCCCTCCACTTCCAAAAGAGTAATTAACTTGTTCAATAAATTTCCAGACGAAACGGAATGAATTTATCTTAATATAGCAAGTTCTACAGCAAGAGTTCAATGCATAATCAATCTAAAGACTCAGCACCAGTTGTCTCACCAATTGCAACCAATACATTCTACAACACTGATATCCTGGCCTGCTTGTGCAATGGTATAATATTCTGTAGCTGGTTCTCTCAATAGGCACACACATGCAGCACACACGGATTTTCAACAAATGGGTGTGGCCCACTGGTACAATTATTATGCTGAATGTTGTATTATGCACACATGCAATTTGATACCAATTGGCCATATGTGTGCATAAAAAGTATACTACACACCCTCGTGTGTAAGTTGCACTAACTCACAAGCTTTCACCCAAGATGGGGCATACCACAGCATTGTCTCTAGCACACATGCAGGTATAACATGCACACACGGTTGATTTTTCTTTTGCAAAATGCAATGCTACCACTTGAGGAAAACTGACTTGCAAAACTCTGTACTTCAAATTTCTGCCTATATGTATATCTATTATACCTCTCTAATGCATCCATTTGCCTCTTGATTCTGCAAAAGTAACCAGTGTGTTCCCCAGCCTCAACAAAAGAGAGAATCTTCATCGAAAAATCACATTTCCTTGTTTGAATATCGTTTTTGTCCAGCACGCCACAAGTACCAAGTCCGAAGTCATTATAAAATGAAGTCTTTTTAATCTATAAGTAACACAATTGCGCATGCATTCATGTCCTATTCGATACTAGCTAGTTGAGAGCGAAGCGAGCCACACACTAATCAATTTTGCGATATCTCCCACCATAATTTATTTGGAGCTACGTAGCTCTCCTCCTCCAAAAAACCAACAACCTTGTACTATATTTTTTATTGCAAAACGGTAGCCATCTTCCTCTGGCGAGGGGAGCTCCTATAGAGTGTTTTGCAGTGGATCATTTTACTTAGCAATGGCCAGGCAAAGTGTTTCTTATCAGCCATTTTTCTCAAAATTGGTGGGGGAGGGCGGTAGCTAACCTTGGAAACTGTTTCTGCATGCAGCAGTGTTTCTCAGGTGTCAGCTTACTGTTTTGCAGCTCATGCAGTTACTACTAAAAGTTGAGTTTGATGTTTGCAATGTGCTGCACGTTAATTTGATGGGTGTGGCCAATTTTACAGTGGGCATGTCCAACAATTAGCCTCATTATGAATGCTGATGCGGTGGCTTTTTACACTGATGAGAAACAAGGTACGTATCTAGTTTGCATGGCCTTCATAGGTTCCAACTATTCAAGACAGAATCCCGGCACAAGCCACGCCCACCAATTATTTTTAGGCGCTTACTAAGTTATTTGCGCTGAAAACGGAAGGAAACTGAAGTTCAAGTGCAGCTGCTGGTATGAAAAGCTGCAAACCACAGCCTGTTGAGGCCCAAAGGAAGCTAAATTTCATAATATTAGCAGTCTAACTATTTCCAGGACAAACAATTCCTTTGACCTTGCTAGCAGGTCTAGGGCTAGAGATAGGGCTAACAGGTCCTAGGGATAGGGCTAGCAGGTCCTAGGGATACGGCTAGCAGGTCCTAGGGAGAGAGGGCTAGCAGGTCCTAGGGAAAGTAAAGGCCTCCGTACGTGGCAGATTGATATAGCAAATTTCCGTAAGTGTCACGGAGCTTTTGTGACAGTTGGAAGCTATGGGTTGGAATACAAAATGGCCGCTGTTGCTGACATGCACACACTCTATTGGATGCACATGTATCCAGGCAGCCAGTAGAAGCTGCACAACACAGGCAAAATAGATGCCAAAAACCTAGTCTGGCATGCCGATGATTGCAGGCTTTAGCTGCCAAAATGTTGGCCAAATAAATACAAACCTTTCATGCTGTTGCTTTTAATAATGTTTACCCCCCATTCAAAAAACTTCTCTACCCCCTTGTGTATGTTTCACTTGTGCTTAAAAAGATCAAAGCAGCCATATTCTCTTCCCTTCATTTTATAACCCCTGCCCCCATTCAAAAAAACTTGTGGGTATGTTTCACTTGTGCAATGGCCAAAGCACCATCTTAAAATCTTACCTTTCGCACAATTTCACTGCTTTGGTCAGTAGTTCCAGGCTCTGGTGACATAGATTTCTCCATCCTGTCCATAAAGCATGCAGCAGGTTTGCAGCTTTAATTTAAAGGCGTGGCTCATTAAAGTGTGAGGGCGTACGTGGCGTATATTCCTGACATGATATGACCATGGATCCGGATAGTAAGGTGAGACTGTTAGCTGCCAGCACGCTGGGCCAGGGGAGACTCTAGATTTCCTACAACATTTTTCAGGGGAAGACATTTTCATGCTCAGAGATTGATTGCCACAGCAGGTTCAGTACCAAGAGCAATTTACTTCGTCACCAAAGGGACAAACATGAAAAGCAGACCACAGGAAGATTCATTTGTGATGCGCCAATGTGTGTGCGGAAATTTTATCATGCGAGCAAGCTCACGCAACATTACAAAGAAGACCATGACTTGGAAATGGGTAGGTGATGTAGTATAATGAACATGCATGCATATAGTTGGCCCTCCTCACTACTGTAAGCACTTTAACTTCGAATTCACTCTCCTGTCTATACATCAACTAATTCAATTCACAGGCAGCGAAAACAAAACATTTCCCAACTGGGAAGCATTCCTTAGCTGGAAGGAGGCAGAAGAAGAAGTGACATATTCATACTTTACTCGGGTAAAAGGAGAAGTTGACGCCACTACTATACCGGGTAGATACATAACTGTCATCTATTAAATCTTACACATAATTATTATGTAGACTGCAAAATCATTTTGTATGCATGTTGCCGCGACGGCACTAAAAGGAAAAATAAAGGTCGCAGAAAAACCACAAAGAAGAGGATATCAAAGAGATCTCGGAAACTCGAAGGCTCCTACTGCTTAGCAAGAATTTATGTTAAGAAATGGATCAGAGGGGAAGTTGATGCTGTCTATAATTATACTCATACACACCACACCCTTGGACCACAGGAGTATAAACACATACCACTTCCATTCTCGATTAGGAGAACAGTCGAGAGAAAATTTTCACAAGGAATAACATTGGAAAGGATTATCAATGGTATCACCCTTAGACTGTTAATAATAATGCTGTGAAATTATCTTTCTTCACTCTTACAGATATCAGGGAGGAAGTAGGAGGAAGAAACAGACGAGAGGCATTTGATGAAGATGTCAAACGAAAGCATTATATTACCAGGCAGGACTGCCATAATGCAAGTCGGAAAATTCGTAGCTTCAAATACCATCGTCACAGTAATGATGCAGTCTCAGTCAACAGAATAGTTGCTGAACTACAACTGGAAGACCCCAGTCCTATAATTGCCTACAAACCTCGAGGAAGTACTAAACACGGGTACCCTCTACTGAAAGAGGAGAATATACTCCTAGTCATTATGACTCAGTTCCAGGCAAACATGTTTACTCAATTCTCTTCCTTTGTGTGTGTGGATTCAACACACAAGACTAATGAGTATGGTTATAAACTCATAACATTGATGGTTATAGACGAGTTCAGGAATGGTAATTAATTTATGACAGTGCTGTTTTGTTCAAGAGCCTGATGAAATCTTTAATTATCAGGGCAACCAGCAGCATGGGCAATATGTGACTCAGAAACAAGGGACACTTACACTGAGTTTTTCAAGGCCATCAAAGAAAGAGTACCCGAGGCCTCCATTACTGTGCTTATGACAGACGACGGTAAGAATAACGATTAAGGGCATGATTTACATGTATCTATAGATGCTGCTATTAGTGGAGCCTGCTGCAATGTTTTTCCTGGTGTGATCCACCTTCTTTGCAGATGGCATGTGGACAGGTTAGTTGATTAAGAACTGGATCCTGCATGCTAAAGCTAACACTTAGTGACTAGACATGGCCAAGTGTTTCTAGATCTACAGGGCATAATTATGGGAGTTTGGTCATGGTTGGTGCCCTGTAGATTAATATTATTTGTGTCAAATCCTGGTACAACTGGGGCATTATCCTAAAACATCCTCTATAGGGAAGGGTGCTGGCTGGAACCATTGCTGCAGCAGAGGTGTAGACAGGATTTTAGGGAAAGGGGTGCTCGTACTGCATTGCATGCCTATATAGGGTCACTCTAGTTCCTTTCAGCTTCCACCACGATTACAGGGAACTCTATACATCCCTTTTTCGCCCTATATAGAGGTACAGCGCAGTTGCATGGGCCACACCACAACGTCATAGTGGTATTTGTAAGAGTTTGATTTAGGTGTGATTTCTGTGCGATTTTGCATTACATATAAACTACAGCCTCCACACGTACGTAGAACAATAAACATAAACCACATCCATGGAACATGTCTTCTGGAAACCAACACAAAATTGATTCCAATACCACACTTCCAACCTGTGGGTCATACATGCCATGCATGCACTATTTTGTCGGTCCATTGCAGAGGCTAGAATCATTATTAGAGCTGAGAAGACATGAAAATACATAAAGCTTCCAGTTTGAAGTTGTAGAAAGCTGTTACCGACTAGCTAAGAGGGGCCAGTGCATGCAGGCTCCTTTATAGGTCCCACAGCAGGCCCGTACCCAGGCGGGTTCTGAATTGAAACTGTACACATGAATTTATATCTGTATACCACACCCCTTTAATTGCTAAGTGAACCCCCTTTTCTAAAAATGGAACCCTCTTTCTTGGTACGGGCCTGCACAATATCATTGACCCACCAACCCATCCCATTATATCTCTCTAATAGCTATAGCCAACAGGAACTCTTCCATCTGAAATTCATCGCAACAAGCCTAGGAACTGTGAATCAATGTGTAACGCAGGAGCTTCGCTCGCCCACACCATGCCAAATCGTGCATGTCTAGTTATTAGTTACAAGATAGGGATGCGTGAAGTCACAGATAGGGTGTGAAGTCACAGATAGGGTGTGATCAGAGGGTGTGGTCTAAAGAGGTGAAATATGTGCAATGCATGGACTTTCTCTGATTATTATGCTGGCCCTTCAGGTTTGGTAGCTGATCTCTCTACGCTCATCCCTATAATTATTTCCTTCACTTGCGATAGAGTGCGAGAAGTAGATATAGCGCCATCGTTTGTGCTACGTAGGTATAGCTAGTACACCAAGTAAGTAACCAATGCAGAGAAGAGATACTAGTGAACTGTACTACTTTTGTGTTCTTTTTGGGGCCAAAACTGTACTTCCTTGAACTCTTCTGGACATTCTTCACCTGCACACATTTTCTAGCTAACTTGGCCTAGATGCAGCCTCTCATAATGATCTCGAGGTGAGCTATAATATCGGGGGCCTGAACCTGGCCTTGCAGTGACGTGTAAAAAGCCTGTGTAGCTCAGGCTATAGATGCCTTTGGGTAATTCTCTTTGCCTGCATAGATGATGCTACTGCACAGATGAGGCTAGTTCAAAGCACGGGGTAT
>WASV01016094.1_pt1 | contig 10703 bp, 11 predicted proteins | sample 5698531 | NCBI WGS metagenome assembly WASV01 (sample SAMN11175559, study PRJNA528189) | sponge metagenome | isolation source: marine sponge | host: Myxilla | place: Antarctica: Western Antarctic Peninsula, King George Island | collected 2013-01 | reverse complement strand
CGCCCATAATAAAATGCCGCCGGCTTGACTGGCACCGAAGCGAATCAGCCGGGATAAGATGCGCCCGACCGTGCTGAGGCTGAGGCGGAGACCTTAATCCCTGGGCAAACACCTTTCCTATCTTGCGTTTGCCCCTCAAGGAATAGCACTGGCGAAGATGTAGCACTTGTTGCTCTTGTTAAGCCGTTCATTGCCGATTCACTGCGGTATGACCGCACCCCGCAGACTTTTTATTTGCATTAGGTAATCTCCAGTGATTTAAGTGAAAAAATCGACATCAGAATACCCATTTTTTATCCGCTTAATCATCTCAGATATGTACGAGCATGGACCTCGCTATATAAGGCCGACAAGAATCATGGCGTTGTTAGTGATGGGTTGGTACAGGGTGGGGTTCTTGCTCACCGACAAGAGTGGTAGGAATGGAGTAGCAAAGGCGGCGTATCGTTTTTTTCGATCAGCTACGAATCTGGAAGGTGCTAGCCACATGCACCGTCGTTTTACGCCGACACAATTCAGGGCTGGAATGCGATGTTTGAATACAAACTCAAATGCGGAATGTACCTACACGGGCTCGTTGATTCGCCGGCAAAATTGGTTACCACAGAATTCATTAAGGGCACTTGCCGACTAACAGTTTTCTCGGCGTTATGCAGGTGCTTCAATGTCGCGAGCGAGGGCGGACCAATCAAATTCGCGGTCGCCGCTGGCAAGGAACCAGGGGTTGAGAATGTTCTCTTTGTTGTATTGGAGGGGCGCTCCGCCGAGAGTGGTGACGCCGCCGCCGGCGGCTTCTAACACGCAATGCGCCGCCGCAGTGTCCCATTCCGAAGTCGGGCCGAAGCGGGGATAGATGTCCGCCAGCCCTTCCGCCACCATGCAGATTTTCAGCGAGCTGCCCATGCCGATGACTTCCACTTGATCAGCCACAGCGGCAAGGCGCGCGCGGTAGGCTTCAACCGCCGCAGCGACATGGGAGCGGCTTGCCATTAGGATAACTTTCTGGCGATCAAATTTTTTCACGCGGATAGCGCGCTCGCGACCGTCCACGCCGACGCGCCACGCCAGCACCGGACTTGCCGAATGGTCGGCATAATAACTAACCCGGCTAACCGGCGCATGCACCACGCCTAACACCGCGCGACCTTCCTCAATCAAGGCGATGTTGACGGTGAATTGATCGTTGCGCTTGACGAAACCTTTGGTGCCATCCAGCGGGTCAACCAACCAATATCGCGTCCACCCGCGCCGCGCCGCAAACGCGGCGGCATCGGATTCTTCGGATAGCAACGGAATATCCGGGGCAAGTTGGTGGAGTTGGCGGAGGATGAGTTCGTGGGCGCGACGATCGGCCTCGGTCAATGGCGAGCCATCACCTTTAATCTCCACCTTAAATTCGCTTGCATACACATCCAAAATTTCCGCACCCGCAGCGATGGCGATAGCGACTATTAGTTGCAATTGATTTGTCATGGGTGCGGAGTTTTGTGGTGACCTTTTTAAGTTGCAATGAGGATTAGAATTTTTAGACTACACATTAATAAAGCCTGCTAAATATTGTACTGCTTGACCAGATATAAAAACCCTATCATCTTTTACTTGACAAAATAAGTGTCCGCCTCGTTGTGATGCTTGATACGCTGATAGTTCTAACTTGCCTAATTTTTCAGCCCAAAGAGGAGCTAACCCAGCATGAATGGAGCCGGTAACAGGATCTTCGCCACCTCCATTAGCGGGCCAAAAATAGCGTGATATAAAATCGTGCTTTTCTGATTTTGAGGTTACAACAACATCAAACGGAGCCAATTTTTTAAGGCATTCTTTATCTTGAGTTACGGCAATAACATCGCTCTCATTATGATAAACAGCAAAATAGGCTTGCTTACTACTATATATTTCTTGAGGCTGTATTGATAAGCCGTTCATTAAATCATTTGGTACATTACTAACTTTTTCAGGTTTTCTATTCGGGAAACTCATTCGGATATATCCATTATTATTATTCGTAACATTAATATTACCTACCGCATCCGCTGAGAAAATTAATTCTTGGCTATGGTTATCGCGATTAAATAAAACAAACGCAGTTGCTAAAGTAGCATGACCACAGAAATCTATTTCCGTAATCGGTGAAAACCAACGAATTTTATAACTGGCGTCAGCGAATTTAACTGCAAATGCCGTTTCAGACAAGTTGTTTTCAATTGCAATTGACTGCATTAATTTATCAGATAACCACTCTTTAGTAATTATAACGGCAGCCGGATTTCCCTTAAATAGGGTGTCCGTAAATGCATTTATAAATTTTACTTCCAGTTTCATTTAGTGCTGCTCATATCTTTATGGAATTATAACACCGAAAATTTAAGCGTAACCGAAACATAATGAAGATAATAGTTGACTTTACCATAGCAAAATATTAACACAAATTAGAATGAAGTTGCCCGCATTTAACAACGATTTACTAACTACATGCGGGCTCGTTTGCTTCGATATGCTGGCGGGGTTTGGGTGATGGTCGTGGGTGGTGCAATCTTCGGTTTTTGTGTCATCTGTGGCGCGGGATGCTTGTAAAATGATATCCGCAAATGCTTAGAAACCATGACTTGCACTTACATGACTTATACCCATCACTTGTACTAATGACTTAAACCCCGAACCACTTCATCGCACATCAGCCGTGCCATCATCCGCAAACCCTATTCTCTCCCCCCTGAAACGCTACCAGCGGCAGGTTGCCGCGGGCGAGTTGCGGGTAGACCGTGCCCAGTTAGCGGCGGTGCGGCAATTGGATGCTTTGCACCGCACGCTGATTTCTGGTAGACAAAAACCAGGCTTGGTGGCGCGTTTGTTGAGACGTCAATGGATTCATCACCGCGGTATTTATTTGTGGGGCGGGGTTGGCACCGGCAAAACTTTGCTGATGGATTTATTTTATCGCGCCCTGCCCGAGGGCTTAGGTCGACGCATTCATTATCATAGATTCATGCAGTGGGTGCATGATGAAAAAAATCGCATCCATGCACAGCAGGATCCTTTGGCGATTATCGCCGCGCAACTGGCTGCGCAACATCGGGTGTTATGTCTGGATGAATTTTCGGTCACCGATATTACTGACGCGATGATTTTATCCGGGCTACTGCATCAATTGTTTGCGCACGGCGTCGCCTTAATTACCACTTCCAACACGCATCCCAACAATCTATATCACGACGGCTTGCAGCGCGCGCGTTTTCTGCCGGCGATTGAATTGCTCAACACGCAAACCCGGATTATCAAGGTTGACGGCGGCAATGACTATCGCATGGATTATTTGGCGACCGAGGCACTCTATCATGTACCTCACGACGCGGCCGCGCAGCGCGCGTTGCACATATCTTTTACTTGTCTTGAGGATGACATCGGCGAGCAACGCGATACTTTATGGTTGGCCGGGCGTGAAGTGGAAGTCATCAAAGTCGGTCTGGGAACGGCGTGGTTTAGTTTCGCCGCGCTGTGCCAGGGCAATCGCTCCAAACTGGATTACATTGAGTTGTCCAAACGATTTCACATGGTGATTATCCAAGACATACCGATGTTGGATGCCGAGCTGGAGGATTCGGCACGGCGGTTTATTGAACTGGTGGATGAGTTATACGACCGCGGGGTTAATCTGATGGTGTCAGCGGCGCGCCGGCCGGCCGATCTCTACCACGGAAAAAAACTGCGCGTGCCATTCAAACGAACCGCAAGCCGCTTGCAAGAGATGGGTTCACGGGAATATCTGGCGCGGCCGCATTTATGATAAGGCGCGGCGAAAATAGCGGCGCACCTGTGGGGAAACTCACAGACGAAGATGGTGTCGCGGAATAAAGTGCGCTGACAATGCAGGCATGGCTGAATCTTAACTGCGTTTCACATAACCAGCGCAAGTGTCTTGGAATGCATTGCAATGGTGTTATTTTAACTTAGGAAATAAGGAGTATTATCATGAATCAACGCAACGCAACGCTCGTTACTGGGCGCAACTTTGTGCGATTTTTTCAGGGCGCGCTAACTGCTTTGATGCTAGTCGCATTTTCTGGTGCGGCACTGGCTGAAAAAATCAATCTCAACACCGCCGTCACCGAAGCACTGCAATATATTCCCGGCATCGGTCCCGGAAAAGCCGCGGAAATTATCCGCGTGCGCGAAGAAACTGGCGGTTTCAAAACGATAGAAGACTTACTAGCAGTACCCGGCATCGGCGAGAAAACCTTGTTGGATATTAAACAACACGGCGCGCTGGACAGCGGCGTATCCATCTTAACCGAAGAAATGATCGCCAATCCACCGACCGCGGAAGACACCACTTCCAGCACTACTTCTAATTAACCAATTACTCTCTTCTGTACCATTGGGGGACCGGCCACGGTCCCCTTTTTTTTTGAATCTAACACTGACAGAAAAGTGGGATTGAGGTCACGCAAAATGAGGTACAAAAATTTTTGACAATCGGGTATAGTAAATTACCACTACCCAGACACAGGAAAAACACATGATTCCTGTCAGCCACAGCCAATAGAATTCCAGAGGAACACACCATGCATTCATCTCTTGCGGAGTATCTGCTAATAAAAGCCGAGCAAACCAACGACACCTTAACCCCAATGCAAATTGTCAAACTGGTGTATCTTTGCCATGGCTGGATGCTTGGTTTGCATGGTCGTCATCTCATTGAGGATGATGTGGAAGCGTGGCGTTATGGTCCGATTATCCGAATACTTTACACCGCTGTGAAAAAATTTCGCTCGCATCCAGTTGAGCTGCCGCTTATTAAAAACGCACAGGCGACGAATTCTTTTAGCGATGAAGAGAAAGACATTATGAATCAAGTTTTTGATATTTATGGAAAACGCACTGGCATACAGTTATCGCGACTAACCATGCCCCGGGGTCTCCGTGGTCTAAAACACGAAACCCCAACGACATTGGCTGGGATGTTATTTCCAATGATTTAATTGAATATCATTTTCATCAGTTATCCAATCAACCATGAACCCTAAGCACATGGAGGAACAATATCATGGAAGAATCTACGAATCATCAACAAGCGGCATCCAAAGTTATAGGCAAAATAAAAACATCACGACTCCACTAAATAACGATCGCTCTGAAGAAACGGAATCGAATGTATTTACTGAAAAAATAACGACTACGATAAAGAATCCAGGAGAAACGCCCAGCAGAGAGGCGAATCTCTAAAAAAGATACTACATATTGCCGTGCAGATTGCAATTGTCATTTTAGCCTGCATATTAATAGTTGGCGTTGTGATTTGGGCTTGGCATTTATTAACACCATTTTCATGGCGTTGGCTGACCGATGTTCGAATCAATGAAATACAAAAAATCATGTCCAGTGCATTGCTCGCCATGGTAGTTAGCGATTATGCCAAGAAGTATTTTGGTTGATATTTTTGTTTGGTATTGAATAAATCGCCGCCAGACGACTTTTTATGGGCAATCGCCCATAGCGTTTAACCCCAGCGGGTTGTTCGGGTTAATGCCGTCCATGAAAACTTTACCGCGCTCGCGGTGGGCGACTTGGTAGATTAGTCCGAGCCAGTTGTTGGCGATTGCTTTGCCGGTATCGGTCCAAGTGTTATCTGTCCATTTCATCACTTCCTCTTCAGGAAACTCAGGCAGAGTGGCGGGTTTTTTTGGGGGCGAGCCGCCGGCTGTTAGTGCTTGCTGTTTGTATTCGTTCAATAACTTCGATGCCTCGCTGGAAAAATAATTTTCCGGAAACGGTGGATAGTTGTTGCGAACGCCAGCAATGAAACGGTCTACTTCGCGGCGATATTCTTTTAGCAAACTAACCGAATCGTATTCCGGATGCCCTTGAAAAAATACGAAGCGCAAGCCATCAGGACTAACGCCGAGATGCAGGTCGGCTTGCTCGCTGGCGGCAAGCACTGGTAAGCCGGCTTTTTGGAATTGCTCGGTATTGACTTCGTATATATGCGAATGCGGCGCATCAAATCTGGTATTGATGTTGGCGACCAGCGGATGCGTTGAGGTAATGCGATTGGAATACACCCCCCAGCGTTTCTGCGGCAACGCATAACGTTCAAAATCCCATTTCATTTTGACGATTGCATGGGTCGCCAGACACGAGCACATCACCGAACAAACATTGCCGGCAGCCCACTCCACAACCTTTTCCAGCGGCTGCCAGAACGGCTCGGCAGTGATGTCGGATTGCGCCGGATTGGCACCGGAGATGATCAGCGCATCCAATCCTTCCTCTTTTAGTTCATTGAAGTCTCGGTAGTATTTTTGAATGTGCGTGCGGGCTTTTGCATCGCGTGGGATTTGCGCGAAGGTGAACGGATATACATAAAACTGCGCGATGCGATTGCACGAACCCACCAGACGCAGAAACTGGCGTTCGGTGGCTTGCAACGCCGCATCAGGCATCATGTTGAGGAAACCAATATGCAGTTCGCGGATGTCTTGGGTATGGGCGCGATGCGGTTCCAGCACCTCTTGACCCTCGCGGCGTAAGCGCGCAAAAGTCGGCAAGTCGGAATGGGCGATTAAGGGCATGTTATGGACGCGCGCCGAAGCATGTTGCGGGGCTGGGTCAAGTGCTGTTGGTGGCGTCGCATACCAGTTCAATGAAATCCGCTTCATCGCGCAATTCAAAAATTCGTTGCGCGTCAATGGCGTGCCCGAAGCGTTCGGTGAGGTCTTGATAAAGCGGTTTGCGGTACTCAATCAATTTGGGAAACACCCACTGCGCAAATTCATTCGGGACAATTTCATCAGCCGATTTGAGGTTGTTGATGTCCATAAATTGAGCCAGATGCCGCTCAAGAAATTTCTCATCATAATATAACGGCTTGGGGTGTTTGCTGGCGCGCGCTATGAGCGTCTGCTCCATGTCTTGGTCGGTTCGCAAATAAAGTACCACGGTTTTGCGCGACAACAAATTCCAACATTCTTCATCGCCCAATTCGCAGATGCTACCGCCGGCATCGTTGAGAAAATTTGGATAGCCATAAATATTGCGCGCCTTAGCGATAAACTCTTCCACATCCTGCATCGCCCCCACTTCGGCGGCGCGAAATAGTTGCTGGCGATGCTTAAATTCATCAACGCTCAGCCCGCCGAGTTCGGGGTTGCCAACCTTGCCGAGAAAATGCGAGACGATTCGCAAGTCTTTAATGGAGATGTTGTTGCGCAGGTAGATGAGGTCGCGCCGAAATAAATCTCGGAAAAATTCTTGCTCCATAGCTTTGCGCTTGATGGAGTCACGAATCGGCTCGTTCAGATAGCGCGTGCCGATGCGGTAATCCCCGGAATAATGAAACCACTTATCACCCGGCAAAATGTGCGCGAGCGTGGTCTTGCCGACACCGGACATGCCGAGCAGCGTCACCGCCTTGTTCGGCCATCGCCGAAAATCATCGCAAGTTTTTTTCATGATGTTTTTTATGACGACGAAAACAAACCTATTCAAAGGCGAGGGATTTTACAGGAAGACCAGCAGCAAAATCACACCGAGAATCACGCGGTAGATGACGAACGGCAACAGACTATGAACTTTTAGATAAGTCAAAAACCAATGTATGCAACCGAGCGCGACTGTGGCCGAGATGAAGGTTGCAAAAATTAACAAGCCCCAACGCACCACCGCATCGGCGGCAATGAGGCTGCGGATTTGCCAGCCACCAGCGAGCGCAATTATCGGTATCGCCAGCAAAAAAGAAAATCGGGCGGCGGCTTCGCGGGTCAGCCCCATCAACAAACCGGCCGAGATGGTAATGCCCGAACGCGAAGTGCCCGGAATGAGTGCCAACGCTTGGGCGCACCCCAGCAACACGGCACCCTTCCAGCGCACCGCCTCAATGCCCCGCCGCTTCCGCCCCAGCCAATCAGCCAGTCCTAACAAAACGCCGAATACCAGCGTGGCGATTGCCACCGGTAATGGCGCGCGCAACGCTCCGCGCACCGTATCCTCAAACCACCACCCGGCAAGTCCGGTGATGACGGTAGCGATGAGGATTGACCACGCCAGATTGCTATGAGGAGTGGCCGGGTTGCCGGCCAGCGAAGCGCTCCATTCCATTAAAATTTTGCGCACATCCGCATGAAAATAAATCAGCACCGCCAACAAGGTGCCCACATGCACCGCCACATCAAAGGCAAGCCCTTGGTCGTGCCAACCGATTAGTCGCGGCAACAGCACCAGATGGCCGCTACTGGAAATCGGCAGGAATTCGGTGAGCCCTTGCAGCAATGCCAGCCAGAACGCTTGAAAATAATCTTGAAAATACTGGGTCATAGTCGTATCACAGCAATGCCGCGCGGCGGTCGTGCATGGAAAATCCGCTCAGCGGTCGGTGGTAATTTCGGCTGAAAGCGATCACTTTGAATAGCTCGCCCATTTCATGCGGCATGGTCAAGGTTTGAATTTGCCGCGACATTGCCAGCGACTGGCGGTCGGTCGGACTCGAAGATTGGCGTTGTGCCAACCAATCTAACGCGCCCAACGACAGCAGAAACGCACCTTGCGAAGCAAACCCGGCCGCGGCCAATTCTACTTCTTGCGCCGCCTGAGAAATCGCGGTGAAATCAACATGAACTGAGATGTCTTGCAGCCCGGGATAGAAAAACGGGTCATCGTGCGCGACATGGCGATAATGACACATCAACGTGCCGCCGCGACGCTCGTGATGATAAAACTCGCGGCGCGGAAATCCATAATCCAGCAGCAACATGACGCCGCTGTTTATGTGCTCGCCGAGGGTGCGAACCCACGCTTCGGCGCGTAGCCCGATTTCACTGCGATAACCCTCGGCCAGTTGGTATTCGCCAAGCCGCTCTTGCAACGATTCGGCTAACGGGTTTTCGGATTTAGCCCAACGAAAACGACCGCCATCGCTATCATCCGCTACCACGCCGAGTGCCAGCGCGATGCCTTGAGCATTGATTTCAAAACGCGCCGCCGGCATCGCATCCAACACTTCGTTGGCTAACGCCACGCCGTCAAAACCGTGCTGTGGAAGATGCTCCAACCAACTCACGCGCGCGGCAAGCGCACCGCAATGCGCGGCAATGGTATCGCGCTGGCGCGCCCGCAACACCGCGCTGGTCTCGAGAATAAAATATCGCTGCGGCGGCATCCTAAGCGCATCCATCGCCATCAACAAATCGGCAGCTAGTTGGCCACTGCCCGCGCCGAATTCCAACACATCGCCGCCACCGATTTCCGACAGCACCTCAACGCACTGCGCCGCCAGACAGCGCGCCAGCACATCGCCTAAGTGCGGTGCGGTGATATAATCGCTGGCACACTCACTGGACAATTCCCCGCTGCCAAACTCATCCCCGGCCGTGCCAAATTTGAGTGACCCGCTACTGTAATAGCCGAGCTGTGGCGCGTACAGTGCTTGCTCCATGAAATGATCAAAGCCGAGCCAGCCATGCCGCTGAGCAAGCGACCAGCGAATAGCATCGCTCAGGCGGGCGGAATGACGCTTATCGGCGGTCGTGGGTTCGCTCAGCACAAGTCAACCAACATCAGGGGAATAAAATCGGGGACATAAAATCGCGATTGGCAGCGAAGCGGTGCTACAATAACGCGCAGGTCAAGTATACATTTCAGTAGCATACATTATGGACGGTGCAGGTGGCAGCCAAAGAAACTCATGCTCAAACCTGTGCAGCAGGGTCGGATAGGCTCGGATTATGACCGATTTACAAGACAAAGTCGCGCTCATCACTGGCGGTTCCCGACGCATTGGTGCCAGCACCGCCCACATGCTACACGGCTGCGGGATGAAACTGGTAATTCACTATCGCCGCAGCGCCGATGAAGCGGAATCTCTGCGCGCTGAATTATGCGAGCGGCGACCCGACTCGGTAATGTTGATTCGCGGCGACCTCACCGAAGTCGCCAAAATAAAAAATCTGGTGCGTCAATGCGCCGGCAAATTCGGACGCTTGGACGCGCTAATCAACAATGCCTCGGTTTTTTTCCCGACACCGATTCGCATCGGCAGCGAAGAGCAATGGCAACAAATCATGGACACCAACCTGAAAGCACCCTTTTTCCTGAGCCAAGCAGCCGCGCCCTATCTCAAAAAAACCCACGGTGCTATCGTCAACATCACCGACATCTACCTCCACCGCCCACGCCCAGAGCACGCCATCTACTGCGCATCCAAAGCCGGCTTGTGGTCGCTGACAAAATCATTAGCCATTGAACTCGCCCCGGAAATCCGCGTAAATGCCATCGCCCCCGGCGCGATTCTATGGCCCGAACACGACACCGACGAACTCGCCCACCAACGCCTCGTATCCCGAACCCCATTACGCCGCACCGGCACCGCCACCGACATCGCCCACGCGGTGAAGTTTCTACTAAACGACGCGGAATTTGTAACCGGGCAAATGATTAATGTAGATGGCGGGCGGACGGTGGTGGGGTGAGGGTTTGATTATTATACCGAGAAATCCATATAATAAGTTTCATCATCTATTTTATAGAATACGACTTCGGTTTGCCCATATGCATCCAGGTGGTCTTTCGTAACGAACTCCCCAGAAGACAAGCCAAGACGATTTCTAAAATATTCGCCAAGCAATGCATTGTTGTGCGGAGTCTGAATTCCCTTACCAGAATCTTGCGCACGAGAGCAAATCATGACTCGTCCGTCATCCGTAAGCACCGTG
>WASV01074749.1_pt1 | contig 10712 bp, 11 predicted proteins | sample 5698531 | NCBI WGS metagenome assembly WASV01 (sample SAMN11175559, study PRJNA528189) | sponge metagenome | isolation source: marine sponge | host: Myxilla | place: Antarctica: Western Antarctic Peninsula, King George Island | collected 2013-01 | reverse complement strand
CCGCGCGACCATTTTAGTTATGTGGCGTAGGCGTGATGCGCTTGCGCGGTGGTATACGACTTCGTGCTGTTAATTAGTGAACTTGTACCATTCTTATTCATACTCACGAACATCATCAATCACAATACCGTCATTCGGCAAACTACCGAGTTCCACCATCTCAACTTCGCCGCGTACTTTGCATAAATCGCGAAGGTTAACAGTGATGGCGGCGGCGAGGGCTGGGTTGGTGGATTGGGTCTCGTAGCGTAGTGTCATCCGGTCGCGTTCATTCACCCAGTCAATGACCAGTCGTGCGCGGATGATTTCGGCGTGGCGCCGGCATACTTCATGGATTTGTTGCGGGTGGATGAACATTCCGCGGACTTTGGCGGTTTGGTCGGCGCGCCCCATCCAGCCTTTGATGCGGCGATTGGTGCGGCCGCATTGGCTGTTGCCGGGCATAATCGCCGATAGGTCGCCGGTGGCGAAGCGAATTAACGGATAGTCGGGATTCAAGGCGGTGACTACGACTTCGCCGACTTCGCCATCGGCAACCAGTTGCCCGCTACCGGGTTGGACGATTTCGAGGTATACCTGTTCATCAATCATCAATCCGTGGTCGGCGATGGATTCATATCCGATGAGTCCGAGCTCGGCGGTGGCGTAGGTTTGTAGTGCATGGATGCCGCGGTCGTTTAGGTATTGGCGGATGGGCGGCGGCAATGCTTCGCCGGAGACCATGGCTTTTTGCAAACTAGATACATCGGCGTTTAGTTGCTCGGCTTTTTCTACGATTATTTTTAAAAAAGACGGCGTGCCGATGTAGCCGACCGGTTTTAAATCTTCCATAGTACGAACTTGCTGTTCGGTGTTGCCTACGCCGGCCGGAATCACCGTACATCCAAGCGCGTGGCAAGCAGAATCGCACATCATGCCGGCCGGTGTTAAGTGATAGGAAAAACAATTTTGTGCTAAATCGCCACGTCGAAAACCGGCGGCGAATAATGCGCGTGCCAACCGCCAGTAATCTTTTTGGTGAGTGGCTGGTTCGTAAATCGGTCCTGGGGAAGCGAATAAGTATTTCAGTGTGCCTTCGGGATAAGCCGCGAGGCCACCGAACGGCGGGGCGGATTTTTGTCGTCGGGTGAGCTCGGATTTGCGCGTCAACGGCAACGCGGCGATGGCATCGGCGGAGGTTAACGTTTGCGGGTTGACGCCAGCCAGCAGCTCGCTATACGCCGGGGATTTTTTTATCGCATGGCGAACTTGGGCGGCGACCGATTGAATAAGTTCGGCATGGCGTTGCACTGGGTCGCGGGTTTCTAATGCATCGTAGTATTCGCTCATCGGATTAAAAGAAATAGTATATTAATAATTAAATAAACATTAAATAAACATTAAACAAAACAAAAAACATCAAGCAAGCCATCGCTTGCGTCGCCGGTATTGTTTGACTTCGCGGAAATTCCGTTTGTTCTCGCCGCTCACGCCGAGATAGAATTCTTTGACATCTTCATTTTCGGAAAGCGATTTTGCATCGCCGTCCATGACCACGCGGCCATTCTCCATGATGTAACCGTAGGTGGCGTAGCGTAGTGCCATCGTGGTGTTTTGCTCGGCTAACAAAAAGGTGACGCCTTCTTGTTGGTTGAGTTCTTTGACGATGTCAAAAATTTCTTGAACCAGTTGCGGTGCGAGCCCCATGGAAGGCTCGTCTAACAAAATCACGCTGGGTTTTGCCATCAACGCCCGCCCAACCGCGATCATCTGTTGTTCGCCACCAGAGGTATAACCGGCTTGACTCTTTCTGCGTTCTTTGAGTCGTGGAAAATAGTGGTATACCAATTCAAGATCGCGGGCGATGATGGCGCGACTTTGTTTGCGAGTATACGCGCCGGTTAGCAAATTTTCTTCTACATTCAAATGTTCAAAACAGTGGCGACCTTCCATCACTTGCACCACGCCGCGGCGCACTAATTCGGTGGGCGTGAGTTGGTCAATTCGTTGCCCGCGGAATTCTATGGAGCCTTTGGTAACGATGCCGCGTTCGGTGCCGAGGAGGTTGGAGATTGATTTGATAGTAGTGGTTTTGCCAGCACCGTTAGCACCGACCAACGCAACGATTCCACCTTCCGGCACTTCCAACGAGACACCCTTCAACACGAGGATGACATGGTCGTAGACCACCTCAATATTTTTTACGCTGAGGACGATGTTGTCGGTGGTGGACATAACGAGTGACGCGGATGAGCGGTCCCGTCTGGACCGCTCACTGCGTCTGATGTGCGTTAGCAATCACGCGGAGTGATCGCGTTTTCCTTGGCATATGCCGCGGAGTCTTCGGCAATCAACGCATCAACAACCGCACGGTCGGCACCGCTGAAATCGGTGATCAGCGACCACGATTTGGCCTTGGCGTCCCATTGTTGAATCGCACCTAGCCCGGGCCCACCGTGATTTTCGCAAGTGACATTAATATCAGGACCAAAGTTCGGTACGCCCAAAGCGGCCATGCGCGTTTGGTTAATTTTGAGCGCTTCCATACCGTCGCGCATCTGCCCCGAGGTGATGTTTTTGGTGTTGTGTATTTTTTGTGCGGTGGCGGCCGCTTCTGCTGCCAGGATGGCTGCATACATGCCGCGGTTATATAGTACGGTACCGAGGTTTTGTCCATTACCGGCGGCTTTGCCTTTATCCACGACATGTTTTTTGAGGTCGGCGTAAATCGGGAAGTCGTCGCCTACGCCGTGGAAAGCGATGGCTTTGTAGCCGTGCGCGCCAAGCCCGGCCGGCAACACATCATTTTCCGAAGCCGACCACCACACACCGATGAAATGATCCATCGGGTAGCGAATATTCGTCGCTTCCTTAATCGCAACCTGATTCATCACGCCCCAGCCCCACATCATCACATAATCCGGGCGTTCGCGGCGAATCTGCAACCATTGCGATTTTTGTTCTTGCCCGGGATGATCAACCGGTAATAAAGTCAATTCATAACCGTGTTTTTCACTTAATTTTTCCAGCGTGCGGATGGGCTCTTTGCCGTAGGCGGAGTTGTGATACACCAGCGCGATTTTTTTACCTTTGATATTGCCGCCTTCTTGTTCTGCAATGTGTTTGACGATGATAGATGCGGCGTCCCAATAAGTACCGGGGTAGTTAAATATATGGCTGAATACTTTGCCGTTGACCGCTGAGGTGCGGCCATAGCCCATGGAGTGCATCGGAATGTCGTCGGCGGTGACTTTGGGAATTAACTGGTAGGTGATGCCGGTGGATAGCGGTTGATAAACCAACGCGCCTTCGCCTTTGGTGGATTCGTAACATTCAACGCCTTTTTCGGTGTTGTAACCGGTTTCGCATTCAATCACCTTAATAGGCTCACCGCCGATTCCGCCATCGCGTTCGTTCAACAGCGTGAAATAATCGGCGTAGCCATCGGCAAATGGGATGCCGTTGGGTGCGTAAGGGCCAGTGCGATAACTCAACGAGGGGAATACTAAATCAGCATGCGCTGTGCCGATGCCGAGCATCAGCGCTGTCGCGATGGATGCCAGCAATGATGCGGTGGTTAGTTTTGCAATTTTCATTTTTAAATCCTCAAGGAAGTGGAATGTGACCCGCGTGTCGGGGGGGGGGTGTGTGGCCGTGGTTTAATGAGGGAACGGCCAAAGCCTCAGTTTCTCTTTCGCAATCCGCCATAACTGGGCAAGCCCGTTGGGTTCAACGATCAGAAAAAAAACAATCAGCGCACCAATTACCACGAAGATGGCGTGCGCCGTTAGATCGGTTGGCCAGCCAAGCCCGCCGACCATTAGATTTTTCATCAACACCGGCAGCAAGGTCAAAAATGCCGCGCCGATGAACGCCCCGAAAATGGACCCGAGTCCGCCGATGATAATCATAAATAAAACCAAAAACGATTTGTCTATGCCGAATGCTTCGGTCGGCTCGGCGGCGCCGAGGTAGACAGAAAAAAACATGGCGCCGGCGATGCCGATATAAAACGAGCTAACGGCGAACGCTGATAGTTTGGCTTTGAGCGGCGGCACGCCGATGATTTCTGCGGCGATATCCATGTCGCGGATTGCCATCCACGAACGACCGATGCGCCCGCGCGTTAGGTTGCGCGCAATTAACGCAAAGATTACGACTACGATTAAGCAGAATAAATAAGACGCCCACGGCGGCGTGGCTGGACCAGTGACCGCGATGTCGAAAATCGTGCGTTGCGGTGCGGAAATTTGCCCGGATGCTGAATAGTTATAAAACCATGGCACTTTGTTAAACAACCACACCAGAAAAAACTGTGAGGCTAAAGTCGCCACCGCTAAATAAAATCCTTTGATTCGCAGGCTCGGCAAGCCGAATATTATACCCACCGCCGCGGTGATGCCGCCGGATAGAATGACCACGGCAAACATGTTGAGCTCGGGAAACGCGGTCATTAATTTGTAGCACGAATACGCCCCAACCGCCATAAAACCGCCAGTGCCAAGGCTCACTTGCCCACAATAACCAGTCAAAATATTCAAGCCAATCGCCGCCATTGACCACACCAAAAACGGCACCAACACCGATTTTTCCCAATAGTCATTAATAAAAAACGGCACCACGAAAAACGCAAACGCCAATACTATCCACACCCCCCAGCGATCAACCTTCAACGGGAAAGTTTGTTGATCGGCTGCGTAGGTGGTTTTGAAGTCACCGGATTCGCGGTAGAACATGATTAATTATTGGTTGTGTCGGTGGAGTTATTCGGTTTTTGTGCATTGTGTATAGAGCGTCGGCGACTGTACATTTTTTTCTTCACCAAAGTGATAATATTTCCCCGAGCCGTCTAATTCAATAATGAAAGTAACAGCGTCAATGCCGTCAGACTCATCCAAATCTAAGTCCCAACGGTGATCGAATCCTTCTTGGCGATACCAAGCATCTTTGGTGATGCCGTTTGCTTCCAATGTGCCAGCATTGGAATCGGGCTCAGCCCAAACTCTCACAATGGGCTCATGACCCAAATGTTTTCTACACTCCCAACTCGCAGCAACTGCTTGTGTCGTGTAAACCATGCTGACAAGGAAAAATGTGGAAGCGTATAAACCAATTTTATAGATTTTCATGATGGATGCTTTGTGTGGTTAGTAAGAGGATGTTATTTATCATTGTAATCATACTCGTAATCGATGAGTCGTTTACGGCAGATTTCAAGTTCATCGGGGGAAAACAACTCATGATACTTTGATTCTTTTAGTATCATCGCTTCCATCGTTAAGTCTAAACGTTTTCGTTCCAACAAAGTCGTATAACCGCTTGGTATGTCTGTTGATGCAAGCAGCATTTTGGCGGCGGCAATGCCGCCGTGTTCGCGTACCATTTGAAAAAATCGCGTCGCTTTGTATCCGGCTTCGTCGGCTGCACGGCGATAAATATCCACCATAGATTTATGAAATTCAATTTCAAGTTGACTAGGCATAATCAAACCCGCTCAATAATTTTCTCGCCAAACAATCCTTGCGGGCGGAACATTAAAAACACCAACGCCAATACATATGCGAACCAGTTTTCAGTCGCCCCGCCAATCATCGGACCAATAGAAAACTCAAACAATTTTTCCCCGACGCCGATGATTAATCCGCCGAGGATGGCGCCGGGGATTGAGGTGAAGCCGCCGAGAATCAGCACTGGTAATGCTTTCAAGGCGATTAAGGATAACGAAAATTGCACACCCGATTTCGCCCCCCACATGATGCCCGCTACCAACGCCACCATGCCGGCGATTGACCACACGATGACCCAAATAACGCGCAACGAAATGCCGACCGTCAAAGCCGCTTGATGGTCATCGGCGACTGCGCGCAGTGCCCGTCCGGTGGCGGTGTATTGCGAAAATAAAGTCAGCGCAATCACCAACGCAACCGCGATGCCGGTCGCCCATACATCTAACACATCTATATACATGCCGTAATAATTCGCACCGTCGGTTGCCCAAGTGCGGGTGATATTTTCCCACCATAACGAGCCGCCCGAAGGCAGGCCGATGTCTAACACTTTGATGTCGGCACCCCACATGAGATCGCCGAAGCCTTCCATGAAAAACGCCAAGCCGATGGTTGCCATAAATAAAATGATGGGTGGCTGATTGACCAATCGCCGCAGCACTAATTTTTCCACCAAATAGGCGAATAAAATCATCACCAACACCGCCAGAATGATGGCGAGGAAATTATTCATGCCGCTTGACCAATGATGATAGGCGGTGCCGAAAATCGCATTGATGAGATGCGCGAACGGCACTTGCCCAGTTTGGAATCCCACCAAAGTTAAAGCGGCAAACAACGCCATCACGCCTTGCGCATAGTTGAATATTCCCGACGCCTTAAAAATCAAAACAAACCCCAACGCCACGAGCGAATACATCACTCCGGTCATGAGACCGTTGAGGATGACTTCAAGGGTATTTAGGATGTCGGGGGACATTTAATTAAATATTCAATTGCGTTTGTTAAATTATGCAGCGTAACTTGCAGAGTGGCGGAATGAAATAGTTATTGTCTTATCATGCATCATGCACCACCCCTAAATACGCATCAATCACAGTCTGATCGTTGCGTATTTCATCCGGAACACCGTCGCCGATTTTTCGTCCATAGTCTAATACCATTATGCGGTCGGCGAGGTCCATTACGATACCCATGTCGTGTTCAATGAGGGCGATGGTGGTGCCGAATTGGTCGTTGGCTTCTAAGATGAAGCGGCACATATCTTCTTTTTCTTCCAAGTTCATGCCGGCCATCGGCTCGTCCAAGAGCAGTAGTTTGGATTCGGCGGCTAATGCTCGGCCGAGTTCAACGCGCTTTTGCAATCCGTAGGGCAATCTCCCGACAGGGGTTTTGCGGATGGATTGGATTTCTAAAAAATCAATGATGTGTTCGACTTTTTCGCGGTGTTCAATCTCTTCGCGTTCGGCTTTGCCTTTCCATATCGCTTGCCAAAATAGGTTGGCGTGCATGTGCGTGATGCGGCCGGTCATAATGTTGTCTAAGGTGGACATGCCTTTGAACAATGCGATATTTTGAAAAGTTCGGGCGATGCCTTGGCGGGCGATTTGATGCGGTTTTAATCGCCCGCGTTTTTCTCCGCGAAACCAAATTTCGCCTTTTTGCGGATGATAAAAACCGTTGATGACATTGAGCATGGATGATTTGCCGGCACCGTTGGGCCCGATGATGGCGCGAATCTCGCCTTCACGAATATCGCAACTGATGTCGGTGAGTGCGGCAACGCCGCCGAACACAAGCGAAATATTATTCGCCGCCAGCAGCACATTATCTGAATGGTTAACGTTGCCTATCATGTAATTTTATATCGTTGGTCGCATCGTTTAATTATCGTTAGCCAGTCGTCGCTGGCGGTTGAAAAATCTGTAATTCGCAGATTTCTAAATCGGCTTCAAGCGCGCCATGCCGACCATCCTCAAAAGTAACTTGCGTGTTAATGTGGCAATGAGTTTGATTAGAATAGAGCGCATCAATCAGCACTTTGTATTTATCAAAAATAGTCGCCCGACGAACCTTGCGGGTGCGCGTCATCTCGCCATCATCCGGGTCCAGTTCCTTATGCAAAATCAAAAACCGTTTAATCTGCGAAGCGCACAATTGGCGATCGGCGGCGAGGTCAAAGTTCACTTTTTCTATGTTGTGTTTAATCATTTCATAAACTTGTGCATGCGCCGCTAATTCTTGATAACTGGCGTATCCAATATTGTTGCGCTCTGCCCAGTTGCCCACTGCATCCAAATCAATGTTCACAAATGCGGTGACATAATCGCGTTGATTGCCGAAGGTTACCACTTCATGAATCTGCGGAAAGAATTTAAGTTTGTTCTCTAAATACTTAGGCGCGAATAATGCACCGTTGGTTAACTTGCCGACATCTTTCACCCGATCAATAATTTTCAAATGCCCGCGCTCATTAAAATAACCAGCGTCGCCGGTCTTTACCCAGCCATCAGCATCTTTAGTTTTTGCGGTGGCTTCATCGTCTTTGAAGTAACGCTGAAACACGCCGGGGCTACGATAAATAACTTCGCCATCATGCGCAATTTTGATTTCCACTTGCGGCAACGGCACGCCCACGGTATCGGCATAAACTTCGCCGTCGGGTTGCATGGTGATAAATACTGCGGCTTCGGTCTGCCCGTATAACTGTTTAATGTTGATGCCTAACGAGCGATAGAAATCAAAAATCTCCGCGCCGATGGCTTCACCGGCGGTATAGGCGAGGCGAATGCGGCTGAATCCCATGGTATTTTTGAGGGGCGCGTAGATGAGCAAATTGCCGATGAAATATTTTACTCGGTCATGCCAAGCGACCGCTTCGCGATTAAGAATACGCCCGCCGACGGTGCGCGCCACTGACATAAAATAATGAAATAATATTTGCTTGAAGTTGCCCGCGTCTTCCATGCGAATCATGACGCTGGTTAGTAATTCCTCAAAAATTCGCGGTGGTGCAAAATAATAAGTGGGTCCTATTTCGCGCAAATCCGATGCCACGGTCGCCGCGCTTTCCGGGCAGTTGATGCAGAACCCGGCGATATACGCTTGCCCATAGGAAAATATATTGTCCCCAGCCCACGCCATCGGCAGGTAGGACAAAGTTTCTTCCGCGGCGGTTAGGTTATCGCGCGCGACGCTATTGCGCGAAGTGATGATGATGTTGTCATGGCTGAGCACTACGCCTTTGGGTTTGCCGGTGGTGCCGGAGGTGTACATACATATGGCGGTGTCGGTGCCACTGCCGGCGGCGATGGATGCGTCCAGAATAGTCGGATTATCAGCCAACGCGGTGCGCCCGATTTGCTGCACCGCCGCGAAATCATGCAGCTGGGTTTTGCGCTGATGTGTGCCATGCGTTTTGGCATAATCCCGCAACCCGCGGCCGTCATCATAAATTATATGCGTAATGGGTCGCCGCTGTTGGTAATGGTCATGTCCTTTGCCATCGGCATCAGCATGCTCATGTCCATGTATATGTTCATGTCCATGTCCATGTCCATGTCCCTCACCCTCACCCCCATTCCCACCATCCCCACTTTTATCATCTATGATCGCCAGCACCTTATCCACTTGCTCTTGATTCTCCGCCAGCACAAATTGCACCTCGGCGTGATTGAGAACAAATGCCATTTCCTCAGCCACCGAATCTTGATACAGCGGTACTGGAATGCCGCGTAAACACTGCGCCGCGGTGATGCCCCAATACATACGTGGCCGGTTGCGGCCGATAATCGCCAGTTTGTCTTCGGCGGTGAATCCCAATTGCGCAAGCCCAGCGGCGAAGGCGAAAATCTCCTCCTGCATCTGCCGCCAATTCCACACCTGCCAGATGCCGAATTCCTTCTCACGCACGGCCGGCAAGTTAGCCAAGCGGGTAGCGTTGTCAAGCAACAACTTTGGGAAGGTGTCGGCTGGTTGCGGCGCGTTATCGTTCGGGTTATTCATAAAAATGGATGGTAATGCGGATTGAAAGTATAAGCGAGAAACCGTAAAACCTACAACCCCCGCCCGCCGTGGCAAGCAAATTCCGATACACTTGGCACGCCAATCGTGTATAACTTCCAAAATAATCTCCAATAACCGACCGATATCTCCAATGACTCCCCAAACAAAAGCGCAAACGGCATTCAACCAATCCGCCAAATATCAAATTGGCCAAGTGGTCCGCCATCGATCTTACTCGTTTCGCGGCATCATCTTTGATGTTGACCCCAAATTCAACGGCACCGAAGAATGGCTCCAATCCATCCCCGAAAACATCCGCCCCAAACGCAACCAACCCTTCTACCACCTACTCGCCGCCACCGAACAAACTAAGGAAAGTTACATCGCATATGTATCCGAGCAAAATTTGGTGCGTGATGACAGCGGGAAGCCGGTTAATCATCCGGCTGCGACCCAATTATTCCCACAACAACGCGATGGAGTTTATGTTTTTGGAAAAGAGCATTTTCATTGAAAATGCCCGGGCGTTGGTTAGGGGGTTAATTTAGGTTATATAAAGCGAGGGTTTGACTGTAATTTTTGGGCTACTTTTTGGCATGCATTGTGAAAAATTTCAATTTGTTTTAGTAGTTTTGCGTAACTATCCTCACGATCAGCCAAAAATTCATCTCCCATTGCTTTTTTGCCATTTTTTGTCTCCATTCTTTCTCTGATAATGAGCTGTTGGTGCTTCTTATAAACAATAGATAACATTCTTGCATCCGCACTCAACTCATTAAAGTATACGGTTGTTAGGGTCTTAACTTCTGATAACGCATACCTATTTACCGAGTCTTGTTTTTCGTCATTTGTTTCATCCGAATAAGCGCGGTCGAAATTGGATACATTGGTGGGTATTTTATCAACCACACGCAAAAGTTCTTCTAATTTCACTAATCTTTCTTTCTTGACATCCGCTCTTCGTTCTATTACCCGAAGTAGTCCAGTAAATATTGTCTGCATCAGCAAACCTGCAAGGACAAGCGCACCGCTATATAAATAATGCGGGTTGTTTACTATATCTATGTTTTCAATTGGCATTGTTTTTTCCGCTGGTTGATTAGTTGTTTCACTGGTGGTTAATGAGCAATATATTATTGTGGAATTTTATTGGTCTTTAGCCGGGCAAAATTGCTTTGCCAATTCGGTGAATTTTTGCCGTGCGGATTGGATTTGTTCGGC
>WASV01123875.1_pt1 | contig 10750 bp, 6 predicted proteins | sample 5698531 | NCBI WGS metagenome assembly WASV01 (sample SAMN11175559, study PRJNA528189) | sponge metagenome | isolation source: marine sponge | host: Myxilla | place: Antarctica: Western Antarctic Peninsula, King George Island | collected 2013-01 | reverse complement strand
AACAAGACCAGATTAGCCTGCCTCAACTATAAATCCCCTGCGGAAATGATGAGGACTTAGGTGGGAGTAAATATTATCAGGGGGAGGATGCGGAGCGGCATGCCGCGCATGTTGTACTGGATTCCAGCGTACGCTGGAATGGGGCGAGGGGGTTTATTTGTTGGGGTTGATAAGTCATTCCATCTCCCCCAATCAAAAAGCAAACCCCCTCAGTCCCCCTTATCAGGGGGAGGTTTACGACTCAATTTTGCCAGCGACTGACCACCCGCGACCATTCCAGCGAATGCTGGAATCCGTCTGACATGTGCACCGAAGGCGATCTTAGATGCAAGGAATGCAACATGTGCGCTTGCGCGGTTGAATGTGCTTCGCGCGTTTGGCACGTTCATTTTGTGGCTGGATACCGGATTAAATCCGCTATGGGTTAGGTTTTGTGTGTGAAATGGGAAATCACTGCTTGCCAAACGAGTAATAGGCTAAATCTCCCGGTTTGCAATTATCCAGTGCGCCCATCGCATCTAAGACGCTGGTCAAAAAATCGCGGGCGGTAATTCGGCCGAGGGCGCCGCTGATGCAGGCGGTTTCGTTATAGTTGTGCACCGTATCGCGTCTGCCAAGCGGATTGCACAGCAGCACCGGCACTGGGTCGCCGTTGTGTTCGCCGCGCACCGAATCGGTGGAATGATCGGCGCAAACGCCGACTACCAGTTTATCTAAAGCGAGTTTTCCCAATTCGCGATCAAAATTGGCGATTAACGCCGATTTCAATGCGGGGTTTTTGTCGTGGGCGGCGGTGTCGGTGCCTTTGATATGCACAAATACCAAATCGTGTTGGGCGAGCGATGCGACTGCGGTGCGTAGTTTTTCTGCGAGATCGGTATCCGGTAGGGAAGTGAATTTGGGATTGCGATGGCAGTGGAAATTCAACAATCCCGCCAGCCCCAGAATGGTCATCTCGCCGGCCACCACCGCCACTTTGATACCAAATCTTGCCAGTGAATTGCTCAACGGTTGATAGACGCCCGCGCTTCGCACGATTACCCCGTTGGCGGTCGGCTTGCCGCGCGCTACTCGTGCGGCGTTTATTGGATGATCATTCAATAGTGCATGGGCGCGGTGGGTGAAATTATTGAGCGCGTCCGCGGTGGCATGAGCGATTGCTTCACTATTTGCGGTATCGGCATTCGCGACATCGGCATTCGCGGTATCACAATCAGTTTCATGTCTAAGTTTCGGCGTGGATTGCAAAACCCCGCGCGCGATGTTATTTCCGCCCGGGTCGGTGTCGCTAACCTCGGCTGATAATCCTTTGCCGCGCAGTCGTAGTACCGCGCGATGTTGGGTGGCGGGGTGCAAACTGGCGATGATGCCGGGCGCGATTTCCATCTCTTGCAAGGCTTCGCACAACGCCGTCGCATCGTCGCGGATACGCCCGGCGCGGCGGTCGAGAATGCGATAGCCGTCCGGCGTTTTTTCCACCGAGGCGAGATTAGCCCGCCACAAAACATCGCCGGGTTGCAAATCCAAGCCGATGCCGGCTGCTTCAATGGGTCCACGACGTAGGTGAATCGCTTCGCTGGGATGTAACCCGAATAAAATACCAACGCCAGTATGGGTATCCACCGGTATGCCCGGCTGTAACGGATCCATCATGCCGGATTGATGGTTTGCCGCCAGTTCATCAAGCACTGGCGTGTTGGCAGATTCCAACGGCGTTTTTCCGCCCAACTGCGGGCACGGACGGTCGCCGAGCCCGTCTAAAATAAATACCAACCCTTTGGTTTTCATGGTTTCACCATGGCGAATGGTATGGCGAATGGCATGGCGGATTGATGGCTCGCCGTTAGCTCATTTGAAATAAACACCAAGGGAGCGGCTACGCTGCAACATGTCGTACTAGATTCCCGCTTGCGTGGGAATGGTGGTAGTTGGGTTTTCACTTTACCTCACTATATTTGGCTTTAATCGCCTTTAAGCGTCTGGGCGGGTAGGTGGCGGCGATGGTTAGGGTGATGGCTTTGATGATTTCGCACACCGTTTGTTCGCGATCTCGGTTGTTGAGAATTTGAATATCGGCGCTATCGGCTTCGGATAGCAACGCCGATTGCAATTGCCATATGTCATCAATTTTTTCCAAATAGCGCGCCGCCCGGCGTTGCCTGGTTTTCACTCGTCGTCCTTTGATGTGGCTGATGAGCAAATCTTTATCCAGCACGCACAAGATAAACGGCACGATTACCGCATCGCTTTTGGGTAGGTGATGCAACAGCGTCGGGCGAATGTGGACGCCTTCCAGAATCATAGAAACCCGCTCGTTGAGCGCGCGTTGCAGCACCGCTTGACACGCCACTTCCACCAATTCGGTTTGCCGTTGAAATCCGTGCAGCAAGTTTTCCTCATCATTATGCGCATAAATATCGGCGTTGCTGACAGTTGCGCCGGCGGCGAACGATGAAGTGTGTAGCAACGGCGATACGCGCTCCGGAATCAGAGTGCGCATCACTTCGCGCAGCATATCGGTGGATTGCGTGCGTACGATGCCGAGGCCATTGGCGACTTCGGTGGCGACCGTGCTTTTGCCGGTGCCGGCGACGCCGCCGAGTAGCACTATCAGCGGTCGGTCGCTGTCAATAAAATCGTCCCAGATCAAATAATAATCGGCGCATTCTTGATTTAACTCTTTGCGAATGGCGTGGTAGGTGAGTGCGGTCAGTTCGTCGGTGGTGATTTTGCGTTGCTTGTTGCGGATGAGTTTGCTGTGAATCTGCTGGGCGATGGTTGTGCATTTTTTACTCGGCAACGAGCAACTCTCTAGACGCTGGGCGTGCATTCCGCGCGAAAAAGGTGCGCTGTGGCCATCGCTATAGACCACCGCAAGATTTTCCCGATAAATATCTTCCCGTCGATAACGTTGCAATACTTTGCCCGGGTGATATTCGGCCAACGCATCAATGGTACGCGCACGCAATTCGGCACTGGTGAGCTCATCGGTATCGTCCAATTCATCGCGAATATCGGTTGCTAGTTTATACGCATCGGCAAAATCCAATCCAGCATCCTGCAATGAGCGCGTCAACATACCGCGCAAAAAAGGAATTTTGCCGCCGCGCTGCTCGTCTATGACCAGTAGTTTTGCCATGCCTATAGAATAGCAAATTTACCAATCATCCACGCTGCCGCGGAGCGACGAGCAGCGAATGTTATCCGTGGTCGGCATACATCGCCCGAACTTCTTCGGCAATAATCGCCATGCCACGTTTCACTTGCTCGGCTGGTGCGGCGTAGGTGACGCGAATGCATTCGTGGGTGTGCGCCCACGGTTCGGCGAGCCCGGGGAAAAAGTGTTGCCCGGCAATTACCAACACACCGCGCTGCTTCAGCCGCTGATACAATACTTCGCTACCAGCCGGCAATCCGGGAAACCACAACCATAAAAAAATCGCACCTTCTGAATTATGCACGCGCACCGGTAAATCCGCCATCAACTCGCGCACTAACGCGATCGCCCGCTGCGAGCGGGCGCGATAATACGGTGCGATAATCTCGGTGCACATGGTTTGCAATTCCCGGCTTTGGATAAGGCGGGTTATCAGTGCGGGTCCGAAACTGCCGGGTGCCAGGGTGAAAATTGCGTTGGAATTGACTATCTTGGCGATAACATCGCGATTGGCGACGATAATCCCAGTGCGCGCGCCGGGCAGCCCCAGTTTGGATAAACTCAAGCAAAGAATGACATGCGAATCCCACAGCGGTTTGGCGTGTTTGAATACAATCGCCGGGAAGGGCAGCCCATATGCGCCATCCAGAATTAACGGTACGCCAGCTTTGCTGGTCAGCATTTTTAGTTTGGCGATTTCATTATCGGTGATTACATTGCCGGTGGGATTGGTCGGGCGCGAGACGCAAACGGCACCAATATCGTTGGCGGTCTTATCAGTGATGGTCAAGCGGTCAAAATCTACGTGGTATTTAAAAAACAAATCGTCACAATTTTCAATAACCGGCCGGTTGGCGGTGAAAATCGGCGCATCGCCGAGGCCGACATCGGCATAACCGATATATTCCGGCGTCATCGGCAATAAAATTTTTTTGAAAGTTCCGTCGGGATGGTGTCCGGCAAATAAATTAAACAAAATTCCGAAGCCGGCTTGACTGCCGTTAGTAATCGCAATGTTATCGCGCGTGATTTGCCAATGATAAGTATCGCGCAATAAATCCGCCAGTGCTTCAATGAATGCGTGGTTGCCTTGAGGCGAATCGTAATTGCCCGCCATGCGTTCAAACGCCAAGCCATCGGCGAGCATCGCCTCCATTTCGCGCCGCAACACTTTTTGAACTTCGGGAATAGCCGCCGGATTTCCGCCGCCTAACATTTGAATATCCCCGTCTTGATTGAGCGCCGTGCCGAGGTCATCCATCAACCGCAAAATGCCGCTGTCGTTATTAAACTGCTGGGAGAATTGGGAATAGTGCAAGAAACTGATCGGTTATGCGGCCGGATATTTGGTTAGATTCAAACTGGTGCTTGCGCGCTTGCGTTTGTCCGTATTGGCTGGCGCATTATACATTTCGGCGTTATGCCATCACTCGCGTTCATAGAAATTACGCATACCGCATCAATCGTTTTCCGCCGGGTGAGTTTGGATGTTTCTTAGTCGGTGGTTGCGCCAACTTGCGAATCGGTTTGCGAATTGTGTGCCGCCGTGGCGCGAAAATAATCAACTAAAATATTGCCGCTTTCGCGAAGAAACGCATCCACCGCAGGCTCAGCACCGTCCGCTTCAGCCTCGGTGATTTCTTTCTTCTCTAAGTCAAGTGCTTCCACCGATGCAACCGTATCTTTCCCCAACGCGCGTCGCCGGCGATTTTCCAATTCCAACTGCAACGCATCGTAATCCATGCGCTCTTGTTGGCGGGTGGATTCGTCCAGCGAGACGAATTGCCGACCGCTGCGTTGGTTGTTTAGCCCATTGACTTCCATGAAATATTGAAAATCCGGACTTATCCGTACGCGAGCCTCGTGCTGGCGAACGGTGTGGGCGAATGCGGTCGCGGTTGATTGGGTGCGTGCTGGGGTGAAAGTTGCGCGGTTTAATCGCCGCCACGGAATCGCATTATCATAAATGCGTTCGCCGTATTCGGCATCGTTGCTGGTATTGGGCCAAATAATATCGGGGATGACGCCGCGATGCTGGGTGCTGTCGCCGTTGATGCGGAAAAACTGGGCGACGGTTATTTTTAAGCGGCCCAAATCGCCTTGGTCTTTTACATAACGGCTCAATTCAACCAGATGTTGCACCGTGCCTTTGCCGTAGGTTAGTTCGCCGATGACCAACCCGCGTCGGTAATCTTGAATGGCGGCGGCGAAAATCTCCGAAGCCGATGCGCTGTGTCGATCAACCAATACCGCCAATGGTCCGGTATAGGAAATGCTCGAGTCGGTGTCTTGGTTGATATTTACATCGCCGCCGGCATCGCGCACTTGAACCACCGGACCTTGTTTGATGAACAATCCGGTTAGCGAGACGGCTTCGGCGAGCGAGCCGCCGCCATTGCCGCGTAAGTCAATAATTAATCCGTCAATCGCGCCGGCTTTGAATTCGCCGATTAATTTGCGTATATCGCGGGTGGTGCTGCGGTAATCGGGCAGATTTTTGCGCTGTCCTTCAAAGTCAACATAAAATGAAGGCAGGTCAATCACGCCGAGAGTGGATTTACCGTGCGGCGTTTCAATGGTGATGGTGCGTTTTTTCGCTGCTTGTTCTTCCAAATTAATTTTGTCGCGCACGATGGAAATCACTTCTGATTTGCCGTTAAGCCCATTTTCCCCCGGCAGAATTTCCAGCCGCACTACTGACGCTGCTGGACCGCGAATCAACGCCACCACATCGCCCAATCGCCAGCCGATGACATCCACAATTTCCTCCGTGTCCTGGGCGACGCCGATGATTCGGTCGTCGGCTTTCAACGCTTGCCCGAGGTCAGCCGGACCGCCGGGGATGATATTTACCACTTGCGTATATTCGTTATCGGTTCGCAAGGTCGCGCCGATGCCTTCCAGCGACAGGCGCATTTGAATTCGGAAATTTTCGCTGGCGCGCGGCGAGAAATAACTGGTGTGCGGTTCTATGCCGTTTGCAAATGCGTTGACGAATATCTGAAAAACATCTTCGGATTTGAATTGCCGAATGCGGCGCGCCATGTCGGTGTATCTGCGTTGCAAAGTGTCACGAATATCGGCTTCATCTTTGCCAGTGAGGCGCAAGTTTAAGATGTCGTTCTTGATGCGTTTGCGCCATACATCGTCCAGTTGCGCGGCGTTATTCGCCCACTGCACATCAGCGCGATCAAATTGATATTCTTCATTGCGATTAAAATCAAACGGCTGGCTGAGCCGCGCAAGTGCGTATTCCACGCGCTCGTCCATGCGCGTTCGCAGGATGCCGAAAATCAAAAAGGCCGGACGCAACACATTGGCGCGAATATAATCATCCAACTGATAACGCCATGCCTCAAATTGTTCAATATCGGACTTCAAAAAAACGCTGCGCGCAGGATCAAGCCGTTCCAGATAAGTATCAAACACCACCTCGGAAAATTCATCGTCCAACGGCCGCTTGCGGTAATGGGATTGCTCAATTAAATGCTGAATGAGTTTCAGCGTGGGGGTGTGTTTTGCATCGGCTTGCGGTGCTGGCGTGACCGTAAGCCCGGCGATTTCGGCGTGACTTGCAAGCGGGGCTGCGCTCAACGTAATGGTTAGCGCAATCGTCACTAGCGCAGTCAATGCGAAGGTTGGCAATGGCAAGGTTGGCGGCGGTGCGATGCGAGTTAAAAATAAATTGCGAAGGAATGCGTCCATTATGAATGATTGGGTGGGCAGCTGATGTGAGAATAGTCGGCGATTGCGGATGAATTAATTTCGGTATCCTATACCAAATTGACCGCGTCCGTCAGGCGCATGCCCACCACGCCGCCATGCTTTCGCGACATGCCTGCACGACATGCTTTCCCAATAGATTACAGCCCTTCAATCACTGCGGATAAGGATTCGGGCGAGTCGTGGTGAATCAATTTACTTTTTTCCACGATGAGAACTTGCGCAAAGCGCGGCAACAGCGCGGCATCATTCAGCACCCAAATCAGGTTTCGCCCTTGGCGTAGCGCAATCACGCGGTCCAGAATGCGGGCAAAACTTTTTCCATCCAGCCCCGATAGGGCGTTGTTGATAATCAGAATATCGGGGTTTTTGAGCAAGGCGCGCGCCAGCACCAGTTTTTGCCGAACGATGGCGGATAATTTTGCCCCGCCAGCACCAGTCGGGCAGTTCAAGCCCGCCATGACGATAGATTGGTTGATGTTGGTAGATTTTAGGGTGTCACGAATGGTCTCAGTAACGCGTGGTTGTAGATGCCCTTTGGAATACGCGATGCGGCCGAAAAGTAAGTTTTCTTGCACCGACATGCCGTGGTTGTATCTTTCGCGGTTGAAAAATAGGATTTGCGAATTGTCATCGCCCAATTCTTCCATCAAGGCAGTGCGCGCTTTGATTACTTTTTCTTGGATTTGCGGAGTGACTAACTCAAGGCGGTGGCGTGCTGGGCAGAGTTTTAAACTAACCGCGCGTAATTTGGCGCGTTGTTCTTCGTTCAAATTGTCGCTGTTGGCGCTTGCTCCGCTGGCGTTGGCGGCGGCATCATTAGCATCATCATTGTCAGCGGCTTCGGCATCGTCAGCATCATTGGCGACACTCACACCATCCTCACCACCACGGCCGCCAGCGTTGGCGGTCGCTACCAATTGCTGATATTCCGGCAGTTCGTCGGCTTTGATGAAGCTGAATTGATCGAACAGTTCGCTGTCATCTGGCACATCGGAAAACAATTCCACCATCAAACCAGCCAATTCCAAGCCGATGTCGTCCAGGTCTTTTTCCAAACCGCTGTCGCGTAAGATTTCTTTAATCAACGAATTGCCGGCGAGAAAATCAGCCGCTGGTAGCCCGCCGACCGGCGTGCCGAACAGCAAGTTTTCTTCTACCGTGAGGTTGTGGATATAGAGTTTCGGGTCCAGTGGCTCAATAATTGCACCGGATTCCATCTTATTGATGCGCTCAATCAATTCGCTGCGCAAGGTTACGATTTGTTCGGCTAATAGTTCGGGAATGTCTATATCTTCTACGGTGCGCAATGCCAAGGTGAGCAGTTCATCGTCCAATTCTACGCAGTTGATGACGGCGTGCACCGCTGCCATAAATTCAGCTTGCGAAGTCGCGCCGGTTTGATGAATATCCACCCAATCGGCGTTAATATCTTGCGTGGAATTGCTGGTGGCGCGGGCTTCTTTGATGATTTGGCGGCGCGCAACGGCGGCTTGCTGAGCGGCGGATTCATTGGTGGTATCGCTTGCTGTGTCGCCAGCTGATTCGCTCGTCGTTTGGTCGGTTGATTCTATCGGTTGATGTTTGAGACCGTAATATAAATTGTCGCGAATGGTGGCGTTGAATAATCGCGAAGTGGCCGAGCAATAGCCGATGCGCCGGCCGGTAACCGATTCGGGCAAGGTGGCGAGGTCGGCTTCGCCGATGTGCAAACTACCGCTGGTCGGGCTGAGGAGACGCGCCAGAAGTTGGGTAAGCTCGTCGCCGCCGCTGCCGTCTTTACTTAAGATTACGCTGTGTTGATGGCTGCCGATTTGGAAATTGAATTTATCTACTTGGGTCGCGGATTCTTCCACATAACTCAACCGCCCAGCGCGAATATCCCCGGCGAGTGGCGTTGCGGCTGACGAGTCAGATTGCGTGGCGGTGTCGCAGTTCATCAATAATTTGTGGCTCAACATGCCATCCGGCGCGAATTGTTCAATGATTTGCGCGTATTTGACTTTTACATCTTCGGTGATTTGATAAAACTTCAATAACTCTTTCCACGGCGGCGAAATTTCTTTATATCCGGCCAAAACCGCGACCAATGCACCAAGCGATAATTCCCGTTGTATCACTAAATAGCCGCCGATGGAAAAGAAGAAAAACGGTGTCAATTGCGCTAAGAAATTATTGAGAAACTTGATGAAAAACTTGCGCCGAAATATTTCGTTGCGGATTAGGAAAATCGTGCCCAAGCGTTGGCTAATGTCGGCGCGTTCAAAGTGTCCGGTGTCGTTGGCGTGAATATCGGTGATGCCGGTGACCGATTCGCCGATGCGGTCGGCGAGTTTGCGAACTGTTTGTACGCGCTCTTTGCTTAAAAGATTAACTTTATGTTGCAGGCGGGGGATGAGATACATCTGCGGCGGGTAGAGCGCGATGGCGGCCAATCCGAGCCAGACATCTTGGACGAAAATGAACGATAGATAGGTGATTAAAAGCCCGCCTTGCATAACCGGCAGGGCGAAGGAATCGCCGATAAAACCGCCGAGTGGCTCGGTCTCGGCGGTCACCATCGGGATGATTTCACTCGAACTTACATTTTTGAAATGGGGCAGGGGAAAGCGCAGGATTCGAGTGTAAAGCGTATATCTGAAGCGTCGCAGCATGCGCTCGCCGACCACGCCACGATATACATTGTGAATAAATTTCATGCCGCCGTTGATGATGACCATGGCGAGAAAAATCAAACTGAGCATCAGCAGATATTCAATCTGCGTCAAATCAAACCCGAGTATTTCAAACGAGCCACCACCGCCGAGGGCGTTGTTGACGATGATTTTTGGGATGTCTAACGAGACATAAACCATCGGAAAGGAGGCTATCGCAATGATGCTGAGCCAGATTTGATCCTTTTTGGTGTGTAGCAGGATGTATTTATAAATGGATTTTTCCATGATGTTTTTTATCGGGCGTTTTGTGGGGCTTTTTGTGAGGCTTTTTTATGATGTTTGATTAGGTGGCGGGTTGGCGGCGAATGGTTGTTTAATCTGGATGTCCGCGTGACGCCATGTACATGTACGCTCGGCCATTCACGCGCACTTATCTGCAGATTCCAAACCATCCAATTTCGTCTGCAAATCAGCGGCGTTGCGGCTGGTGTCGGCTAATTTGGAGCTGAGCATCTTCATCACATGCAACGCCACTTGCGGATTGCCGGTGACTAGATCAATGAATCTATCATTGGGAATTTTGAGCGCGGTAACCGCGGCGCGCGCTTTGACGCTGGCAGTGCGACCGGCGCCGCTTAGCACCGCCATCTCGCCAATTAAAGTGTTAGCCGGCGAGGTGGCGAGCAATACTGCCTTGCCGTCGTGGTCGCTGCCGATGATTTCTACCATGCCATCCAAGATGACATACACGCAATCCGAGACCTCACCGTGGTGAAATAGATATTCTTGATCGGCGTAATCAAACAATTCGCAAGTGAACGCCAGTAGTTTGAGCTGCTTGCTATCCAAACTGGAGAGCAACGGCACTTGTTTAAGTTGAAGTGCTTCTTTGAAAACCGCCATGTTCTAACTCCTAAAAAAGGGCTCCCTAAAAAGGGCTTGGATAAAAATAAAATCCAATCATACCTGACCGCACAAGATATTTGGGGGAAGTATTGCCCGATCGCAGATAACCACCTACCGAACTTGATCCGGTATCTGGTGCCGTTAAGCGGCGGCATTAGGGGCAGAGAGTGCGATTTGATTTATACCCGCCCTGAATATCATGCAACCTACTGCATCAAAGTAACCCGATTAGCACGCGGCATGCCCATGGGTGCGAGTTAGAATACATGGACTCCGCCACTTTGAACCAAGTATTTTCGGACCGGCG
>WASV01105597.1_pt1 | contig 10764 bp, 9 predicted proteins | sample 5698531 | NCBI WGS metagenome assembly WASV01 (sample SAMN11175559, study PRJNA528189) | sponge metagenome | isolation source: marine sponge | host: Myxilla | place: Antarctica: Western Antarctic Peninsula, King George Island | collected 2013-01 | reverse complement strand
AGACTAGCTTTTGAAGCTTCATAGCCGTAACTGTCTTTCTTTTCTTAATGATATACGCTGCTACGTCGTAAACTGTGGTTTTAGCCCCCATTATAGAATCTCCTTATTTTGCACTACTATATTTTATTTTGGGAATTCTAGATACGTTGCCTAAAACTCCATCACATTTTAAGTTTCCACCCCGCGGAAAACACCAAAGCCTTTGGGTGGTATAGAGGAGCCAAAGTTATTTTGTAACCGGTTTCTTATAACCACATCACCGGGTTTAACATCCTGATAGAAAATTCTGGTGCCAGGCAAGTCGATATTGAAAGGAATACTTCCTCTGACCCCAAAAAAATTTATCTTCACTCCATCACCTTGAGTTTTATTTAATAAATAAAAGACAGGACATTATAAACAATCCGCAAGTGGGTAACAATCACTTCCTTGGGGAAAAGACCCCTGCACTTCCACCTTCCATTTAAAAATCAGGGAGTTGAGCAAAATCTTGATGAAACAGGTTCATCCTCCTCTAAATACTCCTTGACCAACTCCATTTCCAGGGTGCTTATGGGTTCTGCTTTCCACAATCCGGGAAACGTTTTCTGGAATCCGTCTACAAAACAAGGAGCCAGTTCTGCCCACTCCGGTTTTATCGGCAGCACATCCTTTAAGGTTAATGTGCTCGACATCAAGTTTTTGAGCCCCCGGTTTTTTTCAGCCTCCGAGGAATAGCGAAGCAGACTATGAGTCAGCTCAGGATCATTGTCCAACAAGATAGAGCCATGTTGCAAAAAAGCTCCATTTAACCGGCGCTGGGCACTACCGGCCAGTTTCTTTCCTTGCACTGTTATTTCCCAATGATTGGATGTCAAAAAACAGGCCGGCGAACGCTTACTTGGAGTTCTTGTATCTTTTCCGACCATTTCAGGTTTGATAACACCGGCTTTCTCCAGAGAAAGAATCACAGCTTTCGATACGGTCGAAAAAGCTCCGGCCAGGTTTCCAGGGAACCCTGGATGAGGGATGGGAGCAACGAGACTATAGGTGAATTCATCTTGATGCAAAAGGGCCCGCCCTCCTGTAAACCTTCGGACGATGGAGATGTTTTTTTGTTCACACCGCGCCCTGTCCACATCCTTGAATTCGTTCTGCGAATAACCGATAGAGAGGGCAGGTTTGTCCCACCCATATAGCCTTAAAGTGGCTGGGGCTTGCCCCCTGTCGCAGGCGGTAAGAATGGCCCTGTCTATCGCCATGTTCAACCTGCCGTCGCCGGGGCCGTCTTCAATCAATCTCCAGGTAGAGTTTTTCATGACGACCACTCCATGTCCTGCGACAATATTTTTTTTGACTCGCAAAGAATCATCCTATAAATATGAAGCATGAGAGTCAATTCCAGATACCTTTCAAAATCAATTTATTTTCTCGCTTTCATTCTGGCCTCGGGTTTTGGCAATCCATTAGCCTCCAATGCCTTTGAAAATTCAGGTCCGCTTAGAAAAGAATGCAGTACCACCTGCCATCAAGCAGAGCACATCCTGAAAGCAAAGAAAAACAAATTCACCCAGCCCGAATGCAAAACCTGCCACACAGGAGTGATAGAAGAAAACACTTTATCCCCTTTTTCAGTTCCCACCCTGGCAGGCCTCACCGGCAACAACAACCGTTTATTGCAACCCCTCATTCAAACCATGCCTGATTCCCGGGCCAAAAACTCCACTCCAAAAAACTCCACTCCAAAAAACTCCACTCCAAAAAACTCCACTCCAATTGTGAAAGAGAAAAAACCCTCCATGGCCTATGTCCCGACCGGAGAGTTTATCATGGGATCAAATGAACGCTGGGATGATGAAGCACCGGAGCATATTTCTACAACCAGCGCATTCTATATTGATATAAATGAAGTCACCAATACAGATTATAAAAATTTTGTGGACGCAACCCAGAGGACGCCTCCTTTTCACTGGCCAGATGGAAACCTTCAAAAGGACAAGGAAAATCATCCCGTTGTTTATGTCAATTGGTTCGACGCCAGGGATTACTGCTTCTGGGCCGGCAAGCGCCTTCCCACTGAACAGGAATGGGAAAAGGCGGCACGAGGCGAAGAAGGTTTCATTTATCCATGGGGAAATGAGTGGTCACTGGACAAGTCCAATAATCCCTATAAGCATTCCACCGGCACAGAACCTGTTGGCTCCTACCCGAAGGGGCGCAGCCCCTATGGACTCTATGATATTTCCGGAAATGTGTGGGAATGGGTGGACAGTTACTATTTACCGCATCCAGGAAATCCTGTCACACGCGCAGAATATGGAGAAGATAAAAGAGTGTTGAAGGGCGGGTCCTGGTTCGACTGCCTTTCTTATGGTTGCGGATTGAGCGCTCCAACCTTCAACCGAAGTTTTTTCACCCCTGAGGTGAAGAACAACAGCTTCGGCTTTCGTTGTGCTAAAACGAAAGGTCCATAGCTTCGGCTTTCGTTGTTCGAAAACGAAAGGTCCATAACTTCGATCCAAAATCAATCCCAAAATCAATCCCAAAATCAATCCCAAAATCAATCCAAGGCTTGATGCGGGCTCGCTTTTCCTTGAAATTGTTCGGAAAAATAATTTTATAAAATTGATTCGCCCTCCCCCGATAAAGGTATAATGCCGTCCACCAGGCGTGGGGCCAGCGAGTTTGCGTCAAGCTGGCTGAACTCGGAGTTGGTTGACCTCCTTGGAGGCGTAGCGTATACTGTGAAATTCGCGTTAAAGAGCGATCCTCTCGCTCACAAACTGAAATTGACAAGGAGACAGAATGGGCTCGGAAGACAGAGAAAAAGCACTGGAACTGGCATTCACTCAAATCGAGAAGCAATTCGGCAAGGGCTCCATAATGAAACTGGGCAAAGCCGAAAGCCTGAAAGGAATCAGTGTCATTCCCACCGGCTCCATTTCTCTGGATCACGCATTGGGTGTGGGTGGAGTTCCAAGAGGCAGGATTATCGAAATCTACGGCCCGGAAGGTTCAGGAAAAACCAGTTTAACGCTACATATCATTGCTGAAGCACAAAAAAGCGGAGGGATCGCAGCATTCATTGACGCAGAACACGCTTTAGATCCCGAATATGCTGGCAACCTTGGTGTCAACCTAGATGACCTGCTTCTCTCTCAACCAGATACTGGTGAGCAAGCACTGGAAATTGTTGAAGTTCTCGTTCGCAGTGGCGCGGTGGATGTCATCGTCGTCGACTCCGTGGCCGCCCTCGTTCCAAAGTCGGAGCTCGATGGAGATATGGGCGATTCCCATATGGGACTGCAAGCCCGACTGATGTCTCAGGCTATGCGTAAACTTGCAGGGGTAGTCAACAAATCCAAAACCAGTCTGGTATTCATCAACCAGATACGCATGAAAATTGGAGTGATGTTTGGCAACCCCGAAACAACAACCGGCGGAAACGCGCTCAAGTTTTATTCATCCGTCCGTATGGATATTCGCCGCATCGCAGCCTTGAAGGACGGAGAAACTGTCATCGGTAACCGCACCCGGGTCAAGGTAGTGAAAAACAAGGTCGCCCCGCCCTTTCGCCAGGTTGAATTCGATATTATCTACGGAAAAGGAATCTCCAAAGTCGGTGACCTGCTTGATCTTGGCGTAGCCCACGATATTATCGCCAAAAGCGGTACATGGTTCTCCTATAATGAAAACCGGATTGGTCAAGGCCGTGAAAATTCTAAAAAGTTTTTGACCGATAACCCTGATATGGCGACAGAAATTGAAGAACGGTTGCGCCAAACCCTTGGGCTGACCGCCACAGAAAAGACGCCGGAAGAAAATTCAGAAGAACCTACCGCCAAGGAGAAAAAGGCCGCAAAAAAATCCTGACCTTTGATGAGGGTACCTCTAAAAATCAGCTTTTGCGCCACCCCTTTGTTCCAGGTCCCCGTAAAACCTAATGCCTGATCAAGAAGCCCTCAAAATCGCTAGATCCCAAGCATTCAGACACCTCGCCTATCGGGACCGGAGCGGGCAGGAGCTTACCCAATACCTGGGAAAAAAGAAGCATGCTCCTTCTGTTATTCAAAGCACCCTCCAGGACCTTATAAAACTGAACTACATCAACGATCAGCGCTTCGCAATGGAATGGGGCCGGTCGCGCGTTGAAGGAAAAAAATTCGGCAAAAAACGCTTGCGCTATGAGCTTTTGGCAAAAGGCGTCTCATCCCATATCATTGAAACCACTTTGGAAACCCTATACGATTCCCATCCGGAACAAGACCTTGCCTTGGCCTGTGCAAATAAAAAGCTGGCATCCCTTCACGAACTGGAACCCGAAAAAAAAACGCGCCGGTTGGCTCAACACCTTCAGCAAAAAGGATTTTCCACCGATATCATTTATGAGACGCTGAAAGCCACTAGCCTTGAAGGCGAATAGCAATGGCTCATCACCAAGAGCATGGTTAGTGGCAGTAAAAAAGCTGTTGCAAGTTTTGCAAGTTACCAACAAAGAGTCTCTGCCACTAGCCGTGGAGGCAAATAATAAAGGAATAAAATTTATTCAAGCAATTCCTTATCCTGTTTTAGCCTGGGCCGTATTCTGTTTTGGACTAGCAGCCGGTAGTTTCGCCAACGTGTGTATTCACCGTTTACCCCGGAAAGAATCCGTGGTCATGTCCGGGTCGCATTGCCCGGTGTGCTCGTCGGCAGTTCGTCCGCTGGATAACATTCCGCTCGTCAGTTATATTTTTTTGGATGGAAAGTGCAGAGATTGCGCCACACGTATTTCGCCGATTTATCCGGTTATTGAGGCTACGACAGCCGTTCTTCTGCTAGCTGGGTTTTTCAAGTTCGGAGTGTCGTTTGATTTTCTGGTTTATGCTGTGGTGGCTCCCGCACTGGTCATCATCACAGCTATCGATATCGAGCACCAGACTATTCCCGATGTGATCACGCTACCTGGCATTATTCTAGGGCTTGCAGTGGGAAGCTATACGATCGGTTATGCGGACTCCCTGCTTGGGTTTTTCCTGGGAGGCGGATTATTTTATTTGCTCGCTGTGCTCAGTAATGGCGGGATGGGTGGAGGAGACATTAAATACATCGCAGCGGCTGGCGCTTTACTGGGCTGGCAAAAAGTACTGCTGGTGATTTTTATCGGAGCATTTTCAGGATCAATAGTCGGCCTGTTCCAGATCATAGTGCATAAAAAATCAAGGAAAAGCCTGATCCCATTCGGACCGTTTCTCGCGACAGGCACCCTGGTCACACTATTTTATGGTAACTCGCTCATTCAGTTATACTTGAAATATCTAGTGGGATAATGCTTCCCGAAAAAAAAGAACCCAAAGCATGAACCTGGCTCTGGATCAACTTGAGCCCCGTCCACTCCCCCTGGGCATTTTGATCGAAATGGTTCAGAGAAACTCTAATGAACCGAGCCAGATGGTTCAGAGAAACTCTAATGAACTGAGCCAGATGGTGCAGAGAAACTCTAATGAACTGAGCTAGATGGTGCAAGCCCTTGAAGGCCAGAAAGAAATGCTTGCAGTTGGATGACATCCCAACCCAATCAAGGTAGTTTAAAAACCTTTTCTATTTTTTCACAATGTTCGGGAGACGGTTGCCAACCCACCGCTTTCAGGTTTTCTTCCACCTGATCGGGATTTTTCACACCCACCAGAGCCGTTGTGAGTCCCTCCTGCCTCAATACCCAATTGATCGCGGTCTGGCCACAGGTTTTGCCCTCTTCATCAGCGATTTCCTTTAACCGATCCACCTTTTCAATATTCCGGACAAATCCTTTCCCCGTAAAAGTGCCAATGATTCCCTTGCTCCGCCAGTCTTTAAACTTCACATCCTTATCATACTTGCCGGTCAGGACTCCTGACGAGAGAGGACTGTATGCGATGATTCCGATATCATTTTCCAGACAAAGAGGAACCGTGTCCTTCTGAATATCGCGTGCCAGCAAACTAAACTCCGGTTGTAGCGACACAATTTTCCCGTATTGCAGACAATCTTTGATCTGTTGAGCCGAGTAATTGCTGACCCCGATATGACGAATCTTGCCTTTTTCCTGAATCTCCAACAGGGTTTCCATGGTCTCTTCCTGATCCGTTTCCACATCGGGCCAATGAACCTGATAAAGATCGATCATATCCGTATCCAGGCGTTTTAAACTCTGGTCAATTTCTTCCAGAATAGAAGCTCTGCTAGCGTCCTTGCGGAGCGAGCTTAAGGATTTCTTATCCCACCGCAATCCACATTTGGTCGCAAGAATCACTTTATGCCTGAGCGGTTTCAGGGCTTTTCCAATCAACTCCTCAGAATGGCCAAAACCATAAACCGGGGCTGTATCAAAAAAATTAATACCGAGGTCATACGCCTTTCTGATGGAATCCAGCGATTTTCCATCGCCCTCATTATTCCAGAAGGGTGCTCCACCTATCCCCCACGCACCAAAACCGATCACTGACACTTCAAGATCACTGCTTCCCAGTTTTCTGTATTCCATATTCTCGTTGAGTTTAAATTTAAGGTTTCAGGTTTTCTCGCAAAAACCATTTCGCATTATCAAGGTTACTCATTATAATCGTAAGAACGCCTCTAAAAATCAGAATCTTTATGCTTTGGCAGTTTTTAGAGGCTTTTTTAAAAATAGCAGTCCAAACGCTGAAAACATGAAATCTCTTGCAAGAGTACTGAGTTATTTAAAGCCTTATCGAAAAGGGGTAGCGACGACACTGTTTTTAGCCATCGCCACCACCCTCCTGGACCTCGTCCCACCTTGGCTGATTAAACTGATTGTCGACAGCCTGATCGAAGGCGGAGAATCCGTATGGATATACGGACCCATAGCCGGTTTGGCCGGTATTTATCTGACGCGAAATCTCACCAATCACCGGCGCATCATGATCAACAACAAAGTCGAGCAGAGTGTAGTGTTCGATTTAAGGTCAGACGTTTATCGTGCGTTGCAGAGTTTATCCTTGAGCTATTTTGAAAACCGCTCCACCGGCGAGTTGATGTCCCGCGCCAACGATGATGTGACCTATGTCGAGCGAATTTTTATTGATGGCGTGGAGCAGGTCGTGACCGCGATCCTGACCCTGATCGGGATTTCCATTATACTTTTTTATATGCATTGGAAACTGGCCTTGGTGGCCCTGCTTCCCATTCCTTTACTGGCTTATGGCGCATGGACCTATACCGCCAAGGCCCACGACCAGTATCATGTTGTGCGCAAGCGGGCCGCGAAAATGAATGCCAAGTTGCAGGACTCCATTTCAGGAATCCGCGAAACACTTTCTTTTAACCGCCAGCTTTATGAAGTCAAACAATTTGAAAAGCGCAGTCGGGATTATTGCGATGGGACTTTGGAAGTCATGCGGTTGTGGGCCTTCTACTCCCCGACCATGATGTTTTTTGGGTCTCTTGGCACAGTTCTGATCCTCCTGTATGGAGTGGGGCTGGTACAGGCAGGCGATATCACCGTCGGTTCCCTGGTCGCTTTCGTAGGCTACCTGGCATTATTTTATACGCCGATCAACCAATTGCATTCGGTCAATCACATGCTTCAGCATGCACTGGCTTCCGGCGAACGGTTGTTTGAGATCATCGACACCGTGCCCGAGATACAGGAGGTGCCACATGCGATTCTCCCCTCCACCAATGTCCGGGGCGCGATTCAATTTAACCGGGTGGACTTTTCATACATCCCGGGTAAACCTGTCCTTCAAGAAGTTGACTTCACCATTGCCGCCGGAGAAAAGATAGCTCTGGTCGGTCATACCGGCAGCGGCAAATCCACCATGGTTAAACTGCTCATGCGGTTTTATGATGTCCAGTCAGGAGTCATTCTCATTGACGGTCACCGAATAAAAGACCTGAAGCTTCCTTATCTCCGCGAACAGGTCGGGCTGGTCGCGCAAGATCCGTTCCTGTTTAATGGCACAGTGGCAGAAAACATCCTTTACGGGAACATCGAAGCCGACCGGGATCAGGTCATTTCAGTCGCTGTCTCAGCACACGCCGACTCCTTTATAAAAAACCTTCCGGAGGGATACGACACCATGGTCGGAGAACGAGGAGTCAAACTTTCTGGAGGGGAAAAACACCGCATTGCCATCGCCCGAACTTTTCTGAAAAATCCGCCGATCCTGGTGCTGGACGAAGCCACCTCATCGGTGGACACTGAAACCGAGAGCCATATCAAACAAGCTCTGGACACGTTGATGGCAGGGCGTACCACTCTGGTTGTTGCGCATCGCCTGTCAACTTTGGAAGGGGCAGACCGTGTTCTGGTCATGAAACAAGGAAAACTGGTTGAAACAGGGGTGCACGATACCTTGATCACCACTGACTCAGAATACGCACAACTGTTTCGCCAACAGGTTTACCTCTAAGCAGATGACCTCCGCTGGTAACTGGCAATAGCTTTTTCAAAGCCAGCAAAAACTCTAGCAATAGCTTTTCAAAGCCAGCAAAAATTCTTCGCGGCTTAAAATGCTCTTTCTATCTGCTCTTCTTCAAGATTGGGAACAACCAGGCTTTCCTCACTGCAACCCGGTTCCAGGCAGGGTATTGAATGATGCCCGTCAAATGACAATAGGCCGCTTCATGAGAAAAATGGGGCACCTGGGTCGGGTTTCGGATGTGAAATCAGGTTCCTTCCTCAATAATTCTTCCCATTTCACGGAATTTTTTCTCTCTCAACCGGGTCAACTCATCCAAAGGAACCTGGGTCAAGCGCTCAAGATTTTTTCTAAGAGATTTTTTCAAACGTATGGCGGCCTGTTTATGGTTACGGTGGGCACCGCCAAGAGGTTCGCGAATAATTTCATCAATCACTTTAAATTTCAAGAGGTCATTCGCGGTGATACACAGCGCATCAGCCGCCTGCGAGGTTTTTCCTTTGTCGCCCCAAAGAATGGAAGCGCAACCTTCAGGGGATATCACCGAATATACAGAGTGTTCAAACATCATAATGTGATCGCCAATCCCAATTGCTAAAGCACCGCCGGATCCTCCCTCTCCAATCACCACGCAGATGACGGGAATCTTCAATTGAATGATACTGAACATATTGGTGGCGATCGCTTCAGACTGCCCCTTTTCTTCTGCGTCAACACCGGGATAAGCTCCCGGCGTGTCGATGAAGGTAATAACGGGTATATTGAATTTTTCCGCCATTTGCATTAACCGAAGGGCTTTTCTATATCCCGCCGGTTGGGACATACCAAAGTTCCGTCTTATTTTTTCTTTGGTCTCCCTTCCCTTCTGGTGCCCCACTACCATAACGGACCTTCCATCAAACTTTGCCAACCCCGCAACAATAGAAGGACCATAACCTCCGTGACGGTCACCATGAAGCTCAAAAAAATCCTCAAAGATCAGGCTCAAATAATCCAGGGTATAAGGCCTGTCAGGATGTCTCGCCACCAGGGTTTTACCCCACCCCTTCAGGTTGGAATACACATCATGCTTCATTCGACGCAGCTTTTTTTTGAGCTTGGCGATCTCATGAGTGATATCGCCAACGCTATCATACATGTGGGACATGGAAACCAGGTCATGGATCCGGGTCTCCAGGGCAAAAATCTCGCGCTCAAACTCTAGAATCTGTACCATATCTGATATGAAGTTTTTTTAATAAGGATTTAACTTTCAGTATTTTAACATAAAGCCAGGTTTGCATCCATCCGCAGCTTCTTCCCTCGGAAAAGTGTTCAGGACGCCGTGAACATATCAGTAGAAACCGAAGATAGGATGAATCAGGTTTTTGAGGTTTTCAGACTCATTCAACGCACGGGCTCCCTCGGTGCCAATTTTATTCTGCCCCAGCTTTAAGGATTCGAGGTTTGCCAAACGCGGAGATTCAGCTATTGCACGAGCTCCTTCATCCCCGATACGATTAAAGTTTAAATTCAGTTTCTTTAGTCTCTCAAAGCTTTTGGATCCTGCCAGTGCCTGGGCTCCCGCATCAGAAATATTATTTTTTGAAAGGTCCAAAGAAACCAGACTTTTTAATTTTTCAGATTGCGAAAGAGCGATCACTGCCGCATCGTTCAAATCATTATTTTTCAAATCCAGAGTTTCCAACTCCGAGACAAAAGGGAAGTCCAGCAATACCATAACCCCGAAGCTCCCAATCAGTGCCTCACCCACCTGGTTCAACCGGTTGTTGCGGTGAAGATCTTTAAACCATTCCATCAACTGGAAACGCTTCCAGGCCTGTTTGCCGATTTTTTCAATCGGGTTATAGGCTAACTGTATATTATGAAGCTGGCGTAACTTTTTTGAATGCGTGAGCTCAATAGCTCCTGGGCCCTTGATCTGATTATAGTTTAGATTCAGCTCCACCAATTGAGTCAGGGTATCCGAGTTTGCAATAGCCTTCGCACCCTCATCGGTGATCCGGTTATGATAAAGGTTGAGTATCTTCAGGTTGGAAAAATTCCTGGAACTTGCAATGCTCTCCACTCCCTTATCGGTTATGAAATTATGTTCCAGATGCAGAGCCTCCAGGTTTTTCAGATTGGAAGATTCGGCCAGGGCACGAATGCCTTCATCGCTGATATGGACTTTATACAAAACCAGAGTCCTGACAGAACGAACTAATGGAGATTGGGCCAAAATGGCCAAACCAGAATCACCTAGATTCTTCTCGTTAATTCGGAGGGTCTTGTCATTACGCTTAAGTTTTTTCTCGATGTACTTCTCGACATCTGTTCCAGACATCGGTGGAAAAACAGCACCTAGGGTAAAAACAGGCAAAAGGGTAAGGATCAAAGCACG
>WASV01154453.1_pt1 | contig 10766 bp, 10 predicted proteins | sample 5698531 | NCBI WGS metagenome assembly WASV01 (sample SAMN11175559, study PRJNA528189) | sponge metagenome | isolation source: marine sponge | host: Myxilla | place: Antarctica: Western Antarctic Peninsula, King George Island | collected 2013-01 | reverse complement strand
TGTTAAAACTCATTGATAAGATCAATATCATGGGCATTTAACTTAATGCCGACATAGCACAGCTGGTAGTGCAACTGATTTGTAATCAGTAGGTCCGCGGTTCGAGTCCGTGTGTCGGCACCATCTTATTATCATTAACTTTATGAAACCCAGCTCAATTTTTCCATTTTTGGTCTGGTTCAAGCTCATTACTAAACAAAGTCTTCGTGCTGATTTTCTAGCAGGGCTAACAGGGGCTGTTATCGTTTTGCCTCAAGGTATCGCTTTGCTATTATTGCAGGGCTGCCACCAGAATACGGCTTATACACAGCCATGGTTACTCCGATTATTGTCGCACTCTTTGGCTCTTCTTTTCATCTGGTTTCTGGTCCGACCACTGCTATTTCTATTGTTGTGTTTACAGCAGTTAGCCATCATGCACAGGTTGGCAGTCCTGAATTTATTGCCACAGCACTAACCTTAACCTTTCTAGCAGGGGTCTATCAATTATTTTTTGGTCTGGCTCGCCTAGGCGGTCTAGTTAATTTTGTTTCACATACAGTCGTTATCGGATTTACTGCAGAGGCAGCTATTTTAATTGATTTTCACTATATTAAACAAATTGTTAATTCTAGTAAGTTTGAGTTATTGATTTTTGTCGTTACTTTTTTAGCAGCCCTGCTCTTAGAGTTAGAGTTTGCGATTTATTTAGGTGTTTTGCTGTCATTGATGATATTTTTATCTAGAACCCCTACCCCTAAAATCTCCTCCTTATCAATCAACCAAGATAAATACGATGACCGTCGTTATTTTTTAAATATAGAGAAAAAACCACTGTCACAATGCCCACAACTAAAGGTTATTAGTATGTCAATTTATTTTGGCTCTGTTGCATACATACAATCCCACATTGGTAAAATTATTGAGAGGGAGAAAATTTATCATATTCTATTGATCGGAAATAGAATAAACTTCATTGATTTATCGGGCGTTGAGGTGTTATTAAGCGAGCATAAATATTTACAAAAATATGGCGATGGGTTATATTTTGTCAGGTTAAATATAAGAATATATGAATTTATCGTACAGACTGGATTTATTAAAAGTATTGGCAAAGATTATTTTTTTGACAATAAGGCGCATGCAATTAATAGTATTTATCAAAAACTTGATAAAGCGGTTTGTCAAAACTGCTCAATTAAATTATTTAACAAATGTCAACCTAAACTAACACTTACATCATGATTATTATTCCTGCAATTGATTTAAAAGATGGACAATGTGTCCGCTTACGCCGCGGTATTATGGCGGATAGCACTGTTTTTTCAAATAGCCCTGTAGATATGGCAACACAATGGGTAAAAGCAGGCGCTAGGCGTTTGCATTTGGTTGACTTAAATGGTGCGTTTGAAGGTAAACCAATTAATACCAAGAGTGTTACAGAAATCACTAAAAAATACCCAGACTTACCTGTGCAAATTGGCGGAGGTATTCGTTCAATGGCTATTGCTAACAGTTATATAGAAGCAGGTATTAGTTATTTAATTATCGGTACAATGGCGGTTACTCACCCTGAATTTGTTAGTCAGTTATGTAAAGAATTTCCAGGTAAAATTATTGTGGGTTTAGATGCTAATAATGGCTTAGTCGCAACCGATGGCTGGGCAAAACAAACCGATGTTCGTGTGGTAGACTTGGCCAAAAAATTTGAGCAAGACGGTGTGAGCAGTATTGTTTATACTGATATTGCTAAAGATGGCATGATGCAAGGGGTTAATGTGGCAGATACTCAAGCTCTAGCACAGCAAACCAGTATTCCAATTATCGCATCGGGCGGTATTACTAATATGGATGATATTATTGCTTTAACCAAGGTGTATGGCGATGGTATTTTAGGGGCTATTACAGGGCGTGCTATTTATGAAGGCACACTTGATTTTGCCAAAGCGCAACAAACAGCAGACTTATTGTGTCAATAGCAAGATGAAGCCCTTATAAAGACATAAATATAAAGACATAAATATAAAGACATAAATATAAAGACATAAATATACAGACATAACCATGAACATTGAAGTCGCTTATGCCCTAGCCAATCAACAGACCCTGCTATCACTAGTAGTCGATGACAATACCACCATTGAGCAAGGCATTCGTATTTCAGGAATTTTGAATAAATACCCACAAATCAACCTAGCAACTGACAAGGTGGGTATTTTTGGCAAAATAGCCACATTAGAAACACCTTTACGCAATAAAGACCGTATAGAGATATACCGTCCACTCATTGCCGACCCTAAAGAGGTGCGTCGTAAGCGTGCAGAACAAGGTAAGACAATGAGAAGTACAAAAAAATAATTGCCCTAAACAACCACTAAACAGTAATATACACAATATTTTTATCATTTAATCTTATGGATTCTATCAGTCAATTTGTTTTAGGTGCTGGGGTTGCTTTAGCCATAAGCCCTGTTAAATCTCGCCGTATTGCCTTAATTGGCGGTGCATTGGCCACTGTCCCTGACTTAGATATTTTGGTTCAATATGATAATGAATTGACTGAATTTGTCAGTCATCGCAGTTTTTCCCATTCCTTATTTGTTTTGGCTTTATTGTCGTTACCCTTGGCATCAGGACTTAAAAAATGGCAAACTAATCTAGCATTGAGTTATCAGCAATGGTTATGGGTTTGCTTAGGGGCGTTATTAACTCACCCTTTATTAGACTCTCTAACTATTTTTGGCACACAACTATTTTGGCCCCTGCCTGTTAAAAGCGTGATGATTGGTTCAATGTTTATCGCTGATCCGCTTTATACAGTACCTTTATTGCTTAGCTTAATTATCCTGCTAATAAAAAAACGAATGCCCGTCGTGTTGGGTTATTCGCTTAATACCTTAACTCTAGGTTTTAGCACTTTCTATTTAGTGCTATCTTTGGTTTTGCAGTCTTTTGTATTAACCACTCAATCCTACCCCGATGCGATTAATGATACTCACACAAGGTTTGCTATGCCAACTCCGATCAATCTAATTATTTGGCGAACAACAGTTAAGGGTGATGCGTATTTTTATGAAAGTTTTTACCATCTTTTTAAAGGCTCATCTGGCTGGAAAAAAATACCTCATAATCAAAACAACTACTCATTAAAAAACAATATTGGTATTGATAAATATCGCTACTTTTCTCACGGGTTTTATCGCCTAAGCGTTAAAGACAAGCAATTGCTTATGAGTGATGTGCGTATGGGGACAATAGCATTGCCTATTTTTAGCTTTGTGGTGGCAAAAAAAGTAGCAGGACAATGGCAAAACATACCACCTAGGTTGTATGATTATGGTTATTTTGGCTTTGAAAAAATGTTTGGCGGGCAAACGATTTTTTAAGTACTTTTTTTAAAATACTTTTAAGTGCAATAAAAAGTATAAGACAAAGTATAAGACAAAGTATAAGACAAAAATTATAGCATTTATTTTATAAATAACTATTTAAGTGTAAAAAATTGTTTATAATGTGTTAATAATACAAGACAAAGTATAAGACAAAGTATAAGAAAAAATACAAGACAAAAAATTATTATGGATATTTTAGATTATCTAGAATTCAATGTCGCTACTAACCAAGAATTACAAAAAATAACTGGATTAAATGCAAAAGCAGTTAGTCGGCAATTGCATAAATTGGGCGGTCGCATTGTTAAAATCCCTAATGGTAGAAGCCCAAAATATGCGCTAACCAAAAACGCCTTTGGTGTCAATGATGAAATTCATCTATGGGAAACTGACACCTATGGCAAAACTTATCATATTGCTACTATTAGACCCCTATCAGCAGGGGGATTTTTTATTGAGTTAATGCCTAATATGTCTAAATTATTACTAGGCGAGGCTAAAAATGGTTATTATGAGGATTTGCCTTATTTTCTAAGAGATATGGCACCGCAAGGGTTTTTAGGTCGTAAAATTGCCAAAGAAATACACTCAAGAGATGAGCGGTTTCCAAATGACCCTAAACAATGGAATGCTAAGCATATTGGTCGTTATTTATTGTCCAACAATGAAGATGTGATTGGTAATTTAAGGTTTGGCGTTAATACCAACTTGCGATTAAGGTCTAATTTTTCTCGCTCTACTAGTGCTGACTATCCAGAATTAGCCAGGCAGACCCTATCATCCGATATAAATTTTTCTTCTGCTGCTGGTGAGCAGGCAAAGTTTATCACTTATTGTACCGAGCAGAATGCCCATGTTTTGGTGAAATTCTCCCCCAAAGGTGATGATGCAACTGCTAGGCGTTGGCGCGATATTTTAATCACCGAATACTGGGCAACACAAACCCTAAAAAACACCAACATAGCAGTAGCCACAACACGATTACTTGAGGCTGATGAACGCTTATTTTTAGAATCCATTCGCTTTGATAGAAGGGGTGAACATGGGCGAGAGTCTATGTTGTCGCTGCTAATGATTGATGCAGAATTTGTAGGTAATGGGGCAAACTGGGTGCCTGCGATTCTGGAGCTACATCAACAAAATCTTGTGGCGTATCAAGATTTGCTTAACACCCAACAATTACATTTATTTGGTCGGTTGATTAATAATACCGATATGCATTTAGGTAATTTAAGCCTTGGCATTAAGGGGGATTTGTTTAATTTATTGCCTGTTTATGATATGTGCTCTATGGGGTTCGCTCCTAGGGCGGGTGAAGTATTGCCGTTTGAGTTTGAATACCCACCGCAAAATAATACGGCGTTAAATTCAGCAAGCATTAAATATATCACCAAGTTAGCCAATCAATTTTGGCATAGCGTGTATCAGGACAGTAGAATATCTCCTGAGTTTAAAGACTTTTTAACCGAATTTTTACCCACTATTGCAGGACAAAAGCAACTTATTTAACACCACAACTGATAAGCTAGGCTTCTTAGTCAACTTAATTATTTATTTGCCACCACACAACACCAGTCTTGCTTTTGAGTGTGGCTAATATGACTAAAAAATGGTTGATAAGCCTTTATCACCTCTACTATTTGAGTATCCAAAATACCCGATAAAACCAAAGTACCCTCATTAGCAATCTTACTACTCATTTCCACCACTTTCTCAATCAAAACACTGGCTAGAATATTAGCAAGTAATAAATCACAAGTAGGCTCTTTGTTTAAATTATCAGCACAATAGGTAATAATATCGCTGTTATTGTGGCTAGCGTTATCCTTGGTTGCCTGCACTGCTTGTGGGTCGTAATCAATCGCCACAACACGCTTAGCGCCTAATTTACTGGCCGCAATGGCTAAAACACCCGAACCACAACCATAGTCAATGACCGATAATCCCTTAGGTGGATGAGCCTCTAAATATTCTAAGCAGAGGTAAGTAGTTTGGTGTGTACCACTGCCAAACGCTAAACCAGGATCCATTTCAATAATGACTGCCTTATTATTTAATTTATCACCTAATTCGTCCTCTTTATGCCAACTGGGCCGAACCCATAAGTTTTGACCAAACAGCATAGACCGAAAGTCTTTAGCACACTCTAGCACCCATTCTTTATCTGCTAAATAACTAAAATCCTTTACCCCTGTGGATAGCTGGCAGATTTGGTTAATGCTATCGCTGATTGCCAAAAGGTCGCAATCTTGCTCAAATAAAGCGGTGATTGTTACAAAATCCCAGATAGGCATTTCATTTAAAGGTGCTTCTAAAATTGGGTCATCTTGTGTGTCAGTCAAAGTAATTGATAATCCACCCAGCCCTAGTATCACCTCTGATACAAAATCTACCTGGTCTTTTTGTAGTGCAAGTTGTAGTTGTTGCCAAGCCATTAGTTTCTTAGTTCGCTAGATAGCCACTCTAAGTTGTCAAATAATTTAACATTATTTAACTTTTTTCTAAGTTTAGTAATATAAGGTGTAGCGTATTCAAAGGTGTGGATAATTTGTTGTTTGCGATATAAGATGACAATGTCTTTATCATAGATGCCCACCTTAACACCGATAGATAAGTGTTCAAAATAGTTTAATAAAGGTCTAATGGCATCGTCTAACTCTTGATAGCTTTTGTCGGTAGAGCTGGCGATATTTTCTACACTTTTATCATCATCCTCGTGGCATTTTTTTTAAGGCAATGCTGGCTGTCCTTAAATTTTTATCATCAATCAACAGGTTTAAAAAATCAAGTGTTGCTTTTTGTCTAGCGGTTTTTCGTTGCGATAAAATTGCCCAAACTGCGGTACCAACAATAAAAACGCCAACAATAATGTTGGCGTTTTCTAAAAGTGTGAAACTAATATCCATCAGTACCTTCTAATAAAATGTTTTTCATATCTAACTCCTAGTAGGTTATAACTAATCATAAATTATAACAACTTTTATGTGTTTTAGGTTGTTATCGGTTGTTTTAGGTTGTTATTAATGCCTCAACACTCGCCAACGCCTCATCTAATTTAGCCACATTACTACCGCCACCTTGAGCCATATCAGCTCTGCCTCCACCCTTGCCACCTACTTGTATGGCAATATTGCTTAATATTTTACCTGCATTATATTGCTGGGTTAAATCTGCACTTACCCCAACAATTAGACTAATCCGATCATTTTCCACGCTTGCTAGTACCACAATACTTGAGCCTAATTTTTGCTTGAGTTGGTCAACCATATTACGCAAGTCTTTGGCTTTAACGCCCTCTACCTTAGTGCAAAGTAACTTTATATCGCCAATTTTCTGAGCAAGATTGACCAAATCCCTGCCTTTAGCGCTAGCTAATTCTGATTGTAGTTGATTGAACTGTCTTTCTAATTGTTTATAATTATCTATTAATTGGGTGGTTTTACTATAAGCGTCTTTCGTGTTAGTTTTTAGTAAGCCTGCAATGTTGCTTAGGTTTTTATCAATGTTTTTATCATATTGGTAGGCTTTATAGCCTGTTAAAGCCTCAATACGCCTCACACCTGCTGCCACACCTGCTTCACTGGTAATTCTAAATAAGCCAATATCGCCTAAATAGTCCACATGAGTGCCACCGCATAACTCAACTGAAAAATTATCTTTCGCCATAGATAATACCCGAACGGTATTGCCATATTTTTCGCCAAATAACGCTATTGCACCTTGTTTTTTAGCAGATTCAATATCCATTATTTCAGTATGAACCTTGGTATTACCTAAAATTTTACGATTGACGATTGACTCAATTTTATCCAAAGTTTCTGTGGGGATAACTTTATCATAAGAAAAATCAAAGCGTAATTTACCGCCATCCACCAAAGAGCCTTTTTGAGTAACATTCTCTCCTAAAATTTGCTTAAGTGCAGCGTGCAATAAGTGGGTGGCAGAGTGGTTTCTAGCAGTATTTTTACGGTTATTTTTATCCAATAAAACCTCAACCTTGTCACTAGTGGAAAACTGCCCTTTCTCAACCACGCCATAGTGCAAAATAGCGCCTGAAGCTTGTTTTTTAGTATCTAGCACATTAAAAACAGCCTCACCGTAGATTAACTGTCCTTTGTCGCCCTCTTGTCCACCTGCTTGTGGGTAAAAAACAGTTTTTAACAAAACAATAATTGCCTCATCGCCTGTATTAATTTGTTTGGCAAACTGACCATCGTGTAGTATTTTTTCTATATAACTGTTATTATCTAATTGATCATACCCTAAAAATTCACTTTGGCAGTCAACGGCTAAATCGGTAGTTTGTTTAAAGTTATTGGCTTGTTTAGCACGGGTTTTTTGTTGGCTCATTTGTGCCTCAAACCCTTCTACATCTAACAATAAATTGCGTTCTTTAGCAATATCAGCGGTTAAATCCACAGGGAAGCCATAAGTATCATAGAGTTTAAAGACTACTTCGCCTGATAAAGTTTTATCACTCAAGTTACTAATGGCTTGTTCTAAAATACTAAGCCCTTGATCTAGAGTTTGTAAAAAGCGTTCTTCTTCTTTTTTAAGACTTGCCTCTATGGGGGTTAAATTTTGCTTAAGTTCAGGATAACACCCGCCCATCTCTAGTGCTAAAATTGGTGCTAAGCGATAGAAAAATACTTTCTCAATGCCAATTTTATGCCCGTGTCTAATAGCTCTACGAATAATACGCCTAAGCACATAACCCCTACCCTCATTGCTAGGTAACACCCCATCAGCAATCAGAAAACAGCAAGAACGAATATGGTCGGCAATCACCCGAATCGAAGCATTTGATGGCTCAACATTGGCCAATTTTGCCAAATATTTAGTGATTGAAGCAAATAGATCAATATCGTAATTATTGTTTTTATGTTGCATCACCGCAGCAATACGCTCTAACCCCATACCTGTGTCAACACAAGGGGCAGATAGGGGTTTTAGATGTCCATCAGCCTGGCGGTCAAATTGAGTAAAAACTAAATTCCAAATCTCAATATAGCGGTCACCATCTTCATCAACATGCCCTGGGGGACCCCCTGCAATATGTGCACCATGGTCATAAAAAATTTCACTACAAGGCCCGCAAGGCCCTGTATCACCCATTTGCCAAAAATTGTCTTTAGCGCCACAACGCGAAATGCGATTTCTAGGAAAGCCGATTTTATTCACCCAAATTGCTTCAGCCTCATCATCTTGCTCATAAACACTGACCCATAATTTTTCTTTGGGAATGTTGAGCTCTACAGTTAAAAAATGCCAGGCAAATTCAATGGCCTCTTGTTTAAAGTAATCGCCAAAACTAAAATTACCCAACATTTCAAAAAAGGTGTGGTGTCTGGCGGTATAACCCACATTCTCTAAATCATTATGCTTGCCACCAGCACGCACACAACGCTGTGAGGAGACTGCACGAGTATAAGGGCGTTTTTCAACCCCGCTAAACACATCTTTAAACGGCACCATACCTGCATTAACGAATAATAAGGTTTTATCATTATGTGGAATGAGTGAACTACTAGGCTCAATGGTATGTCCTTGCTGTGAGAAGTATTGTAAAAACTTCTCTCTAATGTCTGCTGTTTTCATAACTGGCTAGTCCATGAAATAAAAAGAGTATCATTATACAAGTGAGACCTTTGCATAAATAGAGACGATTAAAAAAATGTGAAATTTCGCTTAGTTAAAATCAGCAAATGAGCGCTCTGCTTGCAGTTTGGGTTTTTTGTAAATAAATTGTATCTTAGCTAATGGGTGTTATTTATATTTATGCAAAGCGCTCTAATAAACTATGACAGCCAACCGTTAGGCAAGTGAGTTTAAATGTTAAAAAGATAAACAGATCAAGCCCAATAATGACTACCAATAAAGCAATAAAAACAAAAGGAATGTTGTTTGCATTAGTTGGCATTATTATTTTATCGCCCGATTCGCTAATGATCAGACTAGTAGAGGCTGATTATTATGCCATAATAGCCTTGCGTGGCTTATTTGTTGCCTTGAGTATCAGCATAATACTTTTATTGTTTCCAACTTTAAGAGGTCGCTTTAATTGGCGTGGAGTCATACTATACGGCATACTTTTTTGCATTGGTTTAGCCACCTTTACCTTATCAATAAAGCATACTTATGTTGCTAATACGCTGATTATTTTAAGCACTGCTCCTGTAATAGCAGCGATATTGTCGCGTATTATCCTTAATGAAAAAACCGCTATTATTACTTGGCTGGTTTGTATTGGCATTATTGTTGGTATTACAACTATATTTTTTGATACGATTAGCATTAAGCATGTTCAAGGTAATTTATACGCCTTAGTATCTGCTTTTAATTTAGCGTTAAGCAGTATTGTTGTGCGAAAAAATAAAGACTCTTCAATGATTCCTGGCTTAATTATAGGGGGTGTATTGACTGCTGTTATCTTTGCTGGGTTTGCCAAATGGGATGCAATAGATAGTGCAAATTTGTTGTTGTTGGCGATTAATGGGGGTGGTGTGGTCGCTATTTCTTTTTTGTTGATTAGTTTTGCTTTTGCATTATTGCCACCTGTGGAGGCTAATTTATTCTTTTTATTAGAAACGGTTCTGGGTTCGTTATGGGTTTGGCTGATGATTGGTGAAGCGCCAACCCAAACAACCCTAATAGCAAGTATTTTTATTTTGCTTATCTTAATCGGGCATGGTGTTTGGCTAATTAAAGCAGCTGATAAAAGTTAAAACTAAACCCCTAATACCATTTTCAAAAATAAATGATACAAATAGCACCAATCTTTTTTTGTTGCTTAAAACAAAAAAATCTCAGCACTCTTTATCATCATTTATTTTTGAAAATGGCATAATACAATAAAAACCTCTAGTTATCTTACAATTTTTACCAGTTATTTTTTACCTGATTATCGTTTTCTTTAGCATCCACCCAATAACTATCGGTGCTGGTGGTTTCTTTTTTCCAAAAAGGGGCATCGGTTTTTAGAAAATCCATTATAAACTCACAAGCTAAAAATGCCTCGGATCGGTGTGCAGAGCTACAAGCAACCAATACAATATTTTCATTAACTGCCAGTGTGCCAACCCGATGAATAACCGTTGTCTGATTAATATCCCAACGACTGTGCGCTTGCTTAACAATAGCGACAATGGTTTTTTGAGTCATACCAGGATAATGCTCCAAGGTTAAGGATACAATAGACTGATTAGGATTATTATCACGCACGCAACCTACAAAAGACACAATCGCACCTGTATTACTATTTTTGAGTAAATTCAACTCTTGACTGATGTCAAAATCTGCTTCTTGGATAATGACTTTAATAGGATTATTGCCTTGCATTATTGTATTTAACGAATTTTTGGATAAAAAGCCTGCTGTTTGTGGTTTTCATAGTGG
>WASV01124796.1_pt1 | contig 10779 bp, 11 predicted proteins | sample 5698531 | NCBI WGS metagenome assembly WASV01 (sample SAMN11175559, study PRJNA528189) | sponge metagenome | isolation source: marine sponge | host: Myxilla | place: Antarctica: Western Antarctic Peninsula, King George Island | collected 2013-01 | reverse complement strand
CTGACTCTAAAATAGACTTACCTTGTTGACTAAAACTGATATTTTGGGCACTTAATAAGATTTGATCATCCATTATTTACCCCCTAGTTTAGCATTGTCTTGAAAATAGGATTTAACCCAAAGTACATCAGCGTGTATTTGTTGCTTTAAATCCTCAAGGCATTTAAATGCTTGCTCATTGCGTATTTTGGCATAAAAAGTAATCCTAACTTCTTGCCCATAAACCTGTTTGTCAAAATTAAAAACATGCACCTCTAATAAATTTTTAGTGCCATTAACCGTTGGGCGGTAGCCTATATTTGCCACGCCTTGATAAGTTTGATTATTGAGAGTCGCCTCAATAGCAAACACGCCAGATATTGGAGATATATCGCGTTTAAGCGGGATATTTAGTGTTGGAAAGCCAATGGTTCTACCTTTTTTATCCCCATGCACCACTTTGCCACTCATGCTAAAAATATAACCTAACTTATTATTGACATTATTAAAATCTCCTACACTCAAAGCGTGCCGCACTGCTGAACTACTGATACGAAGTTGATTGTTTTGAATGCGATTAATTTGGTGAACTTCAAAGCTGTATTGTTGCCCTAATTTTTCTAGTAAGGTTTTATTGCCTGTGCGATTTTTACCAAACACAAAGTCATCGCCAATCACAATATGTTTGATATTGAGTTGATTAACCAATATTTCAATCACAAAATTATCTGCCTCTAAATTAGCCAAATTTTGATTAAACTTGAGAAGCAATAAAGCGGTTATTTGTTGTTGTTGCAATAATAAAAATCGCTGTTTAAAAGTATTAATTTGTGCAACTTTTTGCCCAAAAAATATTTTTGGGCTGGGTGAAAATGACATAACAATGCTAGGCAGCTTGTTTAAGGTTGCTAAATCATTCACCATGCATAATAAGGCTTGATGCCCCAAATGCACGCCATCAAAATTACCAATGGTTAATACACAGGCAGGATAATGATAATCGTTAAGGTGACGGACAAGTTGCATAACTAAATCATTTTACCGATAATGCTGGTCTTTATTGCTAGCCTTACTTATAAATTTTAAACAATGAGCGAGCCCGGCTCGCTCAATTGTTTGGAGTGTGTTAATTTTTTATTTGTTTGATAATGTCCGCTACAGGTTTAGGGATACCGACAGTAATACTCTCTAAATCATACCACGCACACCCTACAACTGATAAGTCGGGCTTCTCAGTAGAGATAAGTTGTGGCGTTATGTTGAGATGATAGTGGGTAAAAGTATGACGAAATGGGGTTAAAGGGGTAATGATGGTTGGGTCGTTTAGATTGGATTGTATGAGATGGAGTTGTTCTAAGGTGGTTTGTATTTGTCCTGTTTGGCATTCTGGCAAACTCCATAAACCACCCCAAATGCCTGTTTGTGGGCGTTTTTGTAATAAAATTTTATTCTGACAAATAATGGCCAGTAATTGAACAGATTTTGTCGGTTTGACTTTTTTGGTTATTTTTATAGGTAATTGTGTTTGTAAATTATGCCTGAATGCTAAACAGTTTTTATTTAATGGGCAGTTTGGGCAATTAGGGTTAGACCGTGTACAAAGTGTTGCTCCTAAATCCATAATAGCCTGAGTGTATTGTGCAGTGTTATTTTTTGGGGTGTGATGCTGGGCTAATTGCCAAAGTTGTTTTAAAGTATTGCTCTGGTTAGTGGGTGTTTGTATTTGATGAAACCGTGCTAAAACACGCTTTACATTGCCATCTAAAATAGCATGGTGCTGATTAAATCCTAACGATAAAATCGCCCCAGCAGTTGATTGTCCGATACCAGGCAAGTCAATAACTTGTTGGAAATCTTGAGGAAAAATACCTTGATATTCATTGTGAATAATTTGTGCAGTTTTGTGTAAATTACGCGCTCTAGCATAATAACCCAGCCCAGCCCATTGTCTCATAACGCTGTCGCTATTAGCATTAGCAAGGTCATTAATAGTGGGAAAGTGTTGGATAAAATTTAAAAAGTAAGCAATAACCGTATTGACTTGGGTTTGTTGTAGCATGACTTCTGACAGCCAAATATGATAAACATTGTTACCCTGCCAAGGTAGCTTGTGTCGTCCATATTGAGCAAACCACGCTAACAAAGGTTTGGTCATTTTTGTGGGGGGCGTAATTTGAATATCAAGGTAGGGTTGCTTACTCAAAATGAGACCATGACATTAAGACCTTGGCATAAATAAAGAGGATTAGAAAAATATGAGATTTTGCTTAGTTGTTAATTTCAACAAAGCCATTCCTAGCAGCGTTAAAGTTATTTGAGCTATTGTGGCAGGTTTTGTTAAAATCAGCAAATGAGTGCTCCGTTTGGGTTTTTTGCAAATAAGGTCGCATTTTAATGATTATTTATGCAAAGGTCTCACATTAGACAAATACTAAAACCCTAATGGATTCTTAGCATCTATGCCAGCCATATATTGCTGTTGTAAATCTTTATTAGTTGTCTGATACACACAGCCAATCCAATTATTCATAATCTGAATCGCACTATCACGCCAAGTATTATCTAAGTTTGGGTAAAGCAAGTCTTCTGGAAAATCATCTAGCGTTAATTGACCTGTTATAAATTGATGTTTAAATTCAATCAGAATTGCACTGGCTTGGTTGCTTAGATAATTTTCAGGCAAGGGGGGATAAGTGCGTTTATTTTGACTAAATTCAAGAATTTCACGCTTGTATTCTTTTAATAAACTAACAGCATCATATTCAGCGTGTCCTTGTAAAAATACCAAGGATAATAAATTTTCACTTACCGCTAAATGTACACCTACCCTAGATTCAACCAAAATAGATAAAGCCATTTGTTCAAATTGAGCTTTAGTGATTTGATTAAAACGCGAGTGAGGCACATCAAACCGTGTATTAAGATTAGAAACCAAAGGATGTGCGCGATTAGTTACCTTGTGCGGGAATACCCCCCAGCATTTTTGCCCAATAGCAGTGCGTTTTTGCTTATAAAGCAACTGCATCACTGCATGGGTGGCAAAACAAGAACATAAAGTTGAGGCAACATTATCATTTGCCCAACGCACCACAGATTCAAGCTGGGCTAAAGAGTCAGGATTTTCTAACAAATCAGGGGGCGCGCCTGTGATAATTAAGGCGTCTAAACCTTGGGTTTTGAGGGCTTCAAAAGACTGGTAATGAGCCTTAATATGCTCACTTGTCTTTGCATCACGCTTAATACTAGAAAGTGAAAAAAGGTGGATATAAAACTGTGCAACATGGTTGCTTTGCCCAATGAGGCGAAAAAATTGTCGTTCTGTTGCCTCTAGGGCTAAATCAGGCATCATATTTAATAGCCCAATATGTAACTCACGAATTGCTTGAGTATTAGCACGACTAGCAGACAAAATTAACTCACCTTCATTAGCAAGATGATCAAAAGCAGGTAGGTTGGTATGGGCGATTAATGGCATAAAAATATTTTATCAGATTTATTTTATACGAGCGCTTTGGATAAATATTAAGACAAGTGATAAGTCCAAGGAATTTCTTGCCCTGCAAAATACCCTATTAATGGCTCGCCTGCCATATCATAACTAGCCGGAATGGTTTGTGGGGTTTTGCTTAGGGTGATGGTTTTGGTGTTTCTAGGTAATTTGTAAAAATCTGCCCCAAACTGTGAAGCAAAGCCTTCTAATTTATCTAAAGCATTGGCTTTTTCAAAGGCTAAGGCATACAACTCAATAGCAATATGTGCACTAAAAATACCTGCACAGCCACAAGCAGTTTCCTTGTTATGTTGAGTATGTGGGGCAGAATCCGTGCCTAGAAAAAATTTAGCATTGCCAGAGGTAGCAGCAGCGATTAAGGCGCGTTGATGTGGGTTTTTGCGTTTTAAGATCGGTAAACAAAATAAATGTGGGCGAATGCCACCAACCAACATATCATTGCGATTATTAAGCAAATGTTGGGGGGTAATAGTCGCAGCAATATTACTAGCAGCGTTTTGTACAAAATCTACGGCTTGTTTGGTGGTAATATGCTCAAAAATAATGCGTAAATCAGGAAAATCTATTGACAATTTGGTTAAAGTTGTATCAATAAAAACTGCCTCTCTATCAAATACATCTATTGCATGGTCCACCACTTCACCGTGCACTAATAACACCATATCTAGGGTTTGCATCATCTGTAAAGTGGGGTAAATTTTGTTAATATCAGAAACCCCTTTATCAGAATTAGTCGTTGTGCCTGCTGGGTAAAGTTTAGCCCCAATAATATACGGGTTTTGTTTAGCGGTTTTAATATCGTCAGGGCTGGTGTTATTGGTTAAATACAGCGTCATAAGCGGTATAAAGCCACTATTATCAGGCAAAGCAGCTAAAATAGCTTGGCGATAATCTTCTGCCTGATTAGCATTAATAATCGGGTTGGATAGATTAGGCATAATCACCCCACGCCCCATTTGTCTAGCACTATAAGCTACAACAGACCGCATCGCCTGCCCCTCCCTTAGGTGAATATGCCAGTCATCAGGTTGAGTAATCGTAAGTAATGGTATGTTTGTAGGGTGCATAAGGTAATTTTACCATTAGCATCTATGTTTATTGTGCTTAGTAGATTTAAGAAAGATTTGAACAACTAGGCGGTATAATCGGTGTTTTTTAAATTTCTGGTATTGGCTGATTAAAAGCATACTGAAATAATCAAGCGTTAAAGACTAGAAAATGTTAAATAAAGATTTTTTAAGTGCATTTAAAGAAGCCTCACCTTTTATGGTAGGTTTTTTTACTGTGTCTTTTATTTTTGCACTTACTTCAATTAATTATGGGTTTCCTGCTTGGTTTGCACCGCTTATATCATTAGTACTTTATGCTGGTTTAGCGCAGTTTGTTGTGTTGGCTTTGCTAGTAGCAGGTGTGTCAGTTTTTAGTATTGTGGTTACGGTGTTTTTTGTCAATCTTCGCCATATTTTAATGTCAATTTATATGGCAGATGTTTTTGATCGGCGTGGTTTTTCTAAAGGCTTTCGCTGGTTTTATGGCATTGGTATTACCGATGAAACTTTTGCCTATCAAAGCACTATTGATGATGCAAGAGTGTTGAGTTACCGCTATTACTTATCGTTTAATATCGCCTGTCATATTGCTTGGGTGTCAGGTTCTATTGTGGGTGTGCTAGTAGGCGTATTAGCGCAAGATTTAGTTACCTTAAAACTTGACTATGCTATTGTAGCTATGATGATTTTTGTATTAGTTATGCTCATTGATAGTCGCTATAAACTCATCGCTACGATAGTTTCTACCCTAACTATGGTATTGTTAAATTTATTATATATGTCCCACTTTAATTTATTTATTGCCACATTTATTGGTTGTGGCGTGGGTGTCCTATTAAAACAAAGGGCAAAAAAAACCAAATGATTGAACAAAACACATTATTACTACTAATATTAGGCTGTGCAGTCGTTACTTATCTAGCTAGAGCATTGCCGCTACAAATTGACACTAAGCGCCTGCCTAATTGGGCAAAACTAAGTCTTGAATTTCTACCTGCTAGTATCATAGCAGCCATCACACTATCGCCCATCTTATTAGATAGCTATGCTAACTATTTTATTAGTGCTGAGTTTATTGCGGCGATATTTACCATTAGTTTAGCCATTTATAGTAAAAATATCTTAATCACCCTTTTTTTATCGTTATTGTTTTATTTACTCATTAACCATTATTTCTTTTAATGACAATTGATCATATCTTGTTATGGTGTGGATTGATGATACCACTAATGCTCAGTCCTGGACCTTCTAATATTATTTGTGCTATGTCAGGTCTTAAACAAGGCGTGGTCGGGTCTGTGCCATTTGTTATTGCTAGTATTATTGTTTTTAATCTGATTGCCTTAATGGTGGGTTTTGGTTTAGGTGAGGTGTTAGCGTATTATCCTAATATTATTATGATGCTTAAATTTTTAGGCGCACTCTATATTATTTATTTATCCTATAAGTTTATTAGGCCAAATAAAGCATCAAAACTGATAAGTAAAAATACATACACCGCCTTAGATGGTGCTGTTTTACAAGTGCTTAATCCAAAAGCTTGGACGATGCTACTGACTATGTTTTCTGTTTTTTTAGACCAAAGTCAAGACCACACAACACAAGTTTTAAACCTTGTTTTATTGTTATTTATTTTAGATATTTTTGCGCATTTGGCTTGGGTAACTGGCGGTGCTAGCCTTGCTAAATGGACTAAAAATCCAACAATAGTAATGCGTGTTAATTATTTTTTTGCCACTTCTTTATGCTTAGTTGGATTGTGGTTATTGAGTGGCGTATTGTTTGGGTGAAAATACACCAAATTGCATATTAATTTAGCTATACTAACATCTTTTTATATTGATGCAAAAGCCTCACTAAACAAAAATGATAAAACCTTATACTTTGTATTATATTTACGACCCGATGTGTGCTTGGTGTTATGGCTTTGGGAAATGTTGGCAAACCATCAAAAATAATCTTGATAAAAAAGTAACACTACACTACCTAGTGGGTGGGTTAGCACCAGACAATGATGAGCCGATGCCAGAATCAACAAGACAAGGCATTCAACAGGCGTGGATCAGTGTTGCACAAGCAACAGGGGTGGATTTTAACAAAGAATTTTGGCAAGTTAATACGCCTAGACGCTCAACTTATCCTGCTTGTAGGGCTTGTTTGGTTGCTAGGGAGTTTGGTGTTGAGGTAAAAATGATACAAGCGATTCAACAGGCATATTATCAAGATGCTAAAAACCCTTCTAATGAGGATGTTTTGCTAGCGTGTGCGTTAGAAATTGGTTTGGATAAAAATCATTTTTTAACGCGTTTAAAAAGTGAGGATATTCAACAAAAATTAACATTAGACCTAAAAAAAGCCAGGGGCATGGGCGGCAATAGTTTCCCTTCTTTATTGTTAGATAATGGCTCAAATATCACTAAAATAACTATTGATTACAATAGTGCAAAACCAACCTTAAATCAAATCAATCAATTACTTGAATCACCCTAAGCTAAAACAAGCGTGTTTATACTATAAGAAGTCCTTGCATCAATATAAATAATCATTAAAACCCAAACCGCAAGCGCAGCACTCGTTTACTGATTTTAACCAAACCTACCACAATAGCTTAAATAGTTTTTAAGCATTGTGCCGATTTTAACGGTGCACTGGCTTTGTTAAAATCAACAAGCAAGCAAAACTTCATATTTTTCTAATCCTCTGTATTTATGCAAAGGTCGCTATAAAAATAATTAAGCATAAAAATCTTATTTGATATAATTCAATTTAATTTTTAACCAAGGATATAACTAATGCCATTATTGCTACCTAGAAGTGAAGCTCAAACAGATGTTCGTTCTTTTTGTCCAAGTAAAGCGTTTAAAAAATTACCCTTTAATTTTGATATTAACCAATTAAAAACAGCACTTGATGAGGTTATTGATATTGTGCCTTATCAAGATGCGGTTATTAATGCCATTTGTCTAACTCAAATACCAGGCGACAATGATTCATATAATGGCGGCAACCTAAGAGGTATTTTTTGGACTAGACCCGATGATAGTTACCAAGAGCTTGTGCGAGAAAACCCGATTGATGAGGCGGCATATAGTGAGTTTATTAGCAGTTTAGCTCATACTTACTTTAAAGAGGTTTACGATACACTGTCTCAAAAAATGACGCTAGGTAGGGTGCGTTTATTGCGGACATTTCCTAGAACCAGTTTGAGTTGGCACAGAGACCCAGAGCCTAGAATACACATCCCTATTATGACCAACCCTGGTGCAATAATGCTTATTAATCATCATTGTACGCATATGCCAGCAGATGGCAGTGTGTATTTTACCGATACCACTTATTATCATAGTGCGCTAAATGGAGGTGAACAAGAGCGTGTTCACTTAGTTGCTAGTGTGGTGGCTATTTCTGATGAGCTACAAAATAGTTTATCTTGATTATGATTGATTTAAGAAGTGATACCGTTACCCTACCTACTGCACAAATGTATCAAGCAATACAAGATGCCCCCTTAGGAGATGATGTTTATGATGATGACCCAACTACCAAGGCACTAGAGGCAAAAATATGTCAATTATTAGGTCATCAAAGTGCGCTATTTGTAACCTCAGGTGTGCAAGCAAACCTATGTGCCTTATTAAGTCATTGTGGGCGTGGTGATGCTTATATTACTGGGGATAAATATCATATTTATTACTATGAGTCAGGCGGCGGTGCTAGCCTAGCTGGTTTACAACCACAGCTTGTGCCAGTAGAAGATGACGGCAGTTTAGCACTTGATAATGTTCTAGCGATGATAACAGGCGGTGATGTTCATTTTGCAAATACCAAATTACTATGCTTAGAAAATACGCATCATGGTATTGCTATTGCAGCTAATAAAATGCAGCAATCATGCCAATTTGCCAAAAAACACGCACTCAAAATTCACCTAGATGGTGCGCGTATTTTTAATGCTGCTGCTAAACTTAAGTGTAGTGCAAAAGAGTTAGCAGGGGGTTTTGATTCAGTATCAGTTTGTTTATCCAAAGGGCTAGGCGCACCTGCTGGCTCATTATTATGTGGTAGTGAGGATTTTATTGCTCGTGCTAAGCGTTGGCGTAAGGCACTAGGTGGCGGTATGCGTCAAAGTGGTATTTTGGCTGCTTGTGGCTTAGTGGCACTTGATAATCTTGAGCGTTTAGAAAACGACCATAAAAAAACACAGTACTTGGCACAAAAACTCACCCTAATTCAACAATTACGCGTTGATTATCACCCAAACCAAACCAATATGATTTACTGTTATTTACAACAGCCTACTACCCAATTGGTCGGATTTTTATTAAGTAAAGGCATTAAAATTTCACAAAATGATAAAACAGTACGCCTAGTGGTGCATCAAGATATTAGAGAAGAAGATTTAGATAAGGTTTATAAGGAGTTTGAGGAGTTTTTTAGCACAGCTGGCTTGTAAACCCACCCAACATTTATTTGCTCTATTTCCATTTTGGGTGTTTTTTCCACTGACTAGAAAACCCCATCATTGTTAAAACTTTGCATTCTTTTGAACAAAAGTTGTCATCAATTAATTCTTCAATTTTCTTTTTCCAGTCACTATCACTATTTAACGATGCCATTAGATGTCTTAACATTAATAAAACATAAAAAACTTTATTTCTGTTAGGTGTAATAGGCGGATTCCATTCCTTTTCCTTTTTCTTAACTTTAGATGGTTGAATAGTAAGTTCTCTATTGTATAAACGAGAGTGATGAGCACAAATATTTCTAACATAGGTAAGCACATGAAGCCACTCTTTTAAACGCTGATATGGTACATTAAAGTTATTTGCAATACTTTTCTTGTCTTGATTTTTTAAACCTTGGTAAAATTTAGATAAATTACCCAGACTTATTACTTCTGTCATCATCCAGATTGGTAGATTATCATCACCATATTCATTTTTAAAATGCATTACAAAGGTATCTTTTGAGCGATTAACTTCACTGGTAATCTTACCAAGCCAATCTGAATGACTAAATTTGTGATGAAAGTTGTTTGTATTTAAATAGCCAAATGTACCATATTGACAAGAAAAATTATAAGTAATTTGAGTTCTAACAGCAATCTCAATCACCTCAATGGCATCCATTACAAGTAGGCGTAACTTTTTATCAAATTCGTATAATTTAATGATTGTATTCCAATTCACCCCATCTATAAAATTGCTTAATACTTGACTATTGTTTCTCATCCTAAAGGGATGCGAGTAAGCACTCAAACGATAATAACTGATATTGGATAATGTTTTTTTACAAGCTGATTCATCATCAATAATCATCCCTCTTTTCTTTAGTTGAATAACTTGATCTTCAAGCGTTAGGGGCGGTTTGTTATAGGTCGGTTTGGGCATGCAGTCTATGAATTTTTGGCATAAAAAAGTCGCCAAGATTGCGCATCTATAGAGAGGCGTGGCGACTTATGTTGTATTAAATTATAACATACTTAAAATTATAATATACTTAAAACTTATGCATTGCATTAAACGGCCGATAAACCCCACCTAACACACAAAACTTATCTGCCCCTGTGGTGCTTGGGTTATTACTGGGTTTTTGTTTGAGGGTTTGCTGGGCAAAAAAACCAAAGGCGGCTGCTTCTAGGTAATCAGGGTGTATACCTAATGCCTGTGTAGTGTCTATGATATTACTTGGGCATAGGGTTTTTAATTGAGTAGCTAAGGCAGTATTATGCACGCCACCTCCACATAAATACACGGGTAAATCAGCAGGAATATTTTGTGCAATGCTATGAGTAGTTAAGGCTAATAGCGTAGCTTGAACATCAGCAGAGGCCTCATTGTTGTTTAAGTGTTGTGATAACCAAGCTAAATTAAAATACTCAAACCCTGTGCTTTTTGGCGGGGCTTGTTGGAAATAATCATCAGCGAGTAGCTTGGTTAATAAGTCTGGAATTATTGTGCCACTATTTGCCCAGTCGCCATTTTTGTCATAGGGTTTATTGTGGGTTTGCTTTATCCAGTTATCTAGTAAAGTATTAGCAGGGCCACAGTCAAACCCTAATAAGGTATTGTGTTGTGTTGTGGTATTTTGTGCGATAGTAATATTAGCAATACCGCCTAAATTAACAATCACCCCATTATTGCCTTGTAATAAATATTGGTGATAAACAGGGGCTAGTGGCGCACCTTGACCGTTTGTGGCAATGTCTGCCATACGAAAAGCTGCCACCACGCTCAGCCC
>WASV01101572.1_pt1 | contig 10818 bp, 8 predicted proteins | sample 5698531 | NCBI WGS metagenome assembly WASV01 (sample SAMN11175559, study PRJNA528189) | sponge metagenome | isolation source: marine sponge | host: Myxilla | place: Antarctica: Western Antarctic Peninsula, King George Island | collected 2013-01 | reverse complement strand
CTTCTTGTATTTTAATATCTGGAACAGGTACTTCTATATCACAAAAACGTTCCCACTCTAAACTTGCTCTTACACTACTATCACTAATAAACCAACCATATCTATTAAATTCTGGTCGATAAAACCATAACATAAGGAATTCAGGTAAAATTTTTGCTTCTTTTTTTACTTGAAAAACACTATAAGCAGGCGATATAATAGCTGGTTCGTCATTGGAATAAAGAACAACTCTTACAGTTTCATCTCGTCCAACTTGCATTGGCGAATATGCAAACTGCCCTTTATTAATAATCTTGTATTTTACTAAATTACTTTCTGTGGCTTTAGCTTTTGAAGGCATAAAAACTTTATTTATGTTTATTCCGAGAAGATTTGAATTTGTTCCATTAGAATTTCGATTATCAACTAATTCAATTGAATTACCAATCGACTCCAAATCATTTTCTTTTAGAGTATCCATATAGCTATCACAAATCAACTGCAAATCTTCCAAGCTATTTTCATACACTTTTTGGTTATTTAGCAAGCCTTTGTAAAGTGCTATGTATTTTTTTTGGTCGTTAATATCAATATCAGGAATTTGCATATCGCAAAGTCTATCCCATTCTAAACTCGCTCTTACACTACTATCGCTAATAAACCATCCATATCTGTCAGATTCAGGTCTTTGAAACCACATCATCATATACTCGGGAAGCAGTTCATTTTCATCTTTACTTTCAATCACCAGATAAGCAGGTGAAATTATTGCAGGTTCATTATCAGAATATAATGCAAGTCGAATCGTTTCATCTCGCCCAACTTGCATTGCAGAATATGCAAATTGTCCTTTTTGAATGACTTTGTATTTTGATAAATCTGTCCCCGAAACATTGGCAACAGAAGGCATAAAATTTTTAGTAATGTTAATGCCCAAAAGATTAGTAATCGTTAAATCAATATTTCGCTTATCCACCAACTGTATGTAATCGCCCAACCGTTTAAAGCTCATAACCCAATACCTTAAAAGCATTAATCAATTGGTTTTGTGAGTCTTTTTCTTTTTGTAATAATGTTGTAAAATCTTTTTGAATCCGCTTCATTTCAGTATCAAAATCAATGCCGCTGTCCTTATCAACAAACTCAATGTATTTACTGGGTACAAGCGAAAAATTATTTGCTTGTAAGTCTTCAAATTTGGCAGATTTACAAAACTCGGGTACATCTTTATAGGTGGTTTTATAATCGGCTTGTTGCCAATTGTGGTAGTTTAAAGCCACTTCTTCAATATCTTTTTTAGTTAGTTGAACATATTTCTTTTCGTATTCACTGCCCCAACGCCTTAAATCCATAAACAGGGTTTCTTTTTCACGGTTACGGTAGTTTTTATCTGTACTATTTATATGGGCGGTTCGCTCTTTTTTGTTTTTATTCAGTATCCAAAGGGTTACACTAATATCAGTTGTATAAAAGGTATTTCTTGGAATGATGATAATGGCTTCAACTAAATTGTTTTCAATGAGTTTTTTGCGGATTTTGTATTCTTCTCCACCGCCCGACAATGCACCATTAGCGAGGATAAAACCTGCAACGCCATTTTCAGAAAGTTTGGAAACCATATTGAGAATCCAACCATAATTAGCATTGCTTTTTGGCGGTACTTCATAGCCCATCCAACGCGGGTCGTCCAATAATTCATTTTCACCTCTCCAGTCTTTGAGGTTAAAAGGTGGATTTGCCATTATGTAATCGGCTTTTAAATCTTTATGCTGGTCGTTAGCAAAAGTATCTGCGTGTTTGTCGCCCAAGTTTGCCGAAATGCCTCTAATGGCAAGATTCATTTTGGCTAATTTGTAGGTTGTCGGTGTGTTTTCCTGCCCGTAGATAGAAACTTCATTTTTTGTTCCTTGGTGATTTTCTATAAATTTTATGGATTGCACAAACATGCCCCCCGTTCCGCAACATGGGTCATAAATAATGCCTTTGTACGGTTCTATGAGTTCGGCAATCAGATTGACAATGGTTTTAGGGGTATAAAATTCGCCTTTTCCCTTGCCGCTGCTTTCTTTTAGGGCAAATTTACCTAAAAAATATTCATAAACACGCCCAATAATATCCTGTCCATTGTCTTTGAGTGTATCAATGTCATTTATGGTGTCTAATAATGAGGCGAGTTTGGTTTTATCTAAAGCAAGCCGAGAAAAGTAATTATCAGGCAATGCCCCTTTTAACGAAGCATTGTCTTTTTCAATTTTGTTAAGTGCAGTATCAATTTTTAAGGCAATATCATTTTGCTTGGCATTTTTAATAATGTAATTCCAACGAGAAATATCCTCCAGAAAAAAGACATTTTTCATTGTGTAAAAATCCTTCATTTCTACATATTTTTCTTTGCCATCCAAGATGAGTTCTTTTCTGCGCTCTTCAAACTTATCGCTGGCAAATTTCAGGAATATAAGCCCTAAAACAACATGCTTATATTCAGCAGGCTCTACCGAACCTCTTAGTTTGTCACACGACTGCCAGAGAGTTTCTTCGATGGATTTTTCTTTTGCATTATTTTTATTTGTCATTGATGCTTATTGTCTTTTTAGTTATTGGTATTTTGTAAATAATTAGGCTTAAAGAATTATCTTTTTACCGTGTTTTTATTTTGCTAGATTCTACTATATTTCAGACCAAATAAATAATAGAGACCTTTGCATAAATATAAACAATCATTAAAGTGCGATCTTTTACTCATGTGCTAATTTTAACAAACCCTGTCACAATAGCTCAAATAGTTTTAAGTATTGTGCCGATTTTAACGGTGCACTGGCTTTGTTAAAATCAACAACAAAGCAAAATCTCACATTTTTCTAATCATTTCTATATTATGCAAAGGTCTATATATAAATATTGTTGACAATTATGTTATAAGTTGTTAACATTAGCATTATTTTTACTTTATTTTAAGTATATTGCTGACAATATAGCATGAATACCATAACTATCAATACACAAAATACACTTGCCGATAGTGTGTTTAACAGCATTAAAGAAGATATTATCATCGGAAAAATTGCCCAAGGCATAAAAATGGGTGAAGCCAATCTTGCTAAATCCTATCATGTTAGTCGTGGTCCTTTGCGAGAAGCTTTGCAAAGGCTAGAAAATATAAACCTTATCAAACGAACACCGCATTCAGGTAGCAGAGTTGTGATTTTATATCAGGATTTAATGCGTGATATTTACCAAATGCGTGAAGCAACAGAAGGGTTAGCAGCTCGTTTATCAGCCCAAGTTATGAGTAATGATGAAATTAATGGCTTGTATTGTTTGTTAGATAAACACGAAGAACAGATTGATAAATCAGGCGGGCAAACTTATTTTCAGCAAGAAGGGGATTTGGATTTTCATTATTATATTTTTTCCAAATGTCAAAACCCATGGCTGATAAATTATTTAGAAAACAAGTTATATCATATGCTCAGAATGTGCAGATATCGCACCAGCAATCTATCTTTTCGCACTAGTAGTGCTTTTAATCAGCATCGACAAATTGCAGAGGCTATTGCTAATCGTGATGCTGAGTTTGCTGAAATTTTAATGCGCAAGCATATTAGTGGTGCCTGGCAAGCGATTAAAAAAATGTTAGAGGATGATGTTGATAAAAATCAAGGAGCAAGAAAATGAGTCAAGGTAAATTATTTAGACAACAGGTCGCAGCACATAACCCACTGCAAATTGTAGGCGCGGTTAATGCTTATAGTGCCATTCTGGCACAAAAATCGGGTCATCATGCATTGTATTTATCAGGTGGGGGTGTTGCTGCTGCTTCATTGGGTGTGCCAGATTTAGGCATTACCACCCTAGAAGATGTATTAACCGATGCAAAGCGTATTACCGCAGCGAGTGATTTGCCCCTTTTGGTTGATATTGATACTGGCTGGGGCGGTGCTTTTAATATATCTCGCTGTGTAAAGCAGATGATAAATGCTGGGGTGGCGGCTGTGCATATTGAAGATCAGGTGGCTCAAAAGCGTTGTGGACATCGCCCTAATAAGGCGATTGTCAGTAAAGATGAGATGGTGGATAGAATTAAGGCAGCAGTGGATGCTAAAACAGATAATGATTTTGTTATTATGGCAAGAACAGATGCTTTGGCTATAGAAGGTATTGAGTCCGCCATAGAGCGTGCAGAGGCATTTGTTGAGGCAGGTGCTGATATGATTTTTCCAGAGGCTTTAAGCACCCTAGCGCAATACCAACAATTTTCAAACAGCATAAGTGTGCCAATCTTGGCAAACATTACCGAATTTGGTGCAACTCCCTTATTTAATAAAGATGAACTGGCTAGGGTTGGCGTGGATATGGTGCTTTATCCTCTAAGTGCATTTAGGGCAATGAGTCAGGCTGCACTTGGTGTATATACGCATATTTTGGCTGATGGTCATCAGCAAAACTCGCTAGATGCCATGCAAACCAGAGAGGAGTTATACGGTTTTTTAGATTATCATTCTTATGAAAATAAGTTGGATAAATTATTCAATAAAGGAGAATAGACAGTGGCTGAAATAAAGAAAAAAGGCGGCGCAGGTCTGCGTGGTCAGGTTGCTGGTCAAAGTAGTATTTGTACTGTTGGCGTTAGCGGATCAGGGCTTACTTATAGGGGCTATGATTTAATTGATTTGGCAGATAACACCTCTTTTGAAGAAGTCTCTTATTTAATTTTGCATGGTAAGCTACCCAATCAAGCAGAATTAGACAGTTATATTACCAGACTTAAAGGCTTAAGGGGTTTACCCGACAAACTTAAAAATACCCTAGAAAACATTCCAAAAACTGCCAATCCAATGGATGTTTTACGCACCGGGTGTTCTATGCTTGGCAACCTAGAGGAGGAGCAAAACTTCACCCAGCAAGTAAATAAAGCTGAGAGAATGTTGAGTGTATTTCCATCAATTGTTAATTATTGGTATCACTTTAGCCATAACAATAAACGCATAGAAGTACAAACCGATGATGACTCAATTGGTGCGCATTTTTTGCACGTGCTTCACGGTGAAAAACCAAATGCACTCAATGCTAAGGTGATGAATATTTCACTTATTTTATATGCAGAGCATGAATTTAACGCCTCTACTTTTGCTGCTAGGGTTTGTTCATCAACCTTGTCTGATATTCATTCTAGTGTGACAAGTGCTATTGGCACATTACGCGGCCCATTACACGGTGGGGCAAATGAAGCAGCCAGTGCCATGATAAATAGGTGGCAAAATCCAGATCAAGCTGAAGCGGCAATTATGCAGATGCTGATAAATAAAGATTTGATTATGGGTTTTGGACATGCTGTTTATACCAAGAGCGACCCGCGTAATGAGGTGATCAAAAAATTAGCAAAAGAATTGAGCAAGGCGGTTGGAGACAAACATTTGTATCAAGTATCAGAGCGAGTAGAGTCGGTGATGTTGCGTGAGAAAAAATTATTTGCTAATGCTGATTTTTATCATGCATCTGCGTATGAGTTTATGAATATCCCGGTTAAATTATTCACCCCAATTTTTGTCTGTGCTAGGGTAACTGGCTGGTGTGCGCATATTTTTGAACAACGAGCCAATAATCGCATTATTCGTCCCAATTCAGAATATATAGGTCCATCGCCACAAAAAGTGATACCAATTAATGATAGGAGTTAAAAAATGAGTAACAATGTAGCGTTGGCTAATCGTCCAAAACCTGATGAGCTATTGCTTAAGATTGCTGATTATGTCATAGGGTTTGAGGTTGATAACCCAGATACTTTAGCCACCGCTAGGAATTGTCTAATTGACACGATTGGCTGTGGACTTCTGGCTTTAGAATTTCCAGAATGCACGCGCCACTTAGGGTCTATTGTGCCGGATACTATGGTTAAAAATGGCGCAAGAGTTTTTGGTCGTAGTGATGAGTTAGACCCAGCAAAAGCCGCATGGGATATTGGCTGTATTATTCGTTGGTTAGATTTTAATGATACTTGGTTAGCAGCAGAGTGGGGTCATCCTTCTGATAATTTGGGCGCAATTATAGCGATTGCTGATTACACTTCCAGGGTGAATATTGCCAATGGCAAAAAACCCATGAAGCTTAAATCTGTGCTGGAATATATGGTAAAGGCTCATGAAATTCAAGGCGTTATTGCCTTGGAGAATAGTTTTAATCGTGTTGGGCTTGACCATGTGTTATTAGTGCGTGTTGCTAGCACAGCAGTTGTAACGCATATGTTAGGGGGTAGTCGTGAACAAATAATTAATGCAATTTCACAAGCTTGGGTTGATGGCTGTTCGCTTAGGACTTATCGCCATGCACCCAATGCAGGCTCACGCAAATCATGGGCAGCAGGGGATGCTACCTCACGCGCAGTGCGTTTGGCGATGATGACCATGAAAGGTGAAATGGGTTTACCATCAGTGTTAACTGCCAAAGAATGGGGCTTTTATGATGTGTTATTTAAAGGCAATAGTTTTAGTTTTTCACAAGGTTTTTCAAGCTATGTAATGGACAATATTTTATTTAAAATCTCGTTCCCTGCTGAATTTCATGCCCAGACTGCTGTTGAGTGCACCGTGATATTACACCCGCAAGTTAAAAATAGGTTTGATGAGATTGATAAGATTGTGTTGACCACCCACAAAAGCGCTCTTCGCATTATTTCCAAAACTGGCAAGCTAGATAACCCAGCAGATAGGGATCATTGTTTGCAGTATATGTGTGCTATTGGCTTGATTGAGGGCAAGCTAGAGGCAAGTCATTATAGTGACAAATATCATAATACAACACCACTAGTTGACAAACTACACGCAAAGATGGAAGTCGTAGAAGATGTTCGCTACAGTCAAGAATATTTAGAGGCCGACAAACGCTCAATTGCTAATGCTGTCCAAGTATTTTTTAAAGATGGCAGTAGTACCCAACAAGTTGCCATAGAATATCCAGTGGGACATAAAAGAAGAAGAGATGAAGGAATCCCTTTACTTGAGAAAAAATTTGCAAACACATTAAAGGCTAAATTTACTAAAGCACAACAGCAAAAAATCCTAGATATTTGTTTAAATCAAAATAAACTAGAGAGTCTTTCAGTTGTTAAATTTATGGAATTGTTTGTAGTATCATAAAAAATTATCGTATAAATATTAAAAATAAGTATGCCATATCAAGAAGAATACAATAAATCTATTAATGAGCCAGAGAAATTTTGGAATCAAAAAGCACTTGAGTTAGAGTGGTTTAAAAACCCTAAAAACACTTTAAGTAAAGATGACAAAGGGCTTTATCACTGGTTTGCTGATGGGGAGATGAATACTGCTTATATGGCACTTGATTATCATGTTAATCAAGGCAGAGGCGAACAAGCTGCCCTTATTTATGACTCCCCTGTTAGTGGTGTTAAGCAAAAATACACCTATAGTCAGCTACTTGATGAGGTAGCTAAAACAGCTGGCATGATAAAAAATGCAGGCGTTATCAAAGGCGATAGAGTGATTATTTATATGCCAATGATACCTCAAGTAGTTATTGCAATGCTTGCGTGTGCGCGTCTTGGTGCTGTGCATTGTGTTGTGTTTGGTGGTTTTGCTGCACCTGAATTATCAGTGCGCATTAATGATGCTATGCCAAAACTTATTTTATCCGCCTCATGTGGCATAGAGGTAAAAAAGATCATTGAATACAAACCACTACTTGATAAGGCAATTGAGTTAGCCACCCACAAGGTAGAAAAATGCATTATTTATCAAAGAAAACAAAAAAAAGCAGTGTTAATTAGTGGGCGTGATTTTGCTTGGCAAACATTACTAATACAAGCAAAACCTGCACAGGCTGTTGCTGTTAAAGGCGATGATTTACTTTATGTGCTTTACACTTCTGGCACCACAGGCAAACCAAAAGGGGTTACGCGTGAAGGTGGTGGACATAGCGTCGCTATGAAATATAGCATGTCGGCTATTTATGATACCCAACCAGGAGATGTGTTTTTTGCCGCCTCAGATGTTGGGTGGATAGTTGGGCATTCTTATATTGTTTATGCCCCATTATTACAAGGCTGCACCACAATTTTGTATGAAGGCAAGCCAGTTATGACACCTGATGCTGGGGCTTTTTGGCGCATTGTAGAAGAATATAAGGTTAAGGCCTTATTTACTGCACCCACTGCTTATCGTGCGATTAAAAAAGCTGACCCAAAAGGTGAGTTTGTAAAAAAATACGATATTTCTTCGCTAAAAATGTTATTTGCTGCAGGGGAGATACTTGACCCTGCTACGCATAATTGGTTACACAATACCTTAGGTGTACCTGTTATCGATAATTGGTGGCAAACAGAAACTGGCTGGGCGATTGCCTCAAATATTACAGGTATTGAAAAAATGCCAACCAAGCTAGGGTCAGCAACTATGCCAACACCTGGGTTTCAAATTAAAATTTTGGATGAGACTGGCAAGGAATTAAAAACAGGTAAACAAGGTAATATTGCCATTAAATTACCAATGCCTCCCAGTTGTTTAACCTCTATTTGGGGGGATGAAAACCGCTTTAGTCAAGCCTATTTGCAAGAGGTAGCAGGGTTTTATATCAGTGGTGATGGGGGTTATTTTGATAAAGATGGCTATCTTTTTGTAACCGGTAGGGTTGATGATGTGATTAATGTGGCAGGGCATCGTTTATCTACTGGGGAGATAGAGGGGGTTATTGCCTCACACAATAAGGTTGCAGAGTGTGCAGTGGTGGGTGGTTTTGATGAACTAAAAGGTCAAATACCGATTGGCTTTATCGTACTAAAAGATGAAGCACTGGGTGCAGAGGATGAGATAAAACAAGAACTAACTACACTTGTGCGTAGTGAAATCGGTGCGATTGTTTGTTATAAGAAAAGCATTATTGTTAAAAAACTGCCAAAAACCCGTTCAGGTAAGATCGTGCGTAAGACCATTGCTGCTATTTTAGATAACAAGGCATACACAATTCCAGCCACAATTGATGACCCGCTTAGTTTAGATGAAATCAAACAAGCACTTATTGAGCAAAAATGATGAATATTAACAATTTTGGTATATTTCATGTAGATACAGGCTATATAGGTGGCGATATTGCTTCAATGTATTTATTGGTTCACAATGCTCAAGTCGCCATTATTGAAACAGGCACTTCAAACAGCGTAGCAGCAGTAGAGCAGGCACTAATAGCCCATAATCTTGATTTTGATGCAGTGCGATTTATTATTCCAACCCATGTGCATCTAGATCACGCTGCAGGTGCTGGGGTATTAATGCAAAAATGCCCAAATGCTAATTTAGTTATTCACCCGCGTGGGGCAAGACATATGATTGACCCATCAAAATTAATTGCGGGCACAGTAGCCGTATATGGGCAAGATAAATTTGATGAATTATATGGTCAGATTATCCCGATTATTGAAGATAAAATTATTATAGCAGAAGATAATTTTACGCTTGATTTAGAAGGTAGGGAGTTGAGGTTTATTGACACACCCGGTCATGCACGCCATCATTTTTGTATATGGGATAAGATGAGTCAGTCCATGTTTACTGGGGATACTTTTGGCATCTCTTATCGTGAATTTGATGTTGCAGATGAGATTTTCATTTTTCCAACCACTACCCCAGTACAATTTGATCCAGAAGCATTAATACAGAGTATTGATAGAATAATGAGCTTTAATCCTAACTATATTTGTTTAACGCATTTTAATGCCATACAACCAAATGCAAATATAGCAAATAGATTAAAACAAGGGGTTAATTATTTTGCTCAAATTGCAAGAGATTATTATCCAAATAAGCAAAAAATTAGTGAGAAAATGCTAGAATTTTTACTAGCAAATTTAAATGATATGGGCTTTAAAGACACAGAATTTGCTAGTAAAAAACTAGCAGGAGACATTCTGTTAAATACTAAAGGTCTTTTATACTGGCAACAATTAATCAACAAGGAGAATTAAAAATGGATGTAAAAACTGCACTAAAAACGCGTCACTCAACAAGAGCTTTTTTAGATAAAGACGTACCAACTGACTTAGTCAATGAAATTTTAGAACACGCTAAACATGCGCCAAGTGGCGTTAATACCCAGCCTTGGCAGGTTGCTGTTGTGACTGGGCAGACAAAAAATAAGCTTAGTGCCAAAATGGAAACAATTTTTCGTAGCGGCACTAAAGGCAAAATGGACTATCAATACTACCCTTTAGAGTGGAATGATGTTTATAAAAAACGCCGTAAAGAATGCGGTTTGCTAATGTATTCTACCTTGAATATTACCCGCGAAGATAAACAAAAACAAATAGACCAATGGTCAAAAAATTATCGCAGTTTTGATGCGCCAGTAATGCTGTTGTTTTTTATTGATACAACGTTAGAAAAAGGATCCTATGTTGATTATGGTATGTTTTTACAATCAGTGATGCTTACTGCTACTAGCCTAGGGCTTAGCACTTGCCCACAAGCAGCACTTGGAGAATATCCAGAGATCGCCAGAGAGGTCTTGGGCTATACAGACAATAAAGTGCTAATTTGTGGCATAGCATTGGGTTATGAGGACAAGGAACACCTTGTTAATAGTTATAGAACCAGTAGAGCTAGCTTGGATGATTTTGTGCGTTATTTTGATTAAAAAATATTAGATTAAACAGTTGGATACGAGATAGGTGGGGATTGTTTTTTGATTGTGCTTGTGCTTTTAGTGTGTGTCGGTCGGTTGGGTTTGGGGGACAAAAGTCAACGTCAAAAGCGAAAGTCAAAAGCCGTTACTGCCCTGCTGATTTATGGGGCGTTTGGTTATGTCCTTTTTTTGGGGGAGGGGTAGCACGGC
>WASV01026517.1_pt1 | contig 10853 bp, 9 predicted proteins | sample 5698531 | NCBI WGS metagenome assembly WASV01 (sample SAMN11175559, study PRJNA528189) | sponge metagenome | isolation source: marine sponge | host: Myxilla | place: Antarctica: Western Antarctic Peninsula, King George Island | collected 2013-01 | reverse complement strand
AGCGCGTGCCGCCGTTCTTGCGTAATAAAAAACGCGGATGGGTAACCGCGGAATATAGCATGCTGCCGCGCGCCACCAATACGCGCAGTAATCGTGAGGCGGCTCGTGGTCAGCAAAGTGGTCGCACTATGGAAATCCAGCGACTCATCGGCCGCTCGTTGCGCGCCGCGGTGGATTTATCCATGCTTGGCGAACGCAGTATTTTGCTGGATTGCGATGTCATTCAAGCTGATGGCGGAACCCGATGCGCGGCGATTTCCGGCGGCTATGTGGCGTTGATGGATGCGGTCAATTGGCTGATTCATCAAGAGTTGCTTCGGGAAAATCCGGTGCGGCGTGAAATCGCCGCGATTTCGGTTGGCGTGTCAGCAAACCAAGTGGTCACCGATTTGGATTATGCCGAGGACAATCGCGCCAACACCGACATGAATGTGGTCATGGATGGAAACGGTGGCGTGATTGAAGTGCAAGCAACCGCCGAATCCGGAGCGTTTGATCGAGAAACCATGAACCGCATGCTTGACCATGCGCAAGCGGGTATCCAACAAATGATAAACGCCCAACGGCAAGCACTGAGTGCCGATACTGAGTGACTAATTAAGTGATCAATTGACTGATCAATTGAATGATTAATTGAGTGATCAATTAAATGACCATGCGCGTCGTTGCGGCCACCGGTAATCGTGGGAAATTGGCTGAATTCAGCGCATTGCTTGCGCCACACAACTGGGCAATCGTCCCGCTGTCGGAATTCGGTTGCGACCAAATCGCCGAAACTGGTGTCACCTTTACCGATAACGCTTTACTAAAAGCCCGCCATGCATGCGCGCAAACCGGCCTCGCCGCCATCGCCGATGATTCCGGGTTGGAAGTGGACGCATTATGTGGCGCGCCCGGTGTTCATTCGGCGCGCTACGCAGGCGTGGATGCATCCGATGCCGACAACATTCGCAAACTGCTGAAAGATCTCGCCGCCGCAAACGCAATGGAGCCGTCCGCGCGAACTGCGCGCTTTCATTGCGTGTTGGTATTCATGAATAATGCCACTGACCGGCAGCCACTCATCAGCGTCGGCGCATGGGAAGGCCGCATCGCCGCCGCGCCAGTTGGGGATAATGGATTTGGCTACGACCCGATATTTTTGATAGATTCCCTCGGCAAGACTGCGGCGCAATTGGATGCGGCGTTGAAAAATCGCTTGAGCCATCGCGGGCAGGCGTTGCGCCAACTCCAATCGCTGCTGTGAACCGCTATAATCAATTGTGCATCACATCGCCCGCATCACATGATCTCACATTATTCCGCCATGAACCTTGAAAAATTAATTACCTTCCACGGTCGCCCCGGTCCGTTATTGCTGATTGTCATGGACGGCGTCGGGCTGGCGGCGGATGGTCCGGCGAATGCGGTTTCGCTGGCGAATACGCCGGTGTTGGATAAACTATTCGCCTCGGATAAGTACACCAAACTGCACGCACACGGTACTCATGTTGGCCTCACCGACGACCGCGAGATGGGCAACAGCGAAGTCGGGCATAACACTATGGGCGGCGGTCGCATTTTTGCCCAAGGCGCAAAATTGGTCAAGCAAGCGTTTGACGACGATTCAATTTTTGCCAGCGATGTTTGGCGTAAAGTGGAATCGCGCGGCAAAGGCGGCCACACCGTGCATTTTCTCGGCTTGCTTTCCGATGGCAATGTGCATGCGCATATCAACCACTTGCTCGCATTCATTGAACGTTGCCGCCAATCAGGAATTCAATCGGTTTGCGTCCACGCTTTGTTAGATGGCAGAGATGTTGAACCGCGTTCGGCGTTGGTCTATCTGCAACAATTGGAAACCGAGTTGGCAACCATCAATCGCATCAAAGGTTTCCATTATCGAATCGCTTCCGGCGGCGGGCGCATGGCGATTACGATGGATCGCTATCAAGCCAATTGGCGGATGGTGAAAAAAGGATTTGACGCGCATGTCCATGGGCATATTGATGCGCATGACGAAGCGCATGACGATGCGGGCGGGCGCATGGTAGCCAATGCGCAAGATGAAGTTCGGCGTCAATACGCCGCCGACCCGAATTGCACCGATCAATTTCTTGCGCCGTTTGTCATCGCCGATGAAGACGGAAATCCGCTTGGTGCCATGCGCGATGGCGATGCAGTTGTGCTGTTTAATTTTCGCGGCGACCGCGCCATTGAAATCGCCCGAGCGATTGAAGACCGCGAATTCAACGAGTTTGACCGTGGCGTTATGCCGGAATTGTTTTTCTGCGGCATGCTGCAATACGATGGCGACCTCAATGTGCCGCGAAATTATTTAGTAGCTCCGCCGGTGATTGATCGCACGATGGTGGAATTTATGTGCGCCGAAAAACTAAAAACCTTCGCCGTTAGCGAAACTCAGAAATTCGGTCATGTAACTTATTTTTGGAACGGCAATCGCTCCGGCAAATTGGATGAAGAACTTGAAACTTGGGTGGAAATCCCATCGGACAATATTGAATTCAGCCGCGCGCCGGCGATGAAAGCGGCCGAGATAACCGATGCAACCATCCAACTCATCCGCTCCGGAGAGTATCGCTTCGGGCGCATTAATTTCGCCAACGGCGACATGGTGGGGCACAGTGGCGATATTGCAGCCACGGTGCGCGCGGTTGAAGTGGTGGATGCATGCATTGGCCGCTTAATTGAAGTTGTAGCACAATGCCGCGGCACGCTGCTCGTGACCGCAGACCACGGCAATGCCGATGTGATGTTCGTGGAAAAAAATGGCGAGCGCGTGGTGCGCACTGCGCATAGTTTGAATCCGGTGCCTTTTGCGATCGTAGATTCTCATGACGATTCCACTAGCGATCGCTATGAAATGGCAAGCATAGAAAATCCTGGGCTGGCGAATGTCGCCGCCACGGTGTTTAATTTAATGGGATACCGTGCGCCGAAAGATTACGCGCCGTCCTTGATTAATTTTCCGGGAGAGCCGCGCAGCCGATGCTCCCTGCATCACGGCTTGGTGGTTGACCTCGGATTGGAGACGGTGAAATTGCCCAACGACGAAATCCTCGCCGTGGAAATTGTCCGACATCCCGGCGGGGCGGTAATTGTGGCGCGTGATGACGATAATCGGCTCGGCTTGATTCGTCAATTCCGCCATGCCGCCGGTGGTTGGATTTGGGAATTTCCGGCCGGTACACTGGAATCCGGCGAAAGCCCGCAAACTGCTGCCAAGCGAGAACTGCGTGAAGAAGCCGGTTGCCACGCCGCTGATTGGCAATCCCTCGGTTCTATTTTATCCACGCCGGGGTTTTGCACCGAGCGGTTGCACATGTTCCTCGCCACCGACCTCACCGTGGGACAACCCGAACCGCAACCAAATGAATTTATTGAAGTTCATTGGAAGCCGTTGCCGGAGGTGTTAAGGATGGCGCAAAGCGGAGAAATAGACGACGCCAAAACCATCGTCGCCTTGTTTAAGATGATTGGCTTGGAGGAGAACTGAGCGGGAGATTGAACAGAGATTTGAACCGGGAGTTGAACGGATGACAGGCAAGTGGATTGCCCACGTTAATGGGCAATATTAAATTCGCAGCACTGATTCGCGATACGAATGCGCGGCGATTATATTTATCGGCATCCATTACCCGCATCCATTCGCAGTGTTACGCAAGATATTCGGTCCGCTGGAATATCCCAATCCTGGGGTTTAATACTTGCGCTGTCGCCGCGCCTTTTGACGAGATACGCGCTTCATTTCCCGACGAACCGCAGCATCGCCATCGCGCTTGCGGATGGTGGTTGGTTTTTCATAACTCTGGCGGCGGCGCGATTCGGTGAACACACCGGCGCGTTCGCAGGCGCGGCGGAATCGTCGCAATATGACATCAAACGGCTCATTCTGCCGGACTTGTACGAATGGCATGGGTATCAGCTCCTGTGGCTCTAGTTTAGGGCAAGGTTAAAAATCGGTGTTATTATACGCCAAACCGAGCCACATATACACCGTAAGCAGGGCATGTTTCCGCCGGCAATGAGTGGGCATGCCCGGCCAATATCTCGCAATTGCCAGCCCATTCATCGCCAGCACCAAGCTGAATGCATGATGACTGCTAAGCATGATAGATGGGCAGTTAGAACGAAATTGAACACACAGAATACGCGACAGCGGAGGGTCGGTAGTGATGGTAGCCGATAATCCGCATTATAAACTGCCCACTATCGGGCAAACAAACGCCTCGAGGGGCTAATCCAATGAGTGATGTAGAAGTTTATGGTGTAATTATCACCGAAGAAAACCAAACAGACTGGCAGGCACTGGGCACTACTGGCATTGAGCAACATTGGATTGCTTTTTGCGCCAACGAAGAGACGCCTGCTAACGAAGATTGGGACTGGAAGAGTGGTGAAGGCGTTAGCCACTACGAAGGCGCCGCCGCTTATTGGGCTACCGAGTATGACCAGCCCAAAGAGCGACAAGAGTTGTATATGAAAACGAGGGCGTATTGGGATTATTGCCATAAAGTCAACGACCCTGAGTTCGGAACGAACTGGCGCATCTTGCATGAGTTTGGTATGCCAGATCTTGAGGAGATGGAATAGGAGATTGGTAGTCACTGCGGTCAAGTTTCAGCGTTTGCTCCACAATGCCGCCCGGCACAACGCATGCCCGCCTCCATTCCGACCACACCAGCGATTATGTCGGCAAACACTTTGAAATCACACCATGCGCAGTGGCGCGATGAATACGATCGACTGCGAAGTTTGTCGTTATCGCTGGATATGACCCGCGGCAAGCCGTCGGTGCAGCAACTGGATTTATCCAACCGCATACTCAATCTGCCGGGCGACGAGCTATGCGATTATCACGCCGATGACGGCAGCGACACCCGCAACTACGGTGGGATTGATGGATTAGCGGCGGTCAAGCGATTATTCGGGGATATTCTCGGAGTCGCGGCGCAAAATGTCATCGTTGGCGGCAATTCAAGTTTGACTATGATGTATGACACCTTGGCGCGCGCTTGTCAGTTCGGCGTGGTCGGCGGCGATTGCCCGTGGAGCGCACAAGCAAAACGCAAGTTTATCTGCCCGGTGCCCGGCTACGACCGCCATTTCTTAATAACCGAGCACCTCGGTTTTGAATTAATTAGCGTGGATATGCATCCCCATGGACCTGATATGGCGCAAGTGGAATCTCTGGTGGCAAAGGACGCCGACATCAAAGGCATCTGGTGTGTGCCAAAATATAGCAATCCCAACGGTGCTTGCTACGATTTTGCTACGGTTCAAAGGCTCGCCAGCATGCCAACCGCGGCGACTGATTTCAGAATCATGTGGGATAACGCCTACGCCGAACATCACCTCGGCGATGCCCACCCGCCGTTGGAAAACATCGCAGAGCACTGCGAAGCGGCCGGCAATCCGCAACGGATTATTCAGTTTGCCTCAACCTCCAAAATGACTCATCCCGGTTCTGGCGTGGCTGCTATGGCATGCAGCGAAGCGAATAGTGCCGATGCCAAAACGCACATCGCCGTTCAAAGCATCGGGCCCGATAAAGTGAATCAACTCAGGATGTTGAAGTTATTCGGCAATCTGGCGGGGTTGCGCGCGCACATGAAAAAACACGCGGCGCTCATCAAACCCAAATTTGATTTGGTACTGGAGATTCTTGAACAGCAACTTAGCGCCCTCGGCATCGCCACTTGGAGCAAACCGCAAGGTGGCTATTTCATCAGCCTGGACATCGCCGATGGCACTGCCCGGCGAGTGGTGCAATTGGCGGGCGAAGCCGGGGTCAAACTCACCTCCGCCGGTGCACCGTTCCCGTATGGCAAAGATCCGCGCGACCGCAATGTTCGGATTGCCCCGACCTATCCACCGTTGCAAGACATCCGACAGGCAACCGAAGTGCTGACCGCGTGCGTCAAATTGGCAACCGCCGAGCGAAACAATGCCTCGGCAGCATCTAATTGACCGCCGCTACACCAATTGCCATCCGCTATCGCCGTGCAGGTTGCCATACAAGTTGCCAGGTAGATTGCCAGGTAGATTTCAGGGCAGCCTTGCTGAATGTGTGCATGGTCGTGTGCATAGCCGCCGGGCTCACTTCCTGCACGATTTTCCAATCTCGCCCGCCCGCTGGCATCGGCGAATCGCTGGAATGGCGGCAAGTGGATGGTTGGCAACAAGATAATCACGCCGAAGCATGGCCCGCGTTGTTGCACAGTTGCACGGCGAAGGCAGCCAACGCGCGCTGGCGCAATCTGTGTCAAGCGGCTCGCGATGCATCTGATTCCAGCACCACGGATCTTGCGCACGCCATCCCTGCGCCCGACGCCGCGCGGCGGTTTTTTGAACGCTGGTTTACCCCCCATGCCCTCCACGGGCGCGCCGGCAAAACGCACGGATTAATTACTGGCTATTATGAGCCGTTGCTATTCGGCAGTTTCACCCGCGACCATCGCTATCGCTATCCGCTCTACGCACCGCCGCCGGATTTATTATCGGTGGAACTCGGTGCCCTTTATCCCGAATTAAAAAATCGGCGCGTTCGCGGGCGCATGGACGGCGGCAAGGTGCGACCTTTTTATTCACGCCAGCAAATTGATTCTGACCACACACTGCTGGCGGGCAACGAATTGATTTGGGTTGATGATCGTGATGCGGCGTTTTTTCTTCATATCCAAGGCTCGGGGCGCATCCAATTGCCCGATGGCAAGGTAATCGGCGTCGGCTACGGCAATCAAAACGGACATCCCTATCGTGCCATCGGCAAAGTGCTACTGGCACGCAACGAATTGAAGCGCGAAGCAATATCGCTATTCACCATCCGCCAGTGGCTGCGCGACCACCCGCAACGCGCCGAAGAATTGCTATTTAGCAATCCCAGTTATGTGTTTTTTGTACTACGGGAAAACCCCGATAATCGCTCCGGCGAAGATTCTAGCAATCGGTTTGACGATGGTCCGGTCGGCTCGCTCAATGTTCCGCTCACGCAACAACGCAGCATCGCCATTGACCCTACGTTGGTCGGTTTGGGGCTGCCCATGTGGCTTTCCACCAATTTTCCCGGCGACCCAAAACGCCCTTACCGGCGGCTGGTTTTCGCCCAAGATACCGGTGGCGCAATTCAAGGTGTGCTACGCGCCGACCTATTTTGGGGACATGGCAATCTTGCCGAACGCGCCGCCGGAATCATGAAAGAACGCGGCAGCCTCATCGTATTGCTGCCGAATACGACACCCGCGGGCGAGCAATAACATCGCATCACAATCGCGTCATAATCTCTTCATGCGCACTTTCATGTATAGCGCGTACGAATTTCATTGCCGAGGAATTGCGCGCGCCAGCCGGAAAATAGCGGCAAATCAGTTTGCCCGCGGACGAAGTTTTCCACTTCCTGACGATTGGCGATCAGCGCACGGCTAATCTCTTCTTGCGTCGCCCGCTGTTCCAAAAGTTTCATAATCTCCTTCACCTGCCGCCGTTGTGCGATGGTTAATATTGGCGGCAACGGCGCGATTGGTTGCATCGTCTCAATGCTGGCATTGTCAGTATGATTTTTACTTTCAGCCACCACCGCGATAATTTCCTCGCCGGCGCGTTTAACCGTACTCGGACCGATACCCTCAATCTGTGCCAACTTGGCTTGCGTATCGGGCCGTCGCCAACAGATTTGCAACAACACCGGCGTCGGCAGAATCCAACCACGCGGCAGATTGCGATGTTGCGCTTTGTGTTCGCGCCAGGCCGCCAGTCTACGCGCGCAAGCCTGCCCAGCGACATCCAACCGGTCAACGCCACGGAGTCGCAACCATGCGTCATCTGCATCTATGCGGTAATGTGCTGGGTCGGTCGCTTGAATGCATTCATCACGATGCCACTGGGCGCGTCCTTTTTGCGCAAGCAATCTATCCAACTCAAGGCGCAGCGGGTGTAAGTATTTGACATCATCCATGGCATATTCCAACTGCGCATCGGATAACGGCCGGCGACTCCAATCGGTGCGGGTATGCGCCTTCGGCAAATGCACCGCGCACACCGCCTCCACCAACGCCGCATAACTCACTTGATCGCCATACCCGCAAAAAGCCGCCGCCAGTTGCGTGTCATATAAATGGTAAGCGTGAGTAGCGGTGCGCGTGTCAAACGCTTCCAAATCCTGTCGGCAAGAATGAAAAATCTTAACCACCGCGGGATTCCCTAATAATTCACCAAGCGGTGATAAATCATCCACTGCCAACGGGTCTATGCATGCGCTAGCCTCATCATTGGTAACTTGAATCAGGCACAACTCCGGCGAATAAGTGCGCTCGCGTAAAAACTCGGTATCCATCGCCATCCAACCGACGCGCACCGCTGCCGCCATGCAGTCGGCAAGTCCGTCGGCGGTGTTGATTATATTTATGGGCATGTTTGTGGTCATGTTTATGGCGTTCATTGCGTCAATGGTATCATTCCATTGGTTCATTCCGTCACTATCCACGAGAACACCTATCCATGCGCGGCATGGTGGTTAAAATATCTGTGGCGATTATCACGAGGTTATGAGGTCTAAGTGAAAATTTTTATCGCCGGAATTGGCGGCACTTTCATGGCAGGCATTGCGCAACTGGCGCGCGCCAGTGGGCATAACGTGCGCGGCTGCGATGCGAGTGTTTATCCGCCGATGAGCACGTTGCTGCGCGCGCAAAATATTGAAGTTGCCGAAGGCTATTCGCCCGAACATCTTGGCAAACATGACGGCGCACATGACGCAGACGAGCCCGATATGGTAATCATCGGCAACGCATTATCGCGTGGCAATCCGTTGGTTGAGTATGTGTTGAATGAAAATCTGGCGTTTTGTTCCGGTCCCGAATGGTTGCGCGAACAAGTGTTGCGGCGGCGCACGGTAATTGCGATTGCCGGCACGCACGGCAAAACCACCACTTCCTCCATTCTCGCGTGGTTATTGGAATGCGACCGCCAATCGCCGGGCTATCTTATCGGCGGCAAGCCCGGCAACTTTGCGCATTCCGCGAAGCTCGGTAGCGGAGAATACTTCGTCATTGAAGCTGATGAATACGACACCGCGTTTTTTGATAAGCGCGCCAAATTTGTTCACTACCGCCCGCACATCGCCGTCTTAAACAATCTGGAATTTGATCACGCCGACATCTATGACAACATCGGGCAGATTCAAAAACAATTTCATCACCTCATCCGCCTAGTGCCGGGCAACGGCTGTGTAGTCGTGAACGCGAATGATGCGCGCCTCGCGCAAGTCATGGCGATGGGTTGCTGGAGTAGGGTGGTGCGCTTTTCCGCGGCTGGACAAGAGGATGCGCACGGCAAAGATGCGGGCAAAGATGCCAGTCAAGTGGAGTGGCGCGCGCTGCCGATTAAATCGGATTGTTCCGAATTTGAAGTACTTCATCATGGGAAAACGCTCGCGCGCGTGGAATGGCAATGTATTGGTACGCATAATATGCAAAACGCCTTGGCGGCGTTGGTTGCCGCAGCCTTAGCTGGCGTTCAACCAGTGAATGCGATGCAATATCTACGCAAATATCGCCCGCCAGCGCGACGCTTGCAATGCCTGTTTCAATCCGAGCAAATCGTTTTATACGACGACTTCGCCCACCACCCAACCGCCATCCGTCATACCATCGCTGCGCTGCGCGAAAAACATCCCGATAGCAAAATCATCGCGGTGGTTGAACTGCGCTCCAACACCATGCGGTTATCGGCGTGCGACGGCGGTCATGGCGATGCGCTAAACGAATCTTTGGCGCAAGCGAATTGCGCAATTGTCAGTGGATGCGCGACGCTTGCATTATCGGCACGAAGCGATTCGCAAGCAAGCCGCGGTGAAATTCTTCAGTTGGATGATGCCAGCGAAATTATTGCGGCGATAAAAGTGAGGCTCAGCGGAAATGATATTATCATCACTATGAGCAACGGTGGTTTTGACGGTCTCGCGCAACAAATCGCCGACTTCCTTGAAACCATGTAAGCATGCATCTGTCTTATTTTATTCGGCAACGATGCAATCAATTATCAACACTATGAGATACCTAATGAAATTAATTAATGCGAAGAATGTTGCGAACAATATCGCGTGCGTAATCGGTGCGCTGTTGGTTGGCGGGGTGTTATATTTTTCCACTATCGTGCATGCCCAAGAAAAAATCCAAGAAAATAAATTCACCGAAAATGTTCATTACGAACTTCTGCGTGAGGCGCAACCGGTGCAGACCGGCGATAAAATAGAAGTGGTGGAATTGTTTTGGTATCACTGCCCGCATTGTTATCGGCTTGAGCCATTCATCACCCAGTGGCAGCAAAATAAACCAGACAACGCCGAGCTCGTCCCGTTGCCGGCAGTCTTAAATAAGCAATGGGCGGCTGACGCGCGAATATATTACACCCTGGAAGCCTTAGGGCTTGCGCAGCCATTGCACAGCAAAGTTTTCCAAGCAATACACGAGACGCGCCTGCCGTTGAATAATAAAAAGCAATTCGTCAATTGGGCAGTGGAAAACGGCGCCGACCGGCAAGCAGTAATCGCCGCATTTGATTCTTTTGCGGTGGAAAACAAAGTTAATTTTGCCAAAGTGATGTCACGGAAATACGGCATTTCCGGCGTACCCGCCATTATCATAGACGGCAAATACCGCACCTCAGTAACCCTCGCTGGTAGCCATGAAAAATTGATGGCGTTAATTAATTATTTAGTTGGCTTGGCCGCCGAACAACGCGCCGGGTGAGGGTGAGATAGCCTACTATTTCAGTGCACGCTGGGATCCAGTAATAATTAACAGCGGCGAAGCCGCTGACCGCAAACTTCCCCCTGATAAGGGGGACCGAGGGGG
>WASV01122421.1_pt1 | contig 10959 bp, 10 predicted proteins | sample 5698531 | NCBI WGS metagenome assembly WASV01 (sample SAMN11175559, study PRJNA528189) | sponge metagenome | isolation source: marine sponge | host: Myxilla | place: Antarctica: Western Antarctic Peninsula, King George Island | collected 2013-01 | reverse complement strand
GGTTTGTGAACGTAAAATTCGTCAGGGTTAACCGCGCCTTGCACCACCATTTCACCCAGTCCATAGCTTGAGGTAATGAAAACGGCATCGCGGAAACCAGATTCAGTGTCCAAAGTGAACAATACGCCAGAGGCACTAATATCGCTCCGAACCATGCGTTGAATGCCAGCAGACAAAGCCACGTCGCTGTGTTCAAAACCTTGGTGAACACGGTATGAAATGGCGCGGTCATTATACAAAGAAGCAAATACCTTTTTGATTGAATGAATAACATTTTCAATACCGTCAACATTTAAGAACGTTTCTTGCTGCCCAGCAAATGAAGCGTCCGGTAAATCTTCAGCGGTAGCAGAGGATCGAACAGCCACGGAGAACTCGCTTTTCGCGTCAGCTTGCATTTTTGCATAAGCATCTCTAATCGCTGATTCAAGCTCGGGTTGGAATGGTGTGTCGATAACCCACAGTCTTATTTCTTTACCAACAACGGCTAAGCTATTAACGTCTTCGACATTTAACGCGCCGAGTTTTGCGTTGATTTTATCGTCAATGCCGCTTTGTGATAAAAATTCTCTGAACGCTGTTGCTGTGGTTGCAAAACCGCCGGGTACGTCTACACCAACGGATGCCAAGTTGCTAATCATTTCACCTAAAGAAGCATTTTTACCGCCAACATGCTCCACGTCATCCATGCCTGTTGAATCGAGCCAAACGATATATTCTTCCAACTTAATACCCTCAAATTTAGTTTAAAATTGTATTATCCTCACAGAGGATTAAATATTATTGACGTGAAATTAAAAGACTTTTCGTTTAATTCGACCTCAATCCGTCATTTTAACAAAAAAATACCCTGTATATATAATGAAAATAAGAACTATATTTTTTGTCTCGGATAGAACAGCCATTACAGCTGAAACATTGGGTAACAGCCTCATGACACAATTCAATGGTGTAGAGCGTGATAGGCATGTTATTCCTTTCGTTGATACAGAGGCGCGGGCACAAGCGTTGAAAAAAAGAATTAACGATTCCTATACGGTGAACGAAGGAAGACCATTAGTTTTTAGTACATTTACCGATGATAGTTTGCGTGAAATAGTGGCGGAAAGTGATTGTATTTTCTATGATTTATTTAATGATTATATATCTAGAATGGAAAATGACTTACGCCAAGAGTCTTCTCATGAAATGGGTAAAAGCCATGGTGTGATTGATAAAAATTCTTACGAATCACGTATACGAGCGGTTAATTATGCGTTGGTGAACGATGATGGTGCTTGCTTAGAGCATTACCAACAAGCGGATGTTATTTTGGTTGGTGTGTCGCGTACAGGCAAAACGCCGACCTCTTTATTTCTTGCACTTCAATACAGTGTTTTTGCTGCAAACTTTCCAATAACAGACAGCGACTTGGATAATTGCAGCTTGCCGCGTGCCCTTAAGCCTTATAAAAAGAAACTCTTTGGTTTAACCATTGGTGCGGAGCAGTTAAAGCGTATTCGTGAAGAACGCCGCCCCGGTAGCCCTTATGCGTCACTAAGAACTTGTCAGCGTGAAGTGTCGCAAGTTGAAGAGCTATTCCAATTAGAAAACATTTCATTTCTCAATGTAACATCTATTTCCATTGAAGAGATTGCAGCGCAGATTCGTTTAATACGTGGTTTTGATTCAATGCATCATTAACGGTTTTAGCAAAGCCTATGGGCGTGAATAGCCTTTTTATTTATGCGGACTATACTGGCTAAGAAGTAACGTTATTTTTTAACTAAAGATTGCGAGTGGTGACAATACCTTTTATCATCCACGCTTTTAAATCGTACAGTAGGTAATAGTCGATGAGCCAGCAAGTTTTTCACCCCGGGCAATGTTGGGTTAGCCATTCAGAAACAGAGTTAGGCCTAGGCATGGTTGAGTCTCTTGAAGGAAGGCATGTCACCGTTTTTTTTTCAGCAGTCGAAGAAACTCGAGTTTATGCTTTAGATAATGCGCCCTTGAGTCGTGTTGTATATGGCGTAGGTGATGGTATCCGCCATGTTGATGGCTATGCGCTAACGGTTAACCAAGTGCAAGAGCACAATGCTTGCATGATGTATCTTTGCAGTAATGCAGAGGGTGAAGAGGTTGTTTTACATGAGGTGGACCTTGATGGAGTTGGTGCTTTTAACAAGCCTCAAAGTCGTTTGTTCACAGGGCAATTGGATAAAAACAAATTATTTGACTTTCGCCTAAAAACATTAGATTTTCAGCGTAAGCTAGATCAATTCTCAAGTTACGGTTTAACCGGCCCGCGCGTGCAATTGTTGCCGCACCAATTTTATATAGCTAAAAAAGTAACCGAGCGTAGTGCCGCACGTGTTTTGTTGGCGGATGAAGTGGGTCTTGGTAAAACGATTGAAGCAGGCTTAATCTTGCATCAACAGTTATTAACAGGCTCTATTGAGCGCGCACTTATTGTTGTTCCCGATGCGCTTGTACACCAATGGTTGGTTGAGTTACTGAGGAGATTTAACCTTTCCTTTACCATTTTGGATCACGAGCGTTGCGATGCCATTCGAGAAGAAGGGGATATTAACCCGTTTGAAACAGCACAATTGGTGTTGTGCCAGCTTTCCTTTTTATCAGAACATGATAATTACCATGCTCTAGCTCTTTCAGCCGGTTGGGATTTATTGATTGTTGATGAAGCGCATCACCTGTTCTGGAAAGAAGACAATGTCAGTAAAGAGTACCGATGTATTGAAGCCTTGGCTAATTGCGTGCCCGGCTTATTGTTGTTAACCGCTACGCCTGAACAATTAGGTGTGACAAGCCATTTTGCGCGTTTACGTTTGTTGGATCCAGATCGATATTACGATATAGCGGCATTTGGTGAAGAGCAAGCAGGCTATCAACAGGTTAATGATTTGATTAAGCAATTATTAGAAGCCGTTTCAATAGAAACGGTTTTATCGGATAACGCATTAAATAAAGCACTAACTGAATTACTAGGTGCAGATATGCTTGGTGCAACGGATGTTGATTTGCAAACATTGATTGCTGCATTGTTAGATCGTCATGGAACGGGACGCGTGTTATTCAGAAATACCCGTGAAAACATTGATATTTTCTCATCTCGCCAATTGCATGCTCACCCTTTGCCAGCATTGGGTATTGAAGAAGAGTTTGAACTGGATAATAACGTTGCTTTAATGAAAGCTTTATTGCCAGAAGTAGCATTGGGTGAAGATTGGTTGGATCAAGACCCGCGCATCGAATGGCTTACAGCGTGGTTAGAGGAAAACAAAAGCGAAAAAGTCTTATTAATTTGTGCTCAACAACAAACAGCGCAAGAGCTTCAAGACTATTTGAAAATGTATACAGCTTTTTCATCGGCTGTGTTTCATGAGGATATGAGTTTGATTGCTCGTGATAGAGCCGCTGCCTATTTTGCCGATATGGAAGAGGGTGCTCAAATTCTCATTTGTTCAGAAATTGGTAGCGAAGGGCGTAACTTTCAATTTGCACATCACTTGATTTTGTTCGACTTACCTTTAAACCCCGATTTATTGGAGCAGAGAATAGGACGCTTGGATCGTATTGGTCAAACAGGCGTAGTGAATATTCATGTGCCTTACGCGGAAGGGTCGACGCAACAACGCCTTATGAACTGGTATGACAAAGGCCTTAATGCCTTTAGTCAAGTCTGCTCAACCGGACACCATGTTTATGCCGCCGTAAAAACTGATTTAAAAGATGCGTTGATTGATGACGATTCAGGCGACGTATTTGATGCAATTATTGAAAAAACCAGCGAGTTAATGACGAAAAGTATTGCAGAGATGCATGCAGGGCGTGACTTGATGCTAGAGCTGAATTCTTGCCGTAAGGTTGAAGCGCAAGCAATTGTTGATGAAATTAGTCTTTCATCGAGCCAGCTTGAATTGTCTAATTACATGGAAGAAGTTTTTGAAAACTTTGGTGTGGAACAACAACATCACAGTGAAGATAGCATTGTTATAAAGCCTACCGGTCATATGTATGGTGAGAGTTTCCTCGGTTTGACTGAAGACGGTTTAACTGCAACCTTTAATCGTAAAATCGCCTTGTCGCGCGAAGACTTCCATTTTTTAACATGGGAGCATCCAATGGTGACGGCTGCGATGGAGCAGGTTATTAATAGCGAGTTTGGAAACTCCACGTTTTGTACCATTGCATTGCCGCCCGTTCCAGCTGGAACGCTTGTGTTAGAAGCTATTTTTACAACACATTGCCCGGTGCCTAAGCGATTGCAATTACATCGTTATTTGCCAAAAACAATGAAACGTATCGTTGTGGGTTCAAATGGTTTGGATATGACCAACATATTGAAACCAGAACATATTGCATCGAGATTAACGTTCGTTAAAAAGCCCGTCGCATTAAATATTATTGAGCACGGCCAAGAGACGATTAAGGCGTTGATTACTAAGTCACAGCAGCTAGTGGCATCGCACGAAGAGGCCTTAATAGCTGAAAGTGTTGCGGATATGGAGTTACACGAATTATCGAGTTTAGACAGGCTACAAGCGCTGGCGCAAGTAAATCCCAATATACGCAACAGTGAAATAGAACAGCAGGAAAGCCGAATAGACGATTTACGTTCTCATATTGAACGTACGTCATTTAAGTTGGATGCTATTCGCGTTATTTTAATTACCGATTAGTGCATGTTGATGGTACGTTTTTCTTATTGAAAACGTGTGCCTAGATTAAATTGCAGGGCTAGATTAAATTTTTCTTAATACTGTAGGCGGTATAAGTTTTTTAATTAATGTTGTTGGCGCCGCACATTCAGATGATGACATGAGTTTATATGACGTTAAAATATCGTCTAACGATTTTCGATCAGATGAATTTAATAATTATTTCGTTTTAGTGGGCAGCTCGTTTTCAGTGTGATTGAAACTAGCCGTGACAATCTCACTTAATTCAAAAAAGGAAGGGACACGTATTCTATTTTTCCAACACAGATCAATTAAACCGATAAATATCTGTTCAGGTTTTTGCTGATGAGTGGTTTGCCTATGCGTATAGCGAACCCGTATGTTTTTTGTAGTTTTATCATAATCTTTTCAGTTTAGCGTCGTCAAAATTTTCCTTCGATGTCGTACCAATATTGTGCTGCTATAGATGGAAAGAATCTGGCATTAGCCCGAAAGTAAGCTAACCACGGATCCACCGTGGTCAACATCAGATGTCAATGACGCTATATCTGCACATCGTTATAAACAGGTAGAATATTTTTTTCAATTATTTAAAGTAATTGATTAAATCACTTTGCATGTTTGAGCAGACTACGACAGAATGCACGCCAAATAATAAATAATTTAGCAAGGAAGCTATCATGAGTCAGTTAAACACTGAAGACTCAAACAATACCAGGGAGGGGACTGATGCAATAGACACTGGCTGCATTTGCCTTTGCATGTTGGCACGTTTTCATCAAGTAGCTGCCGATCCTCAATCACTTCAACACGAGTTTGGCCAATCAGGTGATGTATTTGCAAGTTTAGACATACTTCGTGCTGCAAAATATTTAAAGCTCAAAGCCAAGTCGTTGAAGTCTGATGTTCAGCATTTAAAAGACTTAGTGTTGCCAGCCATCGCACAAACAATCGATGGTCACTATTTCATCCTTGCCAGTTTTAATGCTGAACAGGGTAAGGTGCTTATTCAGCAACCCGGTAGCCAAAATCCTCAGTCCATCACATTAAACGATCTTGAAGCGCTTTGGTCGAGGGAATTGATTGTCGTTGCCAAACGCTCATTGCTCCCCGGTATGACTGGTAAGTTTGATATTAGTTGGTTTATCCCTGCGCTCATCAAACATAAAAAATTACTAACAGAAGTTCTGCTTGCCTCCTTTTTTATCCAGCTATTTGCATTAATTACCCCACTATTCTTTCAAGTGATTATCGATAAGGTGCTAGTTCACCGTGGTTTAACTACATTGGACGTGTTGGCGATTGGCTTACTGGCCATTTCTATTTTTGATGTGATCTTAAATGGCTTGCGCACCTATTTGCTTACACATACGACTAATCGCGTTGATGTGACATTGGGTTCCAGATTGTTTAGGCACTTGGTAAGCCTGCCTATTAACTATTTCCAAACCCGACAAGTGGGCACAACCGTTGCTCGGGTACGTGAGCTGGAAACCATCCGTAACTTTATTACCGGTTCTGCACTGACCTTGGTGATTGATTTATTTTTCACCTTTATTTTTTTCGCGGTGATGTATTACTACAGCCCAATTTTGTTTTGGGTTGTTCTGGGTTCCATTCCTTTTTATATTATTTTATCGGCCTTTATCACCCCCCATCTTACGTAAACGGTTGGATGAAAAATTTCAACGTGGGGCCGAAAACCAAGCGTTTTTGGTGGAATCTATTTCTGGTGTTGAAACCCTCAAAGCCATGGCGGTAGAACCGCAAATGCAACGCAAATGGGACGAACAATTAGCAGGGTATGTGTCCGCTTCTTTTCGTAGCCAAAACTTGGGTAATATTGCTGGGCAAGTCGCACAATTTATTAACAAAGTGGTGACGGTGCTTATCCTTTGGTTTGGGGCGCGTTTAGTTATTACTGGCGAGCTCAGCTGATTGCATTTAACATGTTGGCGGGGCGAGTATCTGCGCCTATTTTACGATTAGTACAACTCTGGCAAGATTTCCAACAAGCCGGTATTTCAATTGAAAGGTTGGGTGATATTCTCAATACGCCCACCGAACTGGGCCATAACCCGAATCGTACCACGTTGCCCGATATCAAAGGCCATGTGCAATTTGAACACGTCAGTTTTCGTTATCACCCCGAACAACCACAGGTGTTAAGCAATATCAGCTTGGTGTGCTAGCCTGGAGAAGTCATTGGTATTGTTGGCCGTTCAGGGTCTGGTAAAAGTACGCTTACTAAATTGATTCAGCGCCTCTATGTGCCTGAAAGCGGGCGTATGTTAATTGATGGCGTAGACCTCTCACTTGTACAACCTGCTTGGTTGCGCCGCCAAGTCGGTGTGGTGCTACAAGAAAATTATTTATTCAGCCGTTCAGTTAAAGACAATATTGCCTTAGCAGACCCAGGTATGCCCATAGAGCGGGTAATGCACGCAGCAAAACTCGCTGGGGCGCACGAGTTCATTCTTGAACTGCCCGAAGGTTACGACACTAAAATTGAAGAGCAGGGTAGAAACTTATCAGGTGGCCAAAAACAGCGCATTGCCATTGCTCGAGCATTACTGATAGACCCGAGTATTCTGATTTTTGATGAGGCCACCAGTGCGCTAGATTATGAATCTGAAAACATAGTACAAAATAACATGCAAGCCATGTCGAATAATAGAACGGTTTTTATTATCGCTCACCGCTTATCCACCGTCCGCCATGCTAATCGGATTATCGTTATTGATAAAGGCCAGATTATTGAGCAAGGTCATCATGAAGAACTGATTAAACATGGTGGCCTCTACGCCAAACTGCACGTTCACCAAAGTGAAGGCAAAAGGGCCTAATATGAGACGTTATATAACCGCCACCTTCTTAAAAAAACTAAGCTATGAACAGCCCTTGGCAATGGCTTATCAATAAATTCGATAGTGCCGAACAAGTGACACAAAGTACCTATGACTTTATGCCAGCGGCGTTGGAAGTACAAGAAACCCCACCAAACCCTGTTGGGCGTGCCATCATCTGGACGATTGTGATACTGTTTGTCAGCGCTGTTACTTGGGCATTTTTGGGTAAAATGGATGTCGTAGCGGTCGCGCAAGGTAAAATCATCCCTAGCGGTCGCGTTAAGACCATTCAGCCGTTGGAAATTGGTAAAGTTAACATCATCCATGTCAGCGAAGGGCAGCGGGTTAACGCAGGTGATGTGCTAGTCACCCTTGATGCGACAGCAACGCAAGCGGATACAGACCGCTTGTACAACCAACTTAAAATGACCGAACTTCAACAAGCTCGTCAACAGACCTTCCAATTGTTACTCGAACAAGCCGAAATCCCAACTGATTGGCTAGACACTTTCCAAAATGTGTTTATAAAAAAACAATCTATTAGCTCAACAGTCATAACGTCCACAGCACTGTACAGCACAGAACAACGTTTGCTGATAGAGCAAATTAATCAATATCAATCTCAGCGCAATGCGTTACTTAATCAAAAAAACCAACGCCAAGCCGAACAACGCCGAATTAAAGCCAATATCACCAAGTTTAAACAAACACTACCGTTAATTAACGAACGTGCTGACGGCCTTAAACGGTTATTAAAAAAGAAAATGGTCGCCAAAACACAATACCTAGAACTGGAACAAAAGCGTATCGAACAACAACAAAACTTGGTCGCAGCTAAAGCACAGTATCAAGAACTAAATGCCACACTTCGCAGTTTAGATGATCAATTAGCTACCTTAAAAGCTGAAACGCAAACCAACAACCTCAATACGCTGGCGCAAACCAACCAAACAATCAGTCAACTACAACAAGAGTTAATCAAAGCTCAACAACGCAATCAGCAACAAATTATTACCTCCCCAATCACCGGCTCCGTGCAACAATTAGCCATTCATACCATTGGTGGTGTTGTCACACCGGCTCAAGAACTAATGATGATAGTGCCCGAGCAATCGCAGTTGGAAGTAGAAGCACTCACTCTTAATAGAGACATTGGTTTTGTCGAAGAAGGTCAAATTGTTGAAGTTAAAATAGACACCTTTAACTTTACAAAATACGGTCTGTTAGAAGGTAAAATCACTAACTTATCTAACGATGCCATCAGCGATGAGAACCTTGGCTTAGTTTACGTAATGCGTGTATTACTTAAAGAAACCCAAATGATGGTCAACAATAAACGGGTTAACCTTAGCCCCGGCATGTCCGTATCGGTAGAAGTTAAAACAGGTAAACGGCGGATAATAGAATACTTCTTAAGCCCGCTATTGAGATATAAACAAGAGAGTATTCGGGAGCGTTAAGAGAATTGCTAGCTAAATACCAATATTGAATGTGTTGCCACACATTTGTTAATGGGATTAGCTTATTCGGTTAAGAATATTCCCGAAAGGTAAATATTTATTGCACAATGCCTAATTAATGTCTATATTTACCGAGCGGGAATAAACTTTTAAAAAAGGTACAAAAAGATGGGAATTTTACCGATCAGTAAAATTTTAGACACTCAATCTCTGGGCAATATCGTTCGTCAACAACGAAAACAACAAGCTGCGACGCAAGTTGCGTTTGCCTCATTATGTGGTGTTGGTGTGCGCTTTATTTCTGATCTTGAAAATGGCAAACCAACCATTGAAATAGGAAAAGTTCTACACGTGTTGAATAACTTAGGTTTGGAATTAGCTGTTCAACCAAGGGGTTGGAGGCACCCTGCGGCCAACGTTAACACGCCCAATACAAAACCATGAGCGAAGCGCTAGACGTTTATTTATCAACAGTCTACGTGGGCTCTTTACACTTAGATGATAAGCGACAGTTTGTGTTTAAATATCATGCAAGCTGGATTGTAGCTCATCAGTCACAGCCACTATCACTCAGCTTGCAGGTACGTGAAGAACCCTATTATGGTGCTAGCGCCCAATCTTTTTTTTGCTAACCTACTACCCGAAGCTGACATACGCTACCGCATAACGAAAAACTTAGGCTTGTCAGACAATAATGACTTTGCCCTATTAGAGGCGATTGGGGGAGAGTGCGCTGGTGCTGTGAGCTTATTCCCAGCAGGCACACCGATGCCAACGCATAGTACTTATAAAAAACTAAACGACAATGCATTACATCAACTCATTGAACGGTTAGCAACACAACCCATGTTGGCAGGAGAGGACGGTATAAGGCTTTCGCTTGCCGGAGCACAAAACAAATTACCTGTTTATTACGCTGGGGATGACATAAGCATTCCAATGGGTTTGGCAGCCAGTAGTCATATTTTAAAACCTCCCATGCAACATTACCCGAGTACCGTAGAGAATGAGTATTTTTGCATACAATTGGCTAAAAAAGTAAATCTAAATGTACCCGACATACGCATCTTACATAAGACCGCCCCTTTATATCTCGTCAGCCGTTATGACCGTATTGGTGATGAGCACGGTAAGCTAATAAGATTACCACAAGAAGATTTTTGTCAGGCAATGGCTATTCCCCCCAATAACAAGTATGAGAAAGAAGGTGGCTCTAGTCTAAAGGCATGTTTTGAACTAGTACGACAACACAGTATTCGGCCAGCAAAAGATTTAAACGAACTGCTCAACTGGGTGATATTCAATTACTTGATTGGAAACGCTGATGCCCATGGTAAAAAAATTTCCTTGTTATTAACACAGGCAGGGCCCAAATTGGCTCCCTTTTATGACCTAATGAGCACCGCTATTTATCCAAACCTAGTCCATAGAACAGCCATGAAAATAGGGGGAGAGGACCGGCCAGATTGGGTCATTGCACGTTGTTGGGAACGATTCTCAGATGAAACGGGTATCAAATTCAAATTTGTTAAACAAAAATGCATAGAAATGGCCAATGCGCTATCGGTTAAGTCGATTGAGTTTGCACATGAGTTTCAGCAACAACAGGGCGAAAACGAACAGATTAATAAAATAGTGGCATTGATTGAACAACGAAAAACCAAGCTCACCACTGTTTTTAGTTCAGATAATAACTAAAAAGCAAACCAGGTGGCTTTGGGTAGCGCTAAATACAAGCCTCTCATATAAAGACGCACTTTTGATAAGGGTCAAAAGCAATAACGCGTGGCTATCCCTGCAACACAGGTATTCGTCCGCAAGTACCTCAAAAAACATTGTGTCATCAAAAAAAGTCAATTAGGATTTAATCAAAATGTGCCGAAGGTCACAGCACAAAAAAGGAGATGTATCGCATGGAAAAGCCAATACAAATAAATTAAGAGTTCAAAGCACGCTGTAGGCGGGCGA
>WASV01177500.1_pt1 | contig 10995 bp, 4 predicted proteins | sample 5698531 | NCBI WGS metagenome assembly WASV01 (sample SAMN11175559, study PRJNA528189) | sponge metagenome | isolation source: marine sponge | host: Myxilla | place: Antarctica: Western Antarctic Peninsula, King George Island | collected 2013-01 | reverse complement strand
GACAACCGCATGCACTTCAGAAAATGGCAGGGCTGAACGCCAATATCTCGCCGACAATTTTCACATTGAAATAGTGGTGACTTCACACGACCCAAAACACGTCAATTTCTCCGAAAATACCAGCATCCACGAATGCTTGCTTATCGGCCGCCGCAGTTTTGGAAAACGCAAAGCCACACGATTTATTCAACTTGTCAAGTATCCCGAAAGCGTTGTCGATACAGCAAATTTAATCACCGCCATTGAGAGCGGCAACGCCGATGGATGGTATAGCGAGACTCTGTGGGATGAGGAGCGAGTACGCGCCGGCAATTGGTCGCCAGTACAATGGTTTAATCCAAAACTTGCTAAAGCTGCTGAGGAATTAAATACATTGCCTAACTGCATTGCGGGAGGGAATTATCCGTGGAAACCGGACGGGCGATCTGTTAGGGGTTGTTTTTCTTACGAGGATGGCGTTTCAGGCAATATATTCTGCACGATTAGCGAGAATGCCATGCAAACTATTTCGGCAACACCCGAATCCAAAGCCACACCGAAATTAAAAAAAGAAAAAGAGGCGGAACAACTTTGGCGGCAAGCAGATCATGTATTAGTGGCTTGTCGTTTCAGGACAACCAGTACCCGCTTGACTGCCATATATAGTGAAAAACCTGCAATCGGTAGCGCGTTTCGTCCGATTGGTGTTAAGGGTAAAGAAACCGCGAAGGCTTATGCCGCGTTTCTTAATTCCAGTTTTGGTGTTATCCAGATGCTTAATCGCAGAACAAAATTACTTACTTACCCAGCATACGAAACAGTTCACATGAAAACGCTTATGCTACCCGACCCGAATAAAGTCGACCTTGCTCCCTTAATAAAAGCATTTGAAAAAATCAAAGACACTCCGCTTGAAAGATTAAGCGAATGTGCAACCGACAAGTCGCGTAAAATTCTTGACCACGCTGCCGCCCAAGCTCTTGTCATAGCCCCCGCCGTAACCGACCAATGGCGTGAATGGTTAAGCCGTGAGCCAACGATCACCAATAAGCCGTGGATGCCAGACGGAGATTGAATGTGTGGCGAATGCTTGGTATTGATGAGACGGATGCACGTTGAGTTCACCTTAAAGTTACCCTCTGTCCAACCAAGTATATAATTCCCACAGTTTTTTAGAAACCAACCCGTTTACTCCAGAACAAGGGTCTGAAGTTTAGGGAAGGCAGTGGATTCCTTAATTTGTTTTTTGCCGCCATCGGTCAGGCCACTGCCAAATATCTCGAGCAACTCCAGTCCAGCTAAAGTATCACTTTCGGCCAGGGCCTTAGCACCCTCATCGCCAATATTATTCTGAGCCAGATCAAGGTTTTTTAAATTAACCAGAATCGTGGAGTTGGCAATGGCTTGCGCTCCTTCAGCCCCCACTTTATTTTTCCAGAAGCTTAAGATGTTCAGGTAGGAAAAGTTTGCACAACCTGCAATGGCTTTGGCTCCGCTATCGCCGATGTCGTTTCTTTCCAGGTATAATTCCTTCAGGTTCGTGATGATGGAAGAGTCAGCCAACGCCTGGACTCCCTTGTCAGTGATTTCGTTTCTTTTCAGGTTCAACACTTCCAGGTCGACCAACTCCGGACATTGAGCCAGGTACTCCAGACCTTCATCGCCGATATATTTCAAACGCAAGTCCAAAACCGTTCCGTTCTGAGTCAAAAACTTTTTCACCAGCACTTCTACAGGGTCATCATTAAAGGGCTTATTCATTCCATTATCCTTTTTTCTTTTTGGATTTTTGTTTAGCGTCTTTCTGCTTTTCCATAGTCTCCACCCGGTCACGCAGAGATTTATTGTCCTTCAACAAGTCATCAAGATCGGATCGTATCAACTTCATTTCGACGGGTTTTTTAGCCGATTCAAACAGGCGTACAATCGTTTCTTCGGCTCTCCGTTTCAAACGGCCATCGGTTTCACCCTCTGCCAGTCTCCTCAAGGTGGGAATTGCCGAAAGGTCTTCCAACGCACCCATAGCCTGAATGGCCGCTAGTTTACCGCGAAATGTTGCGGAGGGAGTGCCTCGTGTTTCCCGGGCAAACCGCTTCAGGACATTTGTGGCTTCGGGCTTGAGATGCTCAAATCGCCCAGCCAGTTTTGCCAGTCCCTGAATAGCGGAAAACCGACTGCTACGGGCAGCACCATAATCCGCACCCTCAATCAACGTTGCCCACGCCTGTTCTTCTTCCAGATTGGCCAGGGCTCTGAATATGGCCGATCGTCCAATATCATTATGAGATGGCCTGTCCAGAAAACCTTCCAGAAACGTTCTACAGTTTTTCGCCTTGATTCGGCCTAACGAGGACAACGCTTCAGCTTCCACCCTGTAAGAGGGATCACCCTTGGAAATTTTCTTCAGAACCCTGATGACTTTCTCATCACCCACAAATTCTCCCAATGCATGGACGATGCCTCGACGAATTTTTGCGTCACGGCTGTTCACCACCTTAAGCAATCCATCGCGAGCGAACTCCCCGCCTATTTTAGCTAAGGCTCTGGCGATACGATTCGAGACACCCCAATGTAATTCTTTTTTGAGGCACTGGCTGAGCACCATGGTGTCAGTTTGTGAGGCTTTGGCAACAAGGGATTTGGCCGCTTCGATACGTCCTATGGGGTCCTTATCCCGCTTCAACTGCTCGTGCAGAAGGGAGCGGGATATTTCTAACTTTACTTTTTTAGCCGGGCACTCGTAGTCCGGGTCCAGCCTGAAAAACAGCGGTTTGGATTTGAGATGAAAACTGAACGTCTCTTCTTTATTTTTAATTTCCAGCGGAAACTTTTCACTCCCTCGGGAATAATAGAACTCAATCTTCAACGGAAATTTGAACAAGAGATCATCTTCATTTTTCTCGGCTCTCTGGGTTTGTTTAACCGTTACCTCTGCCAGATTTGACACCCCCCGTTGGTAACCGACCTCAAGCATGGGGTAACCACCGCGATAAATCCATTGATCCATCCATTCGTCAAAGTTTTTTCCGCTGGCCTCTTCCAGGCACCGCACCAGATCCACCGTCTCGACCAGCCCATATTCATGGCGCTTGAGAAACAGGGTCAGGGCCTTGCGGAACTGAGATTCCCCCACAAGAGATTTTAGATAATGCAATCGCACCGCCCCTCCCGGATAAAGATGAGCATCGAACAAATCGATGGGTTCTTTATAAATATGGGTCACGATAGGACGGCGGTAGCGGACATCTTCACTGAAATAGGTTTCCGCATCTTCCAACAACTGATAGCGGAATTCACCCTCGCCTTTCGACTCACGCGTGTACAGTGCATCAAAATAAGTGGCAAACGATTCGTGCAACCATGCATGCGACCAGCTTCTAGCAGTGACCACATCGCCAAACCACATATGGGCGGCTTCGTGGGCAACCAATCCATTTGAGTCCATATCCAGTCTGGCCCGGTTGTCATGAAGGGTCAGGTCCGTCTGGGTGGTGACGGTAAAATTTTCCATGCCTCCAAAGATAAACTCTGGAACCGCGATCTGGGTATAGTGTTTATAGGGATAAGGGTAACCGGTGTAATCGGAAAAAAACCGGATGATTTTTCCAGTATCCTTAAAAGCATTCCGGCCCTCTTGTTCCCGGCCCTTTTGAACATACCATTTGATATCGACACCCCCAACACGACTCTCATGCTCGGAAAACTCTCCGGCTACAATGGAGAGAAGATAGGTCGAGTAAGGAATTTCCAGTTTATAGTGGTAAAAGGATTCCTCTTTGCTTTCCTTCTTTTTAATGAGACTACCATTGGACAACCCAAACATTCCCTTGGGCAAATGCAGCTTAACCTCGGTGGTCTGTTTGAAATTTGGCTGGTCAAAACAGGGAAAATAATATTTGGAGTCTTCATCCTGCCCCTGGGTCCAGACCGTTCTGAACCGGTCCGGATAAGCCTCATCCGGTTTGGTGAAATAAACTCCTGCCGGGGGCTGGATGACCGAATGAAACAGCTTCACCTGCACGGTTCCTCCATATTTGAGAGCCTTATCCAGTGACACGATTACCTGGTCGCCGGTATTTTCAAATGCTAACGTGCGACGGCCCAACATCACCCGCTCTATTTCCAGATTTGCAGCGTCAAATACAATTTCCCGCACATCCTGGCCATTGACCATCAAGTCATAGGTGGTGTTCCCCCAGACCCGTTCCTCTTCCCAGTCAAAATGCAGGTCCAGCAAAAGGTGCTGGGGAAGCAAAGGAGTGTCCGGAGCAAAATGTGCTTTCGCCCCCTTTTGGGCAAAGGCCTTGCGATCCAGGATACCCCAGTGCTCGGACTCGCCGTTTTGAAAATGGCATTTGCAATATCGAACTGAATTCATAAATATATTGTCTAAGTTGTTTAAAGTGAAAGATCATTTTATAAGGCTTCCTCCCAATGTCAACCCACCGCATGTCAACCCACCGCCACTAGCCGTGGAGGCAATGGCCCTGAGCCTCGAGCCCGTTGCGGGCTGTAAAAAGACACGGGAGACATTACCGGCGGAGGTTTCTTGGCCGCCAGGTTCTAGGCCTGTAGCTTCTTATACAATATTATATAAATAACTGTTATCTTGGCCGCCAGGCTCGAGGCCAGCAGTTGTGATGTCCTCTTCCACAAATTTCATGTCCAAAGGGGTAAATAGCTTTTACTGGCGAGCACGTGATACTTTTCCTCAGTTTTCGTGCCCCGTAGGGATGAAGAGGTATCTCGACCTAAAAAGCCCTTGCCCCTACCCTACGCCCCTCAATTTATGCGACAATTATGTAAAGGAAATATCTCGACCTAAAAAGCCCTTGCCCCTACCCTACGCCCTTCAATTTATGCAACAATATGTGAAAATAGTTATTGCCAACTACGAACAGGTTTATGGAAAACTCAGCACAGAAGTTTGACGCTCAAGTCCTTTCCCGTATTTCCGCCCTGAAAATGACTGCGACAAATCTAGTGGAAGGACTGCTGACAGGGCAACACCGCAGCCGCCACAAAGGATCTTCGGTGGAATTTGCCGAGTATAAGGATTATTCCCCGGGGGATGAAATCCGCCATATCGACTGGAAGGTTGTCGGCAGAACTGACAAGTATCACATTAAGCAATTTGAGCAATCCACTAATCTGAAATGCACGATTTTACTGGACGCGAGCGGATCGATGAACTATCAGTCTCCGCTAAATGAGCATGCCTCTAAAATGGAGCACGCCCGCAACCTCGTCGCGGCACTTTCTTATCTGCTTTTGAAACAATTTGACGCGGTAGGACTGACCCTGTTTAACGACCAGGTTGTTAAGCATATTCCGCCTCGTTCCAAAGCTTCTCATTTTCAGCATATTTTGCATGGTTTGGCTAATATTTCACCACAGGGAACAACTCAGATCACTGATGTCCTGGGAGGTCTGTCTGAAAGACTCTCAAGAAGGAGCGTGCTCATTCTGGTTTCAGATTTTTTTATCCAGAACCAGGACCTGCAGAAAAGCTTAAAACTCCTTCGCTCAAGAGGACTTGAGGTTATTTTATTCAACGTTTTACATCCTGATGAAATTAGCCTGCCCTTTGAAGGAGATATCGTGTTCGAATCGCTGGAAGAGGACCCGACGATAGGACTCGACCCGCATGACATCCGCGAGGAGTACCAGAGTGTGATTCAGGATCATATAGACTCCCTCAAAAAAGACTGCAATGGACTTGGAGTGGATTATGTTTTCCTCGACACCTCCGAGCCTTTGGATCAAGCCTTGAGCTACTATTTACTTAAGCGTAAAAGCCTCATCAAATTATGAGCCTCAATTTTTCCTCTCCAATGTTTTTGTTTGGCCTGCTTGGAATATCCATCCCAGTTCTGATCCATCTATTGACCAAGAGACAACAAAAACAAGTCCGGTTTTCAGCGGTCTACCTGCTTGCAAAATCGCAAAAACGCTCGACCAGAAAAGCTCGACCCAACAAGCTGTTATTACTTCTGGCTCGTTGCCTGGCCATCACCCTGCTCAGCCTGGCCCTGGCCAACCCGTTATTTTCATTCAGACAATCGGAAGCGTTTCTTTCTACCTCTCCAACGTCAATCGTGTTTATTCTGGACGATTCTTATAGCATGAGAACCCAGTCTAAAGATAAAACACTTTTTGATCATGCGTTGGAGTATGTTTCTAACGGGCTCCAGCAGGCCCAGGAAAGCAGCGAATTCAGCCTGGTTCTTGCGTCTTCACCAGCCCGTGTCGAGCAGGACTGGACTTCCGACAAACTCACTTTTTCAAACAAACTGAAAGCGCAAATAGCCTCCTACCGCACCACCAATATCGGAGACGCTATAGACAAGTCGATCAAGCTACTTGAATCTGCCGAACAAAATAAAAAGAAAATTATTTTGCTGACCGACCTGGATAAAAACGGTTGGGAGAAAAAATTCTTTTCCAAGGCCGGATATTTATCGCCCTACCCCATTCAAGTGTTAAATTTTTCACAACTGCAGTCTGATGACAATAAGGGAATGGTTCAAAGCGTCAAAGTAACTCAGGAGTTTCTCACTCAAAGCGGTTTACTAAGAGTGAAAGCGGCGATCAAAAATTTTTCCAGCACAGTGAGCCGGATACCCCTTTCTCTTTTTCTCGAAGAAAAACTCGTAAAGGAAGAATTTATCGATATCCAACCAGGAGAAACTCTAACGCAGGAGTTTTCTTATCCTCTGAGAAAAAACCAGCCCTTGAATGGAAAAGTACAAATACCTGGCGACGCATTACCGGCTGACAATTCCCGATATTTTCCTTTTAATCCCAGTCAAAACATACGGGTCCTGGTGGTCGATGGAGATCCGGAGACCATTTCGCATAAAAGCGAATCTTTTTATCTTGAACGCGCCCTCAATCCTTTTTCGGTTTCTCTGTCGCATATCGACCCTACTGTTTCCACTCTTAGTGAACTCTCCTTACGAAACCTGTCCGATTTTGGGGTCGTTATTCTAGCGAACGTAAGCGAACTTCCCCCAGGCTATGAATTGGAGCTGGAAAAGTTTGTTTTAAATGGGGGTGCCCTGTTGTTCGGAATGGGGGATCAGGTAAATGCCAAGTATTTCAATGAGCATCTTGGAAACCTCCTTCCCGTCAAACTAGACTCCCAGTACCATACCCGGGAAGGGACCCTGCACCTTCTATTAAAAGATAATACTCACCCGGTCATGCGGACTTTCTCACCCAAAACACTTGAGGAAATGCGAGGAATCAATTTCTATTCCATTTATACCGTGCAGGAAAGGGAGGGTAAAGAATTCAAAGTAGGGACCTGGTTTTCAAACCAGCATCCTGCGGTGATTGAATCTGAGACGGGAAAAGGAATTGTTGTTGTATTTTTGAGTTCACTGGATAGGGATTGGAACGATTTTCCGATTCAACCGACTTATTTACCCTGGATCCAAAGGTGGACTCAGTATGCTGCCCGAGGACTGGAAAATATCTCCGGGCAGAACCTGGTGGTGGGAGAACCTTTCCACCAAACTGCCCAGAAAAGCAGATGGACCGTTCGCACACCAGATGGAACCCTGCACCCTTTGGAAAATGATACCTTTAGTAATACCTTTCAGCCCGGGGTCTACCACCTTTTTTCATCACCTGATACCGCAGAGCAAAAAGCGTTAGTAAAACTTCCTCAAGGAGCCGAGTCTGCCGGAACCTTCATCGTAAATATTGATACCCGTGAATCAGAACCGGGAAAGATATCACAAAAAGAAATCGAAAGTTTTCTTGCGGGACTAGAAATCAAATTCCTGGAACCAGAAACTCAAACTACAGGGTCGAAAACCTCCGATGGGATGCCTCTGGCCACACCTTTTCTTTTAATGGTTGCGGGAATGCTTCTTATTGAAGGATGGATGGTAAGAAAAGAATAAACGGACCTACTCCTGCTTCTTGCGATTCCACAGCAGGCCGCATAAAATTTTCCTTTGGCTCATCATGAATACAATAATCATAATAAGGGCGAATTAAAACAATGACAGCACTACAAGAGATTTTTACTAAGTTCCGCGAACATTCAGAGACGGAATTGGAAAAGGGCAAATACTTTGAAAAATTAATGATCACCTATTTTCTCCATGCTTCAACATATAAAGATAATTACAGTAAGGTATGGCTATATGGTGAGTGGGCTGAGGATCCTGAGCTAAATGTTGGTGGTCTAAGCAAGGATGATACGGGTATAGACTTAGTTGCCAAGGAACGTGGCACAGATGAATACCATCCTATCCAGTGTAAATTCTACAAAGAAGAACTTACAATTAAGATAAATGATTTAAGAGGGATAAGTCTAGCTGGTGCCCAAGAGCCTTTTACCCATCGTATCTTCGTTACCACTGCCGATAAGTGGAGTGCTCAGGCAGATAGTAACGTAAAAAATCAGAAAGATCCCGTTACTCTCATAAATTCGAGTGATTTGGAGTCCAGTGGCATAGACTGGTCAAAATATAAGTCAGATGATCCAGATGCCGCCCCTGTTTTAAAAAATAAGAAAAAATTACTTGATCATCAGAGAGACGCAATAAAAGCTGTTGAAGAGGGCTTTAAAAAAGCCGATCGAGGCAAGTTAATCATGGCTTGTGGTACTGGCAAGACATTGACAACTTTAAAAATTGCGGAGGATATGGCAGGTAGTGGCAAGCGTGTATTGTTCTTAGTGCCAAGCCTTACTTTATTGTCACAAACTCTGTCAGAGTGGAAGCAAGAAAGTAATATCCCGATTAATAGCTTTGCAGTCTGTTCTGATAGGACTACAGGCAAGAAAAAAATAAAAAACCAGATAAATGAGGATGCTGTAGAGCTATACCATCATGAGTTAAGTTATCCGGCAACCACTGATGCGAAGAAATTATCAGAGCAATTTTTCAAGCGTCACGATAATCAGCATATGAGCGTGATATTCGCCACCTATCATTCAATAGATGTAATAACTAAAGCTCAAAGTAAAACGCAGGGAGACTATCAGCTACCTGAGTTTGACCTGGTTATCTGCGATGAGGCCCACCGCACTACGGGTGCTACCTTTGAAGGTGAAGACGAGAGTAATTTCGTCCGCATCCACGAGAATAAGTATATTAAAGCAGACAAACGCCTTTATATGACAGCCACACCCCGGATTTATTCGCCAGCAGCAGAGGCTAAAGCAGAGCAGGACAAAGTTGATTTATATTCAATGAATAATGAGAAATGGTATGGCAAAGAGTTGTACGTCCTTACATTCTCTAAAGCGGTTGAAGAGGAATTATTAGCTGATTACAAGGTGATTATCTTAACCGTTGAGAAGGATGCTATTAGTGAAAGGCTACAAAACCTACTCAGTGATGGTGGCAATGAGTTAAGGGTAGATGACGCTGCTAAAATAATTGGTTGCTGGAAAGCCTTAAGCAAGCAAAATCAAAAAGAGTTTCTTACCGATGACAGGCAACCTATGCGTCGTGCTGTTGCCTTTTGTCAGGTGATAAATGATAAGACTAAAGTTAGCTCTATGCATATTGCTGATATGTTTCCGAAGGTTGTAGAAGCTTATCAGAAGGGGATGAAAGATTATCCTGCTGACGATCATATCAACAATAACTTGATATGTCAGGCCAGACACGTTGATGGCAGCACCATGAAAACCAGTACAAAAGAAAAAAATATTGACTGGTTAAAGGCAGAATCAGAAGAAAACACCTGCCGTATACTAAGTAATGTTCGCTGTTTATCAGAGGGCGTTGATGTGCCTGCACTTGATGCTGTGTTGTTCTTGACTCCCCGTAATTCACAGATTGATGTAGTCCAATCTGTAGGTCGCGTCATGCGAAGGATCCCTGGCAGCACTAAAAAATGGGGTTACGTTATTTTACCTGTCGTTATTCCGTCAGGAGTTAACGCTGAGACAGCATTAAATGATAACGAGACTTATAAAGTTGTCTGGCAGGTTTTACAAGCCTTACGCTCACATGATGACAGTTTTGATAGCACTATTAATAAGATGAGCTTAAACGGTCTAGCTCATAGCAAAATGGAAATTATCTCTATTACCGACACTATCAATAAGAAGGCAGACTCGACTAAGAATATAGGTAAGGGTAATACCATTGGGGTCTCTGAGGCGTCTGGAACCTCTAATCAAGAATTAGATAAACAGGACATCCTAGCATTAGATTTCAAACAAGATTCGCTAGAGCGGGCTTTATGTGTCAGGACACTAAAAGAATGTGGCAATAAAAAATATTGGGAAGACTGGGCAGATGACATAGCCGAGATAGCCAAGGTTCATACTACCCGCATCCGAACTATTATTAAGGAAAAAAGCAACAGCAAGGAAATTGCAGCCTTTAAAGGCTTTGCTGATGAATTACGTAATGATTTGAATGGGAGCATCAGTGATGAGGAAGTCATTGAAATGCTGGCCCAACACCTTATCACTAAGCCAGTATTTGATGCCCTGTTTGAGGATTATAGCTTTGCTAGCAATAATCCTGTATCGAAGGCTATGCAAGGCGTAGTTGACACATTGCAGGAACACCACCTAGAGAAAGAAACAGGCAGTCTTGAAGGGTTTTACGCCAGTGTTAAAAAAAGGGCATCAGGCATAAACAATGCCGAAGGTAAGCAAAAAATTATCGTAGAGTTATATGACAAGTTCTTTAGTAAAGCCTTCCCTAGACTGACAGAGCGTCTAGGTATTGTTTACACACCGGTTGAAATTGTGGATTTTATTATCCACAGTATCAATGATTTACTACAAAAGGAATTTAAGCAAACGCTAGGCAGTGAAGGCGTGCATATTATTGACCCCTTTGTAGGAACAGGTACTTTCATTACCCGCTTGCTACAAAGTGGGCTAATAAGCAAAGAGCAGTTGGCTCATAAGTATAAAAAAGAGATCCATTGTAATGAGATTGTCTTACTGGCCTATTATATTGCAGCTATCAATATCGAGGCGGTTTACCATACTGTCATTAACGAGGGTGAAGGCGATGGAGAGGAGTC
>WASV01071682.1_pt1 | contig 11084 bp, 12 predicted proteins | sample 5698531 | NCBI WGS metagenome assembly WASV01 (sample SAMN11175559, study PRJNA528189) | sponge metagenome | isolation source: marine sponge | host: Myxilla | place: Antarctica: Western Antarctic Peninsula, King George Island | collected 2013-01 | reverse complement strand
AGGGGACCTCATCATTATGAGTGATGCGCTCTAACCAGCTGAGCTACGTAGCCATTAGCGGACCGGTGCAAAGCATAGCGCAGCGTCGGCGGCGATGCAATATCTATGGCAAAAGGTGTTATCGCAAAAAGTGTTATACTGCATTGAATGGGTGCTTCGGATCACAACAGCTAAGGTGGGACTTTGAAACGGGTATTAGTCACTGGCGGTTGCGGTTATATCGGCTCGCACATGGCATTGGCGTTGGCTGAGGCCGGTACGAAAGTGGTCGTGCTCGACAACCTCCATAGCGGGCATGCTTGGGCGTTGCCGCCCACTGTTGCCTTCGAACTGGGCGACATCGCCGACCGTGAGTTGGTTACCCGCCTGATTACCGAGCATCGGATCGATACAGTATTCCATTTTGCCGGCTATGTCGTGGTCTCCGAGTCGGTCGCAAACCCATCAATTTATTACCAAAACAATGTGGTCGGGTCATTGAACCTGATCGAAACTTGTCTCGCTTGTGGTATCGAACAATTTGTCTTTTCATCGAGTGCGGCGGTCTACGGAATACCGCTGGTAAACCGAGTTAGCGAAGATGCACCGACAAACCCGGTCAACCCATATGGCAACAGCAAACTGATGACCGAACAAATGTTATACGACCTCGCTGCTACGCATCCGAAGTTTCGCTTTGCCGCGTTGCGGTATTTTAATGTTGCCGGTGCACGCTCCGACGGCACGCTCGGGCAAGCCACACCGCAGGCTACGCATTTGATCAAAGTCGCATGCGAAGCGGCTTGCGGTACGCGCGACGGCATGTCGATCTTCGGCGACGATTATCCGACACCCGACGGAACTTGCGTGCGTGACTACATTCATGTGGAAGATTTGGTTTCGGCGCATCTCGCTGTACAAGATTATTTGGCGCAAGGCGGTGAGAACATTACGTTGAACTGTGGTTACGGGCGCGGGTATAGCGTCAAAGAAGTGATCGAATGTGTGAAAGCGGTCAGCAAGGTGGATTTCCCAGTCAAGGTGGAAGCGCGCCGTGCTGGTGACTCGCCTGAGTTAATCGCGGATAACACATGCATCCGCCGCCGCCTTAAGTGGCAACCCCGCCACCAGGATTTGTCGCATATCTGCAGTACTGCTTATCGCTGGGAAAAATCTTTGTCGTGTCGCCAATTTGATTGATCAAACCTATTTGGCGTCAAGATTGTGGCGCAAGGATGTGTCACTGTGGCAAACGTCACCGCACACTTTAGGAGCACCGGCTACGCGGCTCGGTTGGTTGGGTTGCATCGAGTATATGCGTGCGCGCGCGCATAAATTAGTTGCCTGGGCGCAGCAGATAATTCAAGCCGGTGATTATCGACACTTGGTGGTGCTGGGTATGGGCGGGTCCAGTCTGGCATCCTCGCTGTATGCGACTGTCAGAAGCGATTTGGCACTGACCGTCATCAATACCACGCACCCCGATGAGATCGCGCGGCATTGCAACACCGATCTGAGCCGTTGCCTATTCATCGTCGCAAGTAAATCCGGCACAACTATCGAGACCGTATCGTTGTATCGATATTTGTACGCTCGCTTGGCGGAACAGAATCCCAATCCGGCGTCGCAATTTGTGTTGATCACCGACGAGGGGTCGGTACTGCATCAAACCGAGGGCGCAAAATTTAGCAAAGTTTTCCTTAATCCAGCTGATATTGGTGGGCGATATGGTGCGCTCAGTTATTTTGGGCTGGTGCCGGCCGCTCTGCTTGGCATCGATGTCGATGCAGTACTGGCACATGCGAAAGCATTTTCCGCGACCACAAAATCGGACAACGATTGCGAAAATCAAGCCCTTGCACTCGGCAAGCAACTCGGACGTGGAGCTTGTGCGGGCAAAGATAAATTAATACTGCACTTGCCTCTCGAACTAGCCGCATTGGGATTCTGGATCGAGCAATTAATCGCCGAGAGCACCGGAAAAAATGGCAAAGGATTGCTACCGGTCATCGCTTTCGGCGGCTCGACTGCGGACCGTCGAAGATTTGATGAGAACGATTGCATGAATATCAGTATTGGCATTTCGAATAGTCATCGATCGATGGATGCGGAGTTACCACATGCTAACGCTTTGTACATTGGCAGTGAATGCTTCCGCTGGCAATTTGCGACCGCCATCGCCGCCAGTTATCTCCAGATCAACCCTTTCGACGAGCCTAACGTCGAGCAATCTAAAAAGAACACACGATTATGCCTTGCTGGGCAAAATCACATGTCGTCGCCGAGCACCACTGATGCAACCTACGATTTACACTGTGCTGGCATAGCGGCGGCAGCCGCCAGCAAGCAAGCCATCTTTACGACCTTCCGGCAAGCCATGATACCCAATGGTTATTTGGCGTTATTGACCTATCTTCCCACGGACCCCGAGTTGATTGCGATGTTGCAAACTTTGAGCAAGGTGTCCACCGATCGATTGGCAGTCATCACTACACTTTGCGCGGGTCCCGGTTACCTGCATTCGACCGGGCAATTTCACAAAGGCGGCCCGCCGACCGGCTGTTTTATTCAATTTATCGCCGGCGTCAACACCGATATCCCGATCCCTGGATGTACGTACACTTTTGGCGAGCTCCACCTTGCACAAGCAGACGGCGACTTTCTAAGTTTGGCAAACGCCGGCAGGATTGTGATGCGTGTACGGCTAAAAATGGATACACTTCGATCATTGGCAGTTTTTATCTCCGAATTCACCGATTTTTGAGCGATGACCTTTCAACAACTCATCATGACCTTGCAGGAATACTGGGCGAAGCAAGGATGTGTCATCCTGCAACCCCATGATATGGAAGTTGGCGCCGGCACTTTTCATCCGGCGACTTTTCTCTCCGCCATCGGTCCCGAACCGCTACGGGCAGCATATGTGCAGCCATCCCGACGTCCGGCCGACGGGCGTTATGGCGAAAATCCCAATCGGCTGCAACACTACTTTCAATTTCAAGTGGTGCTTAAACCGTCGCCCGATGACTTTCAAGAATTGTATCTCGGCTCATTGGCAACACTCGGGCTAGACTTTCTAACAGACGACATCCGCTTTGTCGAAGACGATTGGGAATCTCCCACGCTGGGTGCGTGGGGGCTCGGTTGGGAAATTTGGTTAAACGGTATGGAGATAACACAGTTTACCTATTTCCAACAAGTTGGCGGCTTGGATTGCAAGCCGGTGACCGGTGAGATTACCTATGGGCTCGAGCGCATCGCAATGCACTTGCAAGGGGTGGATAGCTTGTTTGACTTGGTGTGGACGGATGGTCTTGCCGGGCGATATACTTATCGGGATTTATATCATCAAAACGAAGTCGAACAATCTGCCTATAACTTCGAACACGCCGATACCCAAGCTCTGTTCGTGCGTTTCGACACTGCCGAGCGCGTGTGCCAGACATTGTTGGAAAATGATCTGCCGTTGCCCGCCTACGAACAAACCCTTGCGGCATCACATACTTTCAACTTGCTGGAAGCTCGGCACGCGATCGGCGTCAGTGAACGGGTGCGGTATATCGGGCGAGTACGGGCGCTCGCACGCGGGTGTGCGCATGGGTATTATGCGAAGCGCGAAAAGCTCGGCTTTCCACGACAACGGAGCCAAAAATAATGGCACTCGCGGAGCCAAAACGCGACAATTTGCTGATTGAGATCGGTGTCGAAGAGTTGCCATCGATGGCATTGCAGGCACTGGGGCAGGCGTTTGTGCACGAGTTTACCCGCGGCTTAGTAGAAGCCTGCATCCTCAAAGCAGAGCATGTTAGCCGTTATTTCGCTACTCCGCGGCGACTTGCAATATGGGTCGAAGGGGTGTCGGATCGACAACCCGATCGAGTTGTCGATCGGCGTGGGCCCTCTTTACAGGCAGCATTCGACGAACATAACGAGCCGAGTCGAGCCGCACAAGGCTTTGCTAAATCGGTCGGTGTGCGCGTCGCCGACCTGGATACGCTGAAAACAGATAAAGGCAGTTGGCTAGTCTATCGCCAATCAATCGTTGGCGTGAATTTGCTCGATATTGTCACCGACTGCCTTGAAAAAAGCCTGCGGGAACTACCGATTGCCAAGCGCATGCGCTGGGGAAGCGGTTCAGTTGAGTTTATCCGACCGGCCCGTTGGTTGGTTGCGTTGTACGGCGATAACGTGGTGAAAACCGAAGTACTGGGTTTGCCGGCGGGTCGTTTGACCCGTGGTCATCGTTTTCATGCGAAAGCTGAGTTGTCAATCACGCATGCAGATGACTACCTTGAACTGCTCAAATCCAACGGCAACGTCATTGCCGATTTTGGCTGCCGCCGAGACGCTATTAAAAAGCAAATAACTGGATTGATGAAAGGCATCGATGCGCGCGTGCAAATAGACTCCACACTTCTCGATCTGGTCACTGGTTTGGTCGAAATGCCAACCGCGTTACTCGGCGCATTCGACCACCAGTTTCTGAAACTTCCAGCGGCGGTATTGGTGTCGGTCATGCATAACCAGCAAAAATATTTTCACTTGTTCGACCAAGACGGTAAATTGCTACCGGCTTTCATCACCGTTGCGAATATTGCGATCAAGCCGAGTAATGCCGCACGGATACAGCGGGGTAACGAGCGTGTATTGCGTGCACGCTTGACGGATGCCGAGTTTTTCCTGCATAGCGATTTGCGCATTCCACTAGCGGAACGTTGCGCCGCGCTCCAGCATGTAATCTTTCACCACCGACTCGGTTCGCTCGCTGACAAGACCGCGCGCGTAGTTGAACTTTCGTGCCATATTGCCAAGCAACTGGGTGCTGATCTCGCCTTGGTTGCACGCGCGGCGGCGTTGTGTAAGGCCGATTTAGTCACCGACATGGTTGGTGAATTTCCTGAATTGCAGGGGGTGATTGGGTGCTATTACACGGAAAAATTAGGCGAGGACAAATTGGTATCGAGTGCTATCGAGCAACACTACCTGCCGCGGTATGCGGGCGACACATTACCTGATCACGCGGTTGCACAGAGCATTGCAATCGCCGATCGGATCGATTCTTTAGTCGGCATGTTTGCTGCTGGTGAAATACCAAGCGGCGAGAAAGACCCGTTCGCGCTTCGCCGTGCGGCCCTCGGTGTGCTGCGAATTGCGATTGAAAAACAGCTGAATTTGGACCTGCGTGAGCTGTTGCAAGTGAGTCGCCGAATCTATGAAAAGAACAGTGCGGCAGTAACGCCGGATGAAAAGAGCATCGAGCAAGTGTTTGCGTTCATGCTTGAACGACTGAAAGCCTATTATCAGCCGCGCGGTCGCCGCGCGGCCGAATTTGCCGCAGTGATAGCGTGCGCACCATCCCAACCGCTCGATTTTGATCGCCGTCTTCGCTCGCTCGGAGCATTCTTTGACAAGCAACCGGAAGCGGCAGCTTCGCTGGTAGCTGCAAATAAACGCATCGCTAATATATTGAACAAAGTGGGAATGAAAACCAACCGTTCGGCTACTGCACCGCGTCATGATTCGGCGTTATTCCGGGAAAATGCCGAGATGGTACTCGCTCGACAGATCGAAAAAATTGGCGCGCAAGCACTCGCCGAGTTTGCTTGCCATCGGTATGAGCAGGGGCTCATGATATTATCTGAACTTAAACAGCCGGTCGATTCCTTTTTTGATGAGGTGATGGTCATGCATGAAGAGCGCGCGATTCGAGACAACCGATTAGCATTACTAAGCCAAATTCGTGAATTGTTTCTTGGCGTTGCGGACATCTCTTTAATGGGTGCCACGCAATGAGCAGTACTTCATTCGAAGCGATGATCGACAAAGTACGGTTGTTTCACGATAAGCACAATTTTGCGAGTTGTGGTGGTGAGGATATGGCGTATCGGGTTGCTTTGATGGCCGAGGAACTCGGTGAAATTTCGGAGTGCGTGACCAAAGGAAAATCGAAAGCCGAATTGGCAGAAGAGTGCGCGGACTTGCTGATTTTATTGCTAGGCAATGCAATCGCTGCAGATTTTGATTTGGAGAAAGCCTTTCACGAAAAAATGGTAGAGCTCGACCGGCGTGGTAGCCGCATCATTGATGGGCGCGTGCGCGTGTCAAGTTTTGGCAAAAAAGAATGAGTTTCCGGCTGGTCATTCTCGATCGAGATGGGGTGATTAACCGCAACTCGGCGAATTACATCAAGTGCCCCGAAGAGTGGCAAGCGTTGCCGGGCAGCCTCGAGGCAATTGCCAATTTGTGCCGCGCAAAATACCTTGTGGTGATCATCACCAATCAGTCGGGTATCGCCAAAAAGTTATATACGCTCAACAGCCTGAATCGTATCCACCAAAAAATGCTAGATGAACTGCGGCCGCTCGGTGGTGAGATCAGCTCGATATTCTTTTGTCCGCACGATGCTTCCGATGATTGCGAATGCCGCAAACCAAAACCCGGGTTGTTCTTGGAACTTGCCAAGCGGTTGAAATGTAACCTGAATGAAACCTATGCGGTTGGTGATTCGCTCCGCGATTTGCAGGCAGCGCATCGGGCTGGTGCCAAACCGGTGCTGGTGGAAACGGGTAATGGATGCGTGACTGCGCAGGCGTTGTCGAATGAACCGCAACTTGGCGATGTGCCTATTTACAAAGACCTCGCAATGTTTGTCGACACCTTACTGGCACCGCCAACCACCCATCTTTAATAGGCATGGGAGAGACAAAAATCTGCTATGCGTCGCGCTCGGTTATCTATTTTATCGGGCAAGTTGTCAGCATATTGATATTTAGCCCGATTGCGTTTCTTTGTATACCATTGTCATCAGTGTTGCGTGCCCGAATCATATCTGGGTGGGCACGATTTAATATCTGGTCGCTGAAACATGTTTGTGGGGTTACCTATGAGGTGCGTGGGGCACATAACATTCCGCATAGCCCAGCGGTATTAATTTCCAACCATCAATCGGCTTGGGAGACCGTGTGCTTTCAGGTGATTTTTCCGCCGCAGTCATATGTTTTGAAGTGGCAATTATTGTGGATTCCAATCTTTGGTTGGGCGTTGGCACTCAATCGGCCAGTCTCGATAAACCGCGCAAAAAAGGGCAATGCATTGAAGCAATTGTTGCAGCAAGGTGCGGTCCGCTTGAATGAAGGGCGTTGGGTGGTAGTTTTCCCGGAGGGAACACGCATGCCACCCGGCAAACCCGGCAAGTTTCAAGCGGGTGGTGCGATGCTCGCCGTGCTCGCCGGCGTGCCAGTTGTGCCAGTCGCACACAATGCCGGACTTGTCTGGTCTAAAAAAGGGTTCATCAAATACCCCGGTGTTGTTCGGGTCTGCATTGGTGAAGCGATCGAAAGCACTGGTCAAAATCCGCGCGAGATAAATAAGCAGGTGGAAACTTGGATTAAAAAAACGCTATTGGAGTTGCAGTAGTTGCAGTCGTTGCAGTCGTTGCAGTTCAGGTCGTTTCGGAGGCAATTGCATCGGCAAGCGCGATATATTGTTCAACCGAGATTGCTTCAGCGCGTAGCCCGGGGTCGATGGAGGCGAGAACGAAGTGCTTGTTTTGTGCCACTGCTTTGAGCGAGTTGCGTAGCGTTTTGCGACGTTGCCCGAATGCGGTGGTGACGACCACCTTGAAAATTTCCGGGTTGGCTACTGTGAGTGGATATTCTTTAGGGCGCAAATGCAGCACCATCGATTGAACCTTGGGCGGCGGGTCAAATGCTTGTGCTGGAACATCGAACAATAATTGACAATCGATCGCCATGGCGGTCATTACCGATAGCCGACCGTAGTTTTTGTCGATGTGCCGCGCGGCAAGCCGGAGTGCCACTTCTCGTTGCAACATGAACTGCATGTCTTGAATGGACTCGATTTGATCGAGCAGATGAAAAATTAGCGGTGTGGAAATATTGTAAGGTAGGTTACCGATCAGCCGCAAGTGGCTACCACCTAAATCAGCCAACTTCACTTTTAATATGTCTGCTTGAATAACCCGAACTTGCTCCGCTGGATAACGTTTCTGCAAACGCCGTGCCAAATCTCGGTCGAGTTCGATCACCGTAAGCGAGCTAATTCTTTCTAATAACGCGCTGGTCAGCCTGCCCGTACCGGGACCAATCTCGATGATGCATTCGTTTGGCATCGGGTTAAACGACTCAACCAAGCGATTCAATATAATCCGGTCGGTCAGGAAATGCTGCCCGAAACGCTTGCGGGGCGAATGTCTGCTTTCAGCGGGCAACGAATCGATCGGGTACGGTTTTGTGTGCGGATAATTGATGCGCCTGCACAATTGCCGCTCGCAGACTGGATTCATCCGCTTGAAACGTCCCAGCCAAGTCCGCCGCGGTACCATGGTCGACCGAAGTGCGCACAATCGGCAACCCCAGCGTGATGTTGACCGTCCCACCAAAATCCGCGTGTTTGATTACCGGCAGCCCTTGGTCGTGATACATCGCCAGCACCACATCGAGCGATGCTAATTTTGCCGGGGTGAATGCGGTATCTGCCGGTAGCGGCCCGACTACATCCAACCCGCGTGCCCGCAAGGCTTCTATAGTTGGCGCAATCACCGTATTTTCCTCGTTGCCAAGATAGCCACCCTCGCCAGCATGCGGGTTGAGCCCGCACACGCCAATCGTCGGGCGTTTAACTTGGAACAGCCTGCGCAAGTCGTTATTGATAATGCTGATCACTTGTGTCAGGCGATCGGCGGTCACTTGTTGTGCAACTTCGGCCAACGGAATATGGGTGGTCAGCAAGCACACCCGCATGGCGTCGTTTGCAAGCATCATCACCGCTAGAGGGGCGTGACAACGATGGGCAATCCATTCGGTATGCCCCAAAAAGTTAATGCCTGCTTGGCGGATCACCGCTTTGTTGACCGGACCTGTGGTCAGCGCGTCGAAGCGACCGGCAAGGCACATATCCACTGCCTCATCGATGCATTCAATCGTGTGTGCACTATTATCCGGATGCGGTTCCCCGATGACCACTTGAGCAGGGCACGGGCGATGAATCACCGGCAATACCCCAGTCTGGCGGACGCCATGCAAGCGTTCATCGTAGTCGACCACAGCAACCTCGACCCCCATTATATTTTGCAACGCGCGCGCACGCATTGCCAGCATATCGCGGTCGCCGATTGCCACGATCGCAACGGGTAGTGCGGCCGCCGCCGCTTTCAATAAAACATCTGCGCCGCTACCGGCAGGGTCGCCGACTGTGATAATGATACCGGACATTCGTTTATCTCCTGTTTTCTGTTGGCGATGGTTTATACACATCGCATGGTTTACTAATCATTGTGTAATTGGCTATCCTGCGTCTTGAGCTCCGGCGGGAATGGAGCATTCTCGAGAGCGACCCAGCCGAAGCGATTAAAGTCTACCCGCCCTTTTTGATCAAATAACACGCCTTCCTCTAGCAGTTTCTGCTGTTGCCGCCTATCAGTGCCACCTTGTTTGCGCGCGCTAATTTCACCTTTACTGTTGATCACCCGATGCCATGGAATTCCTTTGCCAGCCGGGGTTGCGGCCATAGCATAACCGACTTGGCGGGCGGTGCAGTTGAGCATTCGCGCGATACGCCCGTAGCTGATCACCGAGCCACGTGGAACTTGCTTCACCAGCGCGTAAATTTCGTCATAAATACTCATTTAATTATTACAAAAACTCACAGACAGGCTCATCTTTAAACTCAAATTTCTTTAAACTCAAATTTCATGGCGTAATCAAAAACGGATGTTGAACCGCTTGGTAAGGCACATTATCGCATAGCCAAATCGCATAGCCAAATCGCACACCCAACTCCGGCAATTGCTAAAGAGCAGTCACTTTATTCGGTAGATTCTTTAATTCGTTGCTTAGCAATAGCGATATAGCCGGCATCTGCATCGCAACCGGCGAACTTTCGCCCATGTGAAATCGCGGCAATCGCGGTTGTGCCACTCCCCACAAACGGGTCAACGATCAAGTCGCCCGGCTTGCTGTGCTTTTTCACCAAATCATTAAACAGCGGCAATGGCTTTTGAGTCGGGTGATAGCGTGTGCCGTTATGAGGGATGGGGTAATGATATTGACCATTGTCGTATTCGCTGTTGAATGTGGGCTTGCCACTCTTTACCGCCAACACCGCAATCTCCCGACTATTGGTAAGGTAATTGCGCTTGCTATTGAGCGGCACCGGGTTGGTCTTGATCCATTCGATCAAACGCAACTGGACAAAGCCGGCTGCTGTCAAGGCATTTGCTAGCGTAGTCAACTTCCACACATCATAGAATACAATTGCCGTGCCGCCTTTTCGCAAAGTGCGATAGGTGTGCTTGGCAAGATGGTTAAGGTTGATTTCAGCGTGATCCCACGCGCCGAAGTCCATTGAAACGGCAAACCGCTCAACGCTGTTGGGACCAACACAGGAAAAACCAGTTTTTTTGCTGATGTTGTACGGCGGGTCCGTCAGCATCAAATCAACGCTATCGGGCGGCAGAGATTTCAGGAAGCGGGCAAAATCGCATTTCTTGATGAGATAACCCATAGTAGCGAGTTGGTGGTCGATTATCTTGCGATCCGGGCGGTCAAGACTAGTTGAGGTTACCGCCGTCATGGCATGACCCCGGTCCGGATGGCAGCGATCAGTCGGTTATTGAAGGCTTGCAAAGCCGATATTCTCTTGCGGACGGTTTGCAAGATATACAGAGCAGATAGCCACTTGCGGAAGCCTATTTTGGGGTTTTCAAACTCCTCATCGGGGAAATACTTGAGGAACTGGTAAAGGCTGATATGTTTGGGTTTCATCACTTGCTCCAGTAGGTGATTATATCCCTATTTTTACTGCGCCGAGTCTTTCTGCTAATTGTTTGTTTTTGTTACGGTGGGGGGCGTTGAGCTGGATAATCCGCAGGCATCATCCAGAAGAACAATCTCTTCATCGACGGGTATCAGCGAGCTTCTTGTAGAGGGGGTTTTGATATTCACCTATCGGGCTTGACCCGATATCCAGCGTCGTTAAAATTATAATCAACCACACTGGATACCGCATCAAGTGCGGTATGTGGATTGTCCTCGTTCCCACGCTCCCGCGTGGGAACGCATACCTTGTTTTCTTCCCCCTGACAA
>WASV01024980.1_pt1 | contig 11087 bp, 5 predicted proteins | sample 5698531 | NCBI WGS metagenome assembly WASV01 (sample SAMN11175559, study PRJNA528189) | sponge metagenome | isolation source: marine sponge | host: Myxilla | place: Antarctica: Western Antarctic Peninsula, King George Island | collected 2013-01 | reverse complement strand
ACGCCAATTAAAAGAGAAATATCTATAAAATACAATGAAATAAGTGCTTTATCGCAAAACCAAAATTTCCTTCTCACATCGCTACAATACCCACCCATGCGCAACGAAGCCCAAACTCGCCTTGACCTAATTGACCCGGCACTCAAAGCCGCCGGTTGGGGCGTGGTGGATGGGAGTTATATTCGGGTTGAGGTGGTTGCGTTGGGGCGGCTGCAAGGGGCGGGTGAGCGGGCGACGCAGGAGAAAGCCGATTATGTGTTGGTGTATAAAAATCAAAAACTCGCGGTGCTGGAAGCCAAGCGCGAGGAATTGCCGGTTACCGAAGGTTTAAGGCAAGCCAAAAAATACGCCGAAAAATTACAAACGCCGTTTGCTTATTCCACCAACGGCCATGGCATTTATCGCGTGGATATGCGCACTGGTGATGAGGGTAATGCCGACCGCTATCCGACTCCGGATGAATTGTGGGATGCGGTATATGCTGAAAGCAAGGCGCAGGAAAAAATTTGGCGCAATCTTTTTTCCGCAGTGCCGTTTGAGGACAAAGGCGGGCAATGGCAAGCGCGTTATTATCAGCATAACGCTATCACCAAAACGCTGGATGCAATCGCCGGTGGGCAAGATCGCATCTTGTTGACGATGGCGACTGGCACCGGCAAAACCGCTATCGCTTTTCAAATCGCTTGGAAACTATTCCATAGCAACTGGAATATTAGCGACTGGCGCAACGGATTAAAAGAAGGGCAATCACCGAAGCGTATGCCGCGTATTTTATTTCTCGCCGACCGCAATATCCTCGCTGACCAAGCATTCAACGAATTTAGTAAATTTCCTGACGATGCGTTGGTGCGCATTAATCCGCAGAATATTCGCAAGCGTGGCCGCGTACCAACCAATGGGAGTGTGTTTTTTACCATCTTTCAAACTTTTATGAGCGGCCGCGATGCCGATGGCAACTCGCAGCCGAGTTTCGATGATTACCAACCGGACTTTTTTGATTTTATCATCATTGATGAATGCCATCGCGGCGGCGCCAACGACGAGGGAAACTGGCGCGCGATTATGCAATACTTCGCGCCAGCGGTGCAGTTAGGCCTGACGGCGACGCCCAAGCGCGACAACAACGCGGACACCTACACCTATTTCGGCAAGCCGGTTTATATCTATTCCTTAAAAGAAGGCATCAACGACGGCTATTTGACCCCTTTCAAAGTTCGGCAAATCGCCACTACGATTGACGAATATTTATACACGCCGGACGACGATGTGGTTGCGGGTGAGATTGATGAGGTCAAAAGATATATCGAATCTGATTTTAATCGCAACATTGTTATTAAGGAACGCGAGCGTGCGCGCGTGAAGATTTTTATGGATGCGATTGACCAGCACGAAAAAACGTTAGTGTTCTGCGCAACGCAGAGTCATGCTTTGTTGGTGCGCGATATTATTAACCAGATGAAAACGAGTTCGGAGGCGAATTATTGCGTGCGCGTGACGGCAAATGATGGCGAGGACGGCGAGCAATACTTGCATATGTTTCAAGATAACGAGCAATCCACCCCGACCATCCTGACCACTTCGCGAAAACTCTCAACCGGCGTTGATGCCCGCAATGTGCGCAATATCGTATTGATGCGGCCAGTCAATTCCATGATTGAATTCAAGCAAATTATTGGCCGCGGCACGCGCTTGTTTGAAGGCAAGGATTATTTTACGGTGTATGACTTCGTAAAAGCCTACGAGCATTTTAACGATTCTGCGTGGGATGGTGAACCAGTGGATGCGGAAACTTGCGCGGTGTGTGGCGCGAATCCTTGCGAATGTGGGCGGTCGGAACCTGATATTTGTCCAGTGTGCGGCAAACAATTTTGCACATGCGTCCAGGAATTGCCGCAACCTTGTCGTATATGTGGTGAAACGCCATGTACTTGTACGCGGCAAGAAATGATCACGGTCAAACTTGCCGATGGCAAAGAACGCAACATTCAACACATGACGGCGACCACATTTTGGGGAGAGGAGGGCGGCTTGCTATCGGCGCAACAATTTATCAAGCAAATTTTCCGCGACTTGCCTGAATTTTTTGATAGCGATGATCAACTACGCAAGATATGGAGCAAGCCGGCGACGCGGCGCAAACTGCTCGACGACCTACGGGAAAAAGGTTATGGGCAAGCGCAACTCGCCGAATTGCAAAAATTGATCAACGCCGAAGATAGCGATATTTATGATGTGCTGGCATATATTGCCTTTGATCTGCCAGTCATCAGCCGCCAGCGGCGGGTGGATATGCATAAAGACCGCATCATTCCGAGCCATGGATATTCGCAACGGGAATTTTTGGAGTTTGTGCTTAAGCAATATATCCGGCAAGGCGTGAGTGAACTGGACGAAGCGAAACTACCGGAGTTGATTAAATTGAAATATCATACAGTTGAGGATGGTATTAAATATTTGGGTGATGTGGATGAAATCAAAAAGATGTTTATTGGTTTTCAATCTCAATTATACGAGCGGTCCCTCGGCTGATTAAACATCGTTGGAAAATTAATGACGATGCGTTTTAAGTTTCATTTTGAGTGCAAAAATTGCTATTTTATCGGTGAATTTGATTTACCATATCGGGTTTGTAATTGTGCGTCGCAATCACACATCACCACAATGCATCACCATCAATAGAGTGCAAATTATGTTTTGTTCACAGATGATTTGGGAGTTGGTATGACCATGGTTAGTCGGCGGTTGCGTGCGAATGCGATTCGTGCGCTTAGTATGGATGCGGTGCAGCGGGCGAAGAGTGGGCATCCTGGGGCGCCGATGGGGATGGCTGATTTGGCCGAGGTATTGTGGAGCGATCATCTTAAGCACAATCCTAAAAACCCAAAATGGTGCGACCGCGATCGGTTTGTGTTGTCCAATGGGCATGGCTCCATGCTGCTGTATTCGTTGCTTCATTTGAGTGGTTATGAACTGAGCATTGACGACCTCAAGCAATTTCGCCAACTACATTCCAAAACGCCCGGGCATCCGGAATATGGATATACCCCCGGCGTAGAAACGACCACCGGACCGCTGGGGCAGGGCATCGCGAATGCGGTTGGAATGGCGATTGCAGAGAAAACGTTGGCGGCGCAATTTAATCGCCCGGGTAATAGTCATGATAATGGTCATGACAATTATCATGACCACCGTATCGTTGATCATTTCACCTATTTATTCATGGGCGATGGCTGCCTGATGGAAGGCATATCTCACGAAGCATGCTCGCTCGCTGGCACCCTCAAACTCGGCAAGTTAATCGCCTTTTATGACGATAACGGCATTTCCATTGATGGCGAAGTGTCCGGTTGGTTTAATGACGATACGCCGATGCGTTTTGAAGCTTACGGTTGGCATGTCATCAAAGCAGTGGATGGGCACGACCCGGCGGCGGTGATGCAAGCAATTCGCGCCGCCAAAAAGGATGTCGACCGCCCCAGCATTTTGTGTTGCCGCACTATTATCGGCTACGGCGCACCCAACAAAGCCGGCACCGCCGCCAGCCACGGCGCGCCGTTGGGCGATGAGGAAGTGGCGTTGGTGCGCACCCAATTGGATTGGCAACATCCGCCATTTGTAATTCCCGAAGATATTTACGCCGCCTGGAATGCAAGCGAGGCCGGTGCCGCGGCCGAACAAGAATGGGCTACGCGTTTTGCCGCTTATCAAAAATCTTACCCAAAACAAGCCGCCGAGTTTAGCCGTCGCGTGGCATGCGAATTGCCGAAAGCCTGGCAAGCGGATTGCCGCCAAGCGGTCGCCGCGATTGCCGCCGCCGGGGAGAGCATCGCTTCGCGCAAGGCTTCGCAAAACGCGCTGGAAACATTTGGCGCATTCCTACCAGAACTCATCGGCGGCTCGGCTGATTTGGCTGAATCCAACCTAACAAAATGGTCGCAATCAACCAGCATCGCCGAGCAACCCGCCGGCAATTACATTTATTTCGGCGTGCGCGAATTCGCCATGGCGGCAATCGTCAACGGCATCGCGCTACATCGCGGCTTCAAACCTTACGGCGCCACTTTTTTGATGTTTTCGGAATACGCGCGCAATGCATTGCGCATGGCTGCGTTGATGAAAATCCCCAGCATTTTTGTTTTCACCCACGATTCCATCGGCCTCGGTGAAGATGGTCCGACGCATCAGCCGGTAGAGCAGTTGGCGAGTTTGCGATTGATACCACGCATGTCGGTGTGGCGACCGTGCGATGCGGTGGAGAGCGCGGTTGCTTGGCAGCTCGCTTGTGAATCGCTTGACCAGCCATTTTGTTTAGCGTTTTCGCGCCAGAATTTGCCGCATCAGCCGCGTAGCGATGCGCAGTTGGCTGCAATTGAAAAAGGTGGGTATGTCCTTTACGAATGCGCCGGCGAGCCGCAAGCCATTATCATCGCCACTGGCTCCGAAGTGGCGTTGGCAATGGAAGCCGCCGAATTACTCCGCGCATGGCGGGTGCGCGTGGTGTCCATGCCGTCTATGGATAAATTTGAAAGCCAAGATGCCGCCTATCGGGAATCGGTATTGCCGCAATCGGTAACCGCACGAGTCGCGGTGGAAGCCGGGGTGAGCGCGATTTGGGCTAACTATGTCGGCATGCACGGCGCGGTGGTCGGCATGGATACCTTTGGCGAATCAGCGCCAGCCGCGGAGGTATTCCAAGAATTTAACATCACCACTGCGCAAGTCGTAAAATGCGTAGAAAGCCAACTCGCTTAATACCTATTCTGGAGTCACTAGTACATACACTCATGAAAAATCGTGGTAATAAAATGGGTTGAGAAATTTCCCTCAAAAACTTGTAGCATAATCTTTTACCAAAATCTTTCCCCAAAATCTTTTTAACAATGCGAGACGCGCTTCAAGATTCCCCGCTCAAAACATCCAGCAATTCCCAGTAATTTCCAACTATTAAATTCATAGGAGTGAAACCATGACCATCAAAGTAGGCATCAACGGATATGGCAGAATCGGTCGCAACATTCTGCGCGCGTTATACGAATCCACCTGCAAAGAGATTACTGATAACATCCGTATTGTCGCCATTAACGATTTAGGTGACGCGCAAACCAATGCTCACTTGACGCAATACGACACTGCGCATGGCAAATTTCCGGGGCATGTTGAAACGCAAGGCGATAATTTGATTGTCAACGGCGATTCCATCCGCGTGTTTGCCGAGCGTGACCCAGCAAAATTACCGTGGGGCGAGATGGGCGTGGATGTGGTGTATGAAAGCACCGGTTTTTTCGCCAGCAAGGAAAAAGCCAGCACCCACATAAAAGCCGGTGCGCGCAAGGTTATCATTTCCGCGCCGGGCGGTTCGGAGGTGGATGCCACCATTGTCTATGGCGTCAATCACAACATTCTCAAAGCAAGCGACACGATAATCTCCAATGCATCATGCACCACTAATTGCCTCGCGCCGTTGGCAAAAGCGTTGAACGATTCGGTCGGGTTGTTGCACGGGTTGATGAATACCGTCCACGCCTATACCAACGACCAAGTGCTGACCGATGTCTATCACAGCGATTTGCGGCGCGCGCGTTCTGCCACCAGCTCCATGATACCGACGCAAACCGGTGCGGCTGTGGCAGTCGGCATGGTGTTGCCAGAATTGGCCGGCAAGTTGGACGGTTTTTCGGTGCGCGTGCCGACTATTAATGTATCGCTGGTTGATTTAACTTTTGTCGCCGGCCGCGCCACTTCGGTGGAAGAGATTAACGATTTAATGAAATCGGCGGCCGATGGCAAAGTGCTTGGCTATACCGACGAGCCGCTGGTATCGGTGGATTTTAATCATTCACCGTTGTCATCCACGGTGGATGCTGGCATGACGCGCGTACGCGGCGAGACTTTGGTGAAAGTATGTTCGTGGTATGACAATGAATGGGGGTTTTCCAATCGCATGTTAGATACCACTTTGGCGTTGATGAACGCGCCATAGATACGATATATCGGGCATGAAGTCACTCGTGTTACGCCTAAACGATATTGCTCTGCAAAGCCGCCGCGTATTAATTCGTGCGGATTTTAATGTGCCAATAAAGCACGGGCGCATCACCTCAACCACGCGAATTGACGCCGCCCTCGGCACCATCCGCTTTTGCATGGATGCCGGTGCAAAAGTGATGCTGATGTCGCATATCGGTCGCCCGCACGAATATATTTCGCTGGATGGCGCATCGCAAAAAAAACCTGCCCATGGTTTATCGCTTGCACCGGTTGCAAATTATCTTGGCAATGTACTCAATTGCGAAGTTGCGTTATGCACTGATTATTTGCAACACCCGCCACAACCTGCGACTAAAAAAATAATCATGCTGGAAAATGTGCGTTTCAATATCGGCGAAGCCAATAACGATCAGCGACTTGCGCGCAAGATTGCATCGTTGTGCGATGTGTTCGTTATGGATGCATTCGGCACTGCCCATCGTGCGCATGCTTCCACGACCGGCGTCGCCCATTATGCACAGCAAGTTTGCGCCGGACCATTGTTGATGGCGGAGTTGGATGCATTAGAGAACGCATTAGGTTGTGAGATGAAAAAAGCGCGCCGCCCGTTGCTCGCCATCGTCGGCGGTGCCAAAGTTTCCAGCAAATTGGCGGTGCTGGAAGCATTATCGGTGCGCGTTGATAAACTCATTCCCGGCGGCGGTATCGCCAATACTTTCCTCAAAGCAGCCGGGCATAACATCGGAAAATCCTTGCATGAACCCGATTTAGTGGATGCCGCACGCCGCATAATGGCGGTCGCGGACACCCGCGGTACGCGAATTCCGTTGCCCACCGATGTGGTCGTAGCGAAAGAATTCGCTGACCATGCGAAAGCATCGGTAAAATCGGTGCGGCAAGTCGCCGACGACGACTTAATCTTAGACATCGGACCGGAGACGATTCAAACCTACGCAGACATCATCAAAAGCGCCGGCACCATTTTATGGAATGGTCCGTTGGGGGCGTTTGAAATGGAGCAATTCGCCAACGGCACCGCAGTTTTGAGTAACGCGATTGCCGAATCCCAAGCCTATTCAATCGCTGGTGGCGGCGATACTTTGGCGGCAATAGAGCAATTCAATCTCGCCAGCAAAATATCCCGCATCTCCACCGGCGGCGGCGCGTTTCTGGCATGGCTGGAAGGCAAAAAACTGCCGGCGGTGGCGGCGCTTGCCAGCGGCGGCAGCACTTGAATCAGCGGCAAAATAAACTATGATTGCGTATTGGTATGAATTGCATCGTTAATTAGCGGGTGAAAAATTAATGAACATGAAAAATTCCCCATCGGCACGTGCGTGTGCGACACGCATCGTTCTGTTTGCGATTGTAGGTTTTGTTGCGGTGTTGTTAAGTGCTTGTGGCGGTGGGGGGGGTTCGTCAACATCTGCGCCAACGCCAACGCCAATAATAACGGCACCACCATTAACACCACCACCAATAATAACGGCACCACCATCAACAACACTATCAATACCACCACCATTAACAACGCCACCACCTTCACCAACATTTGCACTGCGAATAATGCACCCCCGCGGCGTTCCTTCGCCCAATGCGGGTATTGGTACCTATGAAAGTCGAAAAGCCGCTTTTGAGGAATCCAACGAATATCAGCCAAGTTACGTTGTCGTGAATCGCGGTGTTGCTTTAAGAGCTGGAACTGATGCTCATTTAGATCGCATCAACGCCGCCGCCGCATATGCGGACGGTTGGACCGGGCGTGGGCAAGTCATCGCTGTGGCAGATACTGGATTTCGCGACACTCATCAGGAACTACTTGGCAAAACGGTCGGTAAACGTACCGATGTGGGCTATATCCCAGACGATGATGACAAGCAGCACGGTACTTGGGTCGCTTCGGTAGCCGCTGGTGCGCGTTCCGGTTTAACTGATCGTCTTGGTATGCAAGGCGTGGCGTTTGATGCGCAACTGCATTACACCGAAGTTGAACTCGGTACAAGCGACGGCGTGTTTCGCGCTTTTGATTTAGATACTTACGACGAAGAGAGTGATGCGAAATTTTACAGCCGCCTATTAGAAAGCGGAAGAGCCAGCGGTGCGCGCATTATCAATTTGAGTTTTGGGGTGCCCAGTTCAATTGCAGAATTTACGCAAGCGCAAGTGCGCAGTCGTTTGCCGATGACCGCATCTATATACGCGCAAACGCATACCTTTAACAGTGCCGGCATGCGAATTTCGCTATCCAGAGCGGATGCCGATAAAAGCATATTCGTTTGGGCGGCCGGCAACAGCGGCAGTTTGAGAGACCGAATAACCCGTCTACCGCCGGACTTCAGTTCGCCAACTCTTTTTGATGGACTCGGCGTTTATTTCCCTGAAGTGCAAACTCATACGATAACGGTAGTGGCACTTGACCAAGACGGCACGATTGCCGATTACTCAAATCGTTGCGGCTTGGCTAAAAATTTTTGTATCGCCGCTCCGGGTTCTCAAATTGTTGGCGCCGGCTACACTGACGCCGGCGCCGAAACGTATAACTTAGTCGACGGCACTTCCTTCGCCGCCCCAATCGTCAGCGGTGCATTAGCGGTGGTCAGGCAAAGATTTTCCATGCTTGGCACTCACGAACTGGTCGAGCGCATAAAAGTATCTGCGACTAAAACCGATCCTTATGACAAAACTGATATTTATGGACAAGGATTGCTCAATTTAGGTGCGGCGATTGCACCAATTGGCGCAGTGATGCTGGGCGGCGTGCCGCTGGCGCAGAATTTTGTCGCCCCCGGCGGCGCGTTTGGCGATGCGTTGGAAGTGGCTTTCGCCAAGCGATTGGTGACCGGTTTTGATTCGTTGAACGCGCCATTTGATTATGCGTTAGATCGTTTGGTAATCCGGTCGGCGCGTTCTACTTTATTGCCATTGCAAGAATTGCACGCGAATTTATATGCGCAATATGATCATGACGCGGCGAGCAAGGCTGTGACAAGCAAGGCTGTGACGCATGCGCGTTTGACCGATAATTTTAGCGGTGCGGGTGGTTTTGCATTGCGGGAAAGCGGACAATTAAATACTGAAGGCGCAAATACTGACAGATTGAATAATATTGGCAAAGTTGGCGTAATTAACAACATCGGCAATACTATAAAAAATACCATTAGCCAAATCAACGCGAATGCCAGTTCTCACATGCACTTATCAAACGGCGGCATCAACTTCAATCTCGCGCGGCGCAATCGCATAACCTTTTCCGCATTCACCAACACCATTAGCAATGCGAATAACCGCAACGGCACACCGCAAGTCGCCGGTTTGCGTTTCGCTTATCGCCCAAAAAACCCAACCCAAATCAGCAACTTTGCATTCGGCGGTGGTTATTTGCGCGAAGGCGATGCGTTGTTGCAAAGCGCTGGCGGCGGTGCATTCGGTGGCTTGGCGAGCGATATTGTATTCTTCGCCGCCGGCGGCAGTCGCGAAGTTAATCACTGGCGTTTGCAAGGCGGCGCCGAAGTCGGTGTGGTATTGGCGCACGGTGATAGTTGGTTGAGTGGAGTATCAAGGTTATTCACTTCTTCGTTCTCGCTTAGTGCCGCGCGCCGCGTGTTAAATCACGATGAAATCCGCTTTGGTTTATCCTCACCGCTCCGCATTGAACATGGCAACTCAAACCTCATCCTACCGACTGCCCGCAGTAAGGATGGCGCAACCATTTACCGCAAAATCAATCCATCTCTCACCCCAAGCGGACGACAATTAGACCTCACCGCAACTTGGCAACGACCATTACCAATCGGACGTCTAACCTGGTCAACCCGCATTGCCCACGAGCCCAACCACACCGCCAATGCCCCTAACGAGTTCGCAACCTTGATTGGTTATCAATTGGATTTTTAATGGGTCGGGCGGCGGTGGGGAATGGTCGTGGGCATGGTTGTGGGAATGGCTGGATTTCGCGCCCGACTCACAACCATTCATAACAACGGCAAAACCTCTAACCCACCTTGATAGGTCATTTTCAACCCCACATAAATAATAATCACCAAACCGACATAACCGATCCAACGGTTTTTCTGTAGCAAGTCGGCGATTAGGGCGGCGGCGAATGTCATGAAGATGACGGCGATGGCTAGGCCTATTATGAGTAGCGTGATATGTCCATCGGCGATGCCGGCGACCGCTAACACATTGTCTAATGACATAGATAAATCAGCGATTAAAATTTGCATGATGGACCAGAGCAAAGGCGGGTTTGGGGTGGTTGCAGTAGGATTGGTTGAGTTGCGATTCTGCGCGGTTTGTTGCTGCGAAGTCGCTGCTTGTGGTGCGCGTAAATCACACCATAATTTCCAACAAATCCACAACAACAATAACCCACCGATTAATAGTAGTCCTTTGATTGCCAGCAGTTGGACGGTAATCACGGCGAACGCGATGCGCAACACCACCGCCGCACCAACGCCGTATAGAATTACTTGACGACGATGCGCCGGGGAAAATTTCGCCGCCACTAATCCGATGACAATGGCGTTATCACCGGCTAACACTAAATCAACAAAAATTATTTGCCCGAGTTTTAATAGTTCGTTGACGTCCATAGTTTTTTTGGGCGGTTGGTTTGAGGTTAATGTTGTTTTTGCGGCTGTTTTGGCAAATAAAATGATACGCGAATAGTACCGAATTAGTATTAAATCAGCACGGCATTATACCTGCCTTGCACAAAGCGGTGTCATCGTTTGCCGCTGAATATGCACCTACCAATCGCAAAATCAAGCAGAAATTTTAGGGGTTTTTGCTTTTCCCCCATACCGCACTTGATGCGGTATCCAGTGTGGTTGATTTTTGCGCTGCTATTAGTCGTAATGGGCATTTGGTTTGCTAATATATGCATTTACTTTGCTAATTTGCACTGCACATTAGCCCTGCTATTAGCGTAAGAATGGCTTGAAATAAGGGTTTATGGTGTTTTTAAGGAAATCAGCGTGGGAATTCCGCCTCGCTGCGTAGTCATCCCCGCCATCCCCCAACCCACACAATTTCGCTACCTCCCCCCATACCGCACTTGATGCGGTACCGATTGTGGTTGATTGTAATTTTAACGG
>WASV01184222.1_pt1 | contig 11099 bp, 9 predicted proteins | sample 5698531 | NCBI WGS metagenome assembly WASV01 (sample SAMN11175559, study PRJNA528189) | sponge metagenome | isolation source: marine sponge | host: Myxilla | place: Antarctica: Western Antarctic Peninsula, King George Island | collected 2013-01 | reverse complement strand
CATGAAGACCGCAACCAGTTCATCCACACCTTCGTCGCAAACTACAACAAGACCAAATTGGCCTGCATCAACTATAAATCCCCTGCGGAAATGATGAGGAATCAGGTGGGAGCGAGAAAGAGGGGGTTATGCGCTGGAATTGATGAGCCAGTCAATTTTTAACAGCAAACCCCCTTACCCTTATCATGGGGAGGATGCGGAGCGGCTTCGCCGCACATGTTGTACTGGATTCCAGCATGCGTTGAAATGGTCACGGGGAATTCTTTTTATTTCCGTTATAGCAGCCAAATCGGTCAGCAAATTAATGGGCGCATATCCGAATAACTATGTCACCGCCCGGTCAAAACATCGCAACTGGATGGCGACGGCTAAGTGTTCGGAATCAATGTGTTCTTGTGCGCCTAGATCGGCGGTGGTTCGGGCGACTTTGAGGATTCGGTGATAGGCTCGTGCGGATAAGCCAAGGCGGTTCATCGCGGTTTCTAATAGGGCGTTGCCGCGGGCGTCCAGAATGCAGATTCGTTCTACTTCCCCACCTTGTAGCAAGTCGTTGGTTTTCCCTTGTCGCTCAACTTGCCGTCGGCGGGCGGCAATCACCCGCTGGCGAATGGATTCGCTGTTTTCTTCGGCTTGTTCTTCGCCATTTTCTGCACTACGCGCGGCGCGGCTGATGGTACGATATTTCACCGGCGACACTTCCACTTGAATGTCAATGCGGTCTAACAAGGGACCCGACAATCGCCCGCGATAGCGAAGCACTTGATCCGGCGTGCATCGGCAACGCCCGGCTTGGTCGCCGAGATAGCCGCACGGGCATGGATTGGAAGTCGCTACCAGCAAAAAGTTTGCCAAGTATTTTGTTTGCCGCGCCACGCGAGAAATATGGATAACTCCAGATTCAAGCGGCTCGCGCAACGCTTCCAACACCTTGCGGTCAAATTCCGGCAATTCATCCAAAAATAACACGCCGTTATGCGCCAACGAGATTTCCCCGGGGCGCGGAATGCCGCCGCCACCGATGAGCGCGGCACCGGATGCACTGTGATGTGGTGAGCGAAATGGCCGGCGCATCCAGTTCGCCGGATTGAAACCGTTTTGGCTAAGAGAATGCATGGCGGCTGATTCCAATGCTTCGTCCTCGCTTAGTGGCGGCAGAATGCCCGGCAAGCGATTGGCGAGCATAGTTTTGCCGGTTCCCGGTGGTCCTGATAACAGCACGCTGTGCGCACCGGCGGCGGCGATTTCCAACGCCCGCTTGGCGAAAGGCTGTCCGAAAACCTCATCCATGTTCGCCACCGCCACTGGATTGGCCTGGTGTTTGGGGGCGACCACCGGCAGCGACGCATGTCCATTTAGGGTTGAGCAGATTTGCAGTAACGAGCCGGCTGACAACACTTCCACGCCGCTCACTAACGCCGCTTCTTTCGCGCTATTGTGTGGAAGAATCAATTTTTTATTGCTGTTTCGCAACGATAATGCCGCGATTAGCGCGCCGCGGATGTCGCGCAATTCCCCGCTGAGGGCGAGTTCGCCGAGAAATATATACTGCGCGATGTTGTCGCGGCGCACTTGAAGACTGGCGGCGAGCAAGCCAATCGCGATGGGCAAATCAAAACGCCCGCCTTCTTTGGGCAAATCCGCTGGCGCGAGATTGACGATAATGCGTTGGCGCGGAAATTCAAAGTTGGAATTTAAAATCGCACCGCGCACCCGGTCGCGGCTTTCCTTGACCGCGGTTTCCGGCAATCCGACGATGGAAAACTGCGGGAGACCGCGCGTCAGATGGACTTCAACGATAACTTCGGGGGCATCCGCACCGGATTCGGCGCGGCTCTGGACGATGGCTAATGATGACATTCCTTGGCTCCTGATGATGGTTAACGCACGAAATCCTTCAGCGCGGTGGTGGTTATAGCATAATTTTCTTATATCGGCATCCCGCATATCGGAATACGGTATGCCCTGCCCTACACTGTTCTATTGATCGCCTATCTCTCGCCTATCTTCATAATGCATCCGGCGCGCCATCATCAAGATGCATTCACCGATTTTTCTTCAACCGCCAGATTGAGCCTACGCTCCAATGCCGATACTTGTTTTTCTAGTTCCGCTACGCGCGTGCGGGTGCGGTGCAATACTTTTTCTTGAATCTCAAATTGCTCGCGGGTCAGCAGATTCATTTTATCAAAACTACCGCGCACCACCGCATCTATATTGTCGCGCAATTCCCGTGCTAACTCCGAAGGTAGGAGCGCGGCGATCGATTCGCTCAGTTTGCGTATCTTGTCTATCATTTTGTTAATGTGCTTGAGAAGTTGCGTAGTTTAATGCGTAGCAGCGTTAATTAGAATTGGAATCCAAACTTACATCGTTGATGAGATATTCAATGTGCGCGCCGTCGCGGATGGCGCCAAACCAGTTGTCATAGAAAGTCGCGGCTTTGCGTTGAAAAATCACTTGCTGGGCGCGCTTGGTTGCCACTTCCCGGCTGATGTCCACGCGCCGACGCTCCAGTACTTCTAACAGATGATAACCGACTGCGACGCGCAGTGGTTTGCTGAGCTCGTTTAACGCAAGTTTTGCCACGGCGCGTTCTAATTCTGGCGGAAGGTCGCCGGGATTAATCCAGCCGAGGTGTCCGCCGTCTATGCCGCTAGATTGATCGGCCGAATAACCTCTGGCGAGGGCGGCGAAATCCTCGCCGGCGAGAATGCGCGAATAAAGTTCGTTAGCAAGTTGTTCGGTGTCGTCTTCATTGAGTTGCGCGTCATTACGGATGAGGATGTGGCGCAGTAATTGCTGCTCAACCATCGGCGCGCCGCCTTTACGCTCGTGTATGTGCAATAGATGCATACCGTTGCTGCTTTGGATAATTTCGCTGACACCGCCGACTTCGGTTTGCTGCAATGCGTCCACGAACAATTCCGGCAGTTGCTCGGCTTTGCGCCAGCCGAGGTATCCGCCGGCGTCCGAATTGGGTCCATCGGAAAACTCGCGGGCGGATTGCGCGAACGATCGCCCGTCCACGATTGCCGTGCGAATATGCGCGAGGTTTTCCCGGGCAACTTTTACTTGTTCATTCGCTTGCTTATCGGATGTCCCCGGCAGCGCAATCACCAAATGCGATATTGCCCAAGATTCGTCCGAAGCGATGAGTTCGCGATGGCTCGCCAGATAATTCTCAACTTCTTGGTTGCTGACCGTCACGCGGCTATTAATCACCACTTCCACCAATCGCCGAATCAATTGTTGCTGCTCCATACTGGCGCGAAACTGGGTCGGGGTAATGCCATCCGCGGCCAGTTGTTGGAATAATTGCGCCTGCGTGGTGTTGTTTTTTTGGGCGATGAAAGCCACCGATTGATCCACATCCTGCTTTGATATCGTGATGCCGCGGCGCGTGGCAATCTGCGCTTGAATGCGGTCGTCAATCATGTGATTGAGAATTTGCGGGTTGATAGTGCCATCAAAAGGAGCGAGGTTGATGACTTCCTGCAACACTTCTTGCTGATGCCGGGTTTGGTATTCGCTTAACGTAATCGTTTCTTCATTGACCACCACCAGCACCTTGTCTATGGCGAGCGATTGTGCGGCGGCCGGCAACGCGGCAAGCCCGAAGCTGAGCAGTAGGGAAAGAATTAGTGGTGTGCATCGCATCATTTCAATTCGCCTAATGATGGGCAAGAATATATGCGCAATCATAATCGTGCCAGAGTATGAGCATGTTCATGTACATGCTCATGTTCATGTGTATGTTCACAAGTATGTTCATAACCGCGAACTTATTCTGCCGAGATCCGCCAGCTCCAGTGTGAACATCAGGCGGTTTTTGTGTTCGCCCGCACCATCCAAATATCGCCCGGCTGCAATCCGCATCGCCCAGCAGCAGCCGTCATAACGAATGCCGATGGCGGATGATTGCGTATTGCTTTGGCGAAGCGAATACGCGCCGTCCAATTGTAACTGCAATCTATCTGCCAGCGGTGTTTGAAATGCCAGGTTGATTTGTTCGGGGCGATCATTATCAGGGGAATCATCAGTGGCGGGCTTGTCAACCGCGGGAATTTCCCGGCGGTAAGTATAGGCGACGCTGGCGTTGCGACGCCGGTTTTGATGGTCGCTTTGATATTGGGCGGCAAATCGCACGGTATCCAGTTGATTTTGGTTGTGGCGCAAACGCGCAAAGGCGGTCAATTGCCATTGTCCGGCGTTGGCGACAACTTCGCCGAAAAAACCGGAAGAGTTTTCGGTTTCGGTTTTGGGTTTGGAATCGGTTGTGTTGATTTTACGATATTGTAAATAAAACACCTGCCCCATACTCAGTTTTAAACTTTGCTTGCCGCTGGCTTGGTCAATGATGCGGCTGGTTGCGCCGATGACGATTTGCTCGGTATCGCCCACTCGGTCGCCGCCGAAAAAACGGTTTTCGCGGAAAAAATGCGCAAAACTGCTGTCGCTACCGGCGTGGGTATCAAAATCGGGAAAATAACGCTGCTCCTGTTTTTCCGGGATGCGCACATAAAACAACCGAGGTTCCAAGGTTTGGGAATGCAATGCGCCGCCGTATTTTAAGGGACGCTCAAAAAACAAACCAGCGTCAACGCTATAAATCGGGATTTCTACGGACGGCTTGCCGGCGAGTGGCATGCCGTCAGAATCGAAGTAATTATCCAACGAATAACGAATCGTTTGGAACGACACGCTGGGCTTAATATAGCCATAACTTTTTTCCAATGGCAAACTGATAAACGGATTCACCCGCAGGCGAGTGCCGTGGACTTCATTGGAGTCGTCATGTTGGAAATTGCTGTATTGCACATCCACGCCGCCGTAAAAAAGCCCTAATTTTTGCGGTTTCAATTGCCAACTCAATTGCGGTACGCTCATATATGGACGATCTTCGCGCATAATCTCAGCGTCAACCGATTCATGCACCTCGGCGTGCGCGCTAAATCGCATCGTCTCGCCAAAATAATCCAACGTTGCCCGACTCGGTATATAACTGGAAGCGACGACCGCCACCTCATTGGCAAAATCGCGCAAATAATCGTCGTCCGAGATGCTTTGCCAGTCTAACATTGCGCGCCAGTTATCGCCAAATTGGTGGTGATGGCGGTAACCGAATGCATAGCGGTCTTGAGCGGCGTATTCGTTATCATTCGGCAGAAATTCGCCGCGCACATTGCCATTGCCGTTCGCAGCGAGATAGCGAAATTCGCCGGCCAATTGCGCACCGCGCGCACTCAAAATTCGCGGGGTGAGCGTGGCGTCCATTTGTGCGGCGATGTTGAGGTAATACGGTGTCTCCAACAGCGTGCCGGAGTCGTTATCGTAGCCCACCGATGGAAACAGGAAGCCGGTTTTGCGCGCATCGTTGAGCGGAAAAGTGGCGGTGGGAAAATAAAATATTGGCGTGTTTTTGAATCGCACCGTCATGGATTTGGCGGTGCCGACGCCGGTCGCGTGGTTGAGTTTAATTTCCTTCGCGCTTAGCAAGACATCTGCTTTGCTTGTCGTAGCATCGTCTTCAGAAACATGGGCTTCGCTAATATCGCCCTCGGCACAGGTGGTCATGGTGACATTATATAGCTGCTGGAAATCGCCGCCGTTGAAATGGACGGTTTGCGCGTTTGCGCGGGCGCGTAAATCGGGGGCACTTTGGTCGGCGCGAAAAACCGCATCATCGGCGAGGCGGATGCGCACATCCGAGGCTGCGCCGATATAAGTATCCACTTCTATATCCAATGTCGCGGCGCGAATTTCATCGCCGTTGGTAGTATACAAAACCACATCACCGTGCGCCTTGGCGCGATAGGTGTCGCGATTAAATACGATGCGTTCGGCATAAATTCCGCGATTGCCCTGCACCACTTCGGCGTTGCCACGCAAAATGAGGGTGGTGTCGCTTACGCTTTCAATATCGTCCGCTTCCACTTGGATGGGCGGGTCGGCGGTTGCCGGCGTGTTTTTTACCGATGTATTTTTTAATGCGGTTGGAAGGTTGATGCGTGCCGGTGTGCAGATTTCCGCACCAGCGAAACTGATGGGTTCATCAAAGACCGAGCTTGGGGATGCTGTGGCGCAGAAAGTGGCGGCACAACAAGCGGTCAACATTCGAACCATTAGTTTAGAGGATTGGGCGAATGCCATGCTTTTAGGTTGATGCTGCGTTGAAGTTGCGTTGATGTCGCGTGTGCTTCGGCGTTGATTTTTTGATTCTGACGGCGGGTATAAGCGCAGGACTGATTATAATTCATTTAGCGTTATGAGTGCATACCAGCGGGCGATTCTATGCGCCGTGGGAGCGGTATAATCTGAGCGCGTCGTACCTTGAAAAAACCACCTGAAAAAACTGCCTGAAAAAAGAAATTGCCGCCTTCCCCGAAAACCATGCCTTCGCTACAATCACGCGAGAATCCCATGCCAGAAGTTTTGATTCTGGCGGCGGGACGCGGCGAAAGATTGCGGCCGCTTACCGATTCCACGCCCAAATCTTTGCTGCAAGTCGGCGACAAAACCTTGCTGGAGCATCATTTGGAACGGCTGGCGGCGCAAGGATTCAGCCAAGTAGTCATCAATCTGGCGTGGCTCGGCGAGCAAATCCGTGCGCATTTTGCTGACGAACGGCGGCGTTTCGGCTTGACCATTCGTTATTCCGAGGAACCCGAAGGCGCGTTGGAAACCGGTGGCGGCATAGTTCACGCGTTGCGGCAACTGCGAAGCGACCCGTTCATCGTGATCAACGCCGATATTTTATGCGATTTCAACTATGCGAATTTGCGCGTGCCGGAATCCGCTGATATGCATCTCGTGTTAGCACCGACTCCATTGCATCGGCGGCGCGGCGATTTTAATCTCGCGCACGGGCGCGAACATGGGCAATTACTCGCCGCTGAAGAAGGATGCCAACCGACCTGGACATATACTGGCGTCGCCTGCTTCCGTCGCCGCGCGTTTGACGGCTTCCGCCACCAGCGATTTCCGCTATTGCCGGTGATTGAACAAGCCATCAATAGTGGTCGCGCCAGTGGCGAGGTGCATCGCGGCTTGTGGATGGATGTCGGCTCTCCGCAACGCTTGGCGCAAGCCCGCCGACAAATCCCCGAACCAAACGGTTCATTAAATTGCTAAGCAGATTGCCTGCCAAATTGCTTAATTAACCGCGAAGCCAGTTGTTCCTCAACCGCGCCAAGCGTTATCGGCGAAGCATGCGCGCTCAATTGAGTAACCGCCAGATCCGGATATCCGCATGGGTCAATCCATTCAAATGGGCGCAAATCCATCGCCACATTCAAACTCAATCCGTGAAAACAGCAGCCGCGGGTTATACGCACACCCAAAGCGGCGATTTTGGCATGCCCAACATATACCCCGGGCGCGCCGAGATTGCGCGAAGCGGACACCTTATATTCCGCCAGTAAATCAATGATCACTTGCTCAATCTGCCGCACCAAGGATTTTGGCCCCAACCGCCGGCGTTTGATATCCAACAAGAGATAGACGATTAGTTGGCCATGCCCGTGATAGGTGATTTGCCCGCCGCGGTCGGTGTGAACGACTGGAATTTCATCACTCGGGTCGGTTGGCAAGTCACTGTTTGGCATGTTCCGCGGCTCTGCATCGCAACTGGTGCCTTGGGTGAATACTGGATGATGTTGAAGTAGCCAGATCTCGTCTTGGCTATCGGCATGCCGGCGACTGGTGAAATCTTGCATGCGCCGCCACACTGGCAAATAATCGCACACACCCAGCCGCCGCAGCCGCACGCTTGGTGGTTGGGCATGGTCGGCGTTTGCAGATGGCTTAGTTTTACGCAACGAGTATTCAAATAAAAGATTGTTTTAAATAACTATCTCTTTTTATATCAACTAAATAAAAGGAATATTGAATCTAATTAATCAACTTGCGTTTAACGATCATCGCCACCGCTTGCCCGAGCAGCGATTCCAATTTTTCGCGGGCGGCATCCGCTTGCTCACGGCTGGGAAACGGTCCGACGCGCACTCGGTAAACCCAACGTTCCCCGCCGTGTAGATTATCCACCAGCGGCGCGACTTGATAACCAGCGCGTTGCAACAATTGGTGCATGGTGCGTGCGTTTTCGCGCAGCGTATAAGCACCCACTTGAATCAATATCTCCTCGCCACTTTGCCCGCCATCATCCACATCCGCCGCACCTTGTGCTTCTACGACGCGCACCTCCACGCGCCCGGTACCGTGCCCGGCGATGTCTAATTTATACGCTGCCATGTAGGAGAGGTCAATGATGCGGTTGTGTAGGAAGGGTCCGCGGTCGTTGACTTTCACCACCACCGATTTGCCATTTTCTAAGTTGGTTACGCGCACCCAAGAAGGCAGCGGCAGTAGCGGATGGGCGGCGGTCATGGCGAACATGTCATATCTTTCACCGCTGGAAGTGCGCCGTCCATGAAATTTGCTGCCATACCATGAAGCTGTCCCCTGCCGCACATAGCCGCGGGCGGATGCCAGCGGTCGGTATTTTTTACCAAACACGGTATACGGTTGGTTTCCGCTGGCGCTCAAGGGTGCATGGCGCGGCACCGCATCGGCGACCGAATCTGGGTCCACCGGCAAACTCGCCGGTGGGCGGTCATCACTATAGTAGCCGCCGGAAGATTGGGGGGCGGGCGGGTTGGAAGGAATGCCGGAGCAACTGGCGACCAGCAAGGTTAGCAAGGCTATCCATGGCGGCCGGGCAATCCAGCATGACGCCCGCGCACTGCTATGCGATAAATGTGCTAAACGACTCCTCATTGCTCGCGTTGCGCGCTGATGCGCTGCGCCAATTCGGCTACCACCAGGGCGTAATTGACGCTGATGTTATAGCGGGTGATGACATAGAAATTGTAGAACCCGACGATGTGTCGGTAGCCGCGCGCTTCTGGTAACCGTAGCAATGCCATTTTCTCGCTGGCGTTATTCGTATCAAATTCCACTCCGCTTGCCATGAGTTGCGCGGCGGTTAGACGGGGTTTGCTCTTTTTGCTGATTAATGCCGCAGCGGTTGCTGGGATAGCCTCGGGTAGCGAAGCGAAAACTGCTTGCCCGGTGCGCCAGCCGTGTTTTTTGAGGTAGTTGGCAACCGAGCCGATGGCGTCAGCGGTTTCAAAGGCGAGGTCACGCCGGCCGTTGCCGTTGAGATCAACTGCGTAGGCTTCGTAACTGGTGGGCATGAACTGGGGAATGCCCACGGCGCCGGCAAATGAGCCGAGGATAGATTGCGGCGCGATGCCTTCGGCACGTGCGGTATTGAGGAAGGCGCGTAGTTCGCGGCTAAAATACGCGCTACGGCGCGGGAAATCGGCGGTTAGGGTAACCAACGAATCCAATACCCGCATGGTCCCGACATGTACGCCGTAGTTGGTTTCCACGCCAATCAAGGCGACGATAATCGCCGGGCGAACGCCAAACTGTTGGGCTGCTTGTTGGAGGGTGGCATCGTGGCGTTCCCACCACGCCACGCCTTGGCTGATGCGCTCGGCGGTGAGGAAACGCTGGCGATATTGATGCCAAGGCAAGGCTTCATATTGACGATTCATGGCGCGAATAACGTGCTTATTAATGACCGCCTCGCCCAGGATGGTTTCCAGTTGCGTGCGCGGATAACCATCCTCACGCACCATCACCTCCACCAATTTCTGCAGTGGCGGGCTCGCAGCGAAATCCACCGCATGGCAAGTTCCAACAGTCATAATAAAGATTAGAATACTTTTATAAAGCATTGTTTTAGCGCAATATATTGTTGTGGAAGTAAATTATCATCAGTCGGTTGTTATTTTTTATGGCGGCAAATGCTCATGAGGATTCCGAGGGCGATCATCAAGGTTGCCATGGCCGAGCCGCCGTGGCTTATGAGCGGTAGCGGCACACCGACCACCGGCAAGATACCGACCGCCATGCCGATATTTACGAACACATAAAAGAAAAAGGTGATAGATAGGCAGCCAGCCAGCAGGCGTGAATAATTGTCATGCGCATAAAACGAGATTAGCAAGCCGCGCAAGCCGATAAATAGATACAAACCGAGCAACACAAGCACGCCGAGGAAGCCGAATTCTTCCGCATAAACCGCGAAAATAAAATCAGTGCTGCGTTCCGGGATGAAATCAAGATGCGATTGCGTGCCTACCAGCCAGCCTTTTCCGCGGAGGCCGCCGGCACCGACTGCGATAACCGATTGGATGGTGTGATAGCCCGCACCGAGCGGATCCGCCCACGGATTGAACATGGTGATGATGCGGGTGCGCTGATAGTCATGTAGCATGAATATCCACAACAGCGGAACCGCCGCGCTGACCGAAATAAGCACCGCCACCACCAGCTTCCAGCCGACACCGGCGAGGAAAATCACCATGGCGCCGGCGATGAATATCAAAATCGCGGTACCGAGATCCGGCTGGAGGATGACCAACGCCACCGGCACCAGCACCACCACTGCCGATAACACGATTGCCATCGGCGATGGCGGCAATGGCGAGCGGCTCATTATCCACGCCACCATCATCGGCACGATTAGTTTCATGGGCTCAGCCGGCTGAAATCTCAACACTTGTAAATCAAGCCAACGTTGCGCACCCTTGCCGACAATGCCGGCGGTTAACACGGCCACCAACAGCAATAAGCCAAAACCGTATAGGAATGGCGACCAGCGCGTCAGCATGGCCGGCGGGATATACGCAAACACTACCATCAGCGCAAATGCGAAACCCATACGCGCGCTGTGCTTACCTAAGAACTGCATATTTTCCCCGCTGGCACTATACAACACCACCATGCTGATAGCGCATAGCATGACGATAGCGGTGAGCAATGGCATATCCATCGCTGGTGGCGTGTTGGATGGGTTGCGATTGATCATTTTTCCGCCACGGCTTTAGCGCTATCGGGAAACATGCCGAGCCGCGATCGTAGGTAGTAATCGATCAATTTGCCGGCGATGGGGGCGGCCGTGCGACTGCCGCTACCAGCGTGTTCCACTACCACGGCGATGGCGATTTTGGGATCGTCAAGCGGCGCAAAGGCGATAAACAGGGAATGATCGGCGAAACGTTTTTCCACGGTATTTTTATCGTATTTCT
>WASV01188835.1_pt1 | contig 11154 bp, 11 predicted proteins | sample 5698531 | NCBI WGS metagenome assembly WASV01 (sample SAMN11175559, study PRJNA528189) | sponge metagenome | isolation source: marine sponge | host: Myxilla | place: Antarctica: Western Antarctic Peninsula, King George Island | collected 2013-01 | reverse complement strand
GCGATATTGCACAAATTTTTCAGTTTCCTGTGGTGTATGACACGATGTCTGTGTATGACAATCTTGCATTCCCATTGCGTAACTTAAAGTTGGACGAAAAGGCAGTAAATGAAAGAGTAACAGAAATTGCCAAGTTGGTTGAATTAACGCCAATGTTGACATTTCAGGCATCTGGCTTAACCGCAGGTGATAAACAAAAAATCTCTTTGGGTCGAGGCTTAGTGCGAACTAAAGTAAATGCAATTTTGTTTGATGAACCTCTAACTGTCATTGACCCACACTTAAAATGGCAATTACGCTCCAAACTAAAAAAACTACACCAGCTACTAAATAGAACGATGATTTATGTAACCCATGACCAAATTGAGGCGCTAACTTTTGCTGATAAGGTTGTGGTAATGAATATTGGTGAAGTATTACAGATTGGTACACCTATTGAATTATTTGAAAAACCCAAACATACCTTTGTTGGGCATTTTATTGGCTCCCCAGGAATGAATATCTTACCTTGTAAACTTGAGGGCAATAATGTTAAGTTTGGAGCACACATTATCAACACCGCAAATCAGGCTACACTAAGCCATAAAGGTAAAAATTTAGAGATTGGCATTCGCCCTGAATTTATTGAATTTTCTGATAACGGGCTACCAGTGAATATCGTAAAGGTTAGCAATGTGGGACATGCTCAAATCGTTGAAACCAGTTTTAAAAACCACAAAATAAAATTAATTGTTGATGAAGATATTGTATTGCCATCAAGCAATGCATGCCTTAGCTTTAATAAGGAAAAAACATATCTTTATGCTGATAGCTGGTTGGTTTGATGTTAAAAAATTAAAGAAAATTTATCGATGAATAAAACAACTAATCAAAAAGCATGGATTTTTTTAGCACCAGTATTAATATTGGTTGCTTTTAATGCATTTATTCCACTTATGACGGTTATTAATTATTCAGTCCAAGAAACCTTTGGAAACAATAAGTTTTTTTGGGAGGGGTTAACTTGGTTTGAAAATATCTTACATTCTGAGCGTTTTTATAACTCTTTGGTGCGTCAATTAACATTTACATTTACAATATTATTGATTGAAATTCCGCTGGGCGTTATTATTGCTCTGGCAATGCCTAAAAAAGGTTTGTGGCTGTCTGTTTGCCTTGTTACAATGTCCCTACCTTTACTAATACCATGGAATGTTGTCGGTTCAATGTGGAATATTTTTGCCCTACCAGAAATTGGTTTATTAGGTAAGACATTAAATAGTTTAGGGTTTGATTATAACTATACGCGCCAAACAGGTGATGCATGGTTTACACTGATTATGATGGATGTTTGGCATTGGACATCATTAGTTGTATTGCTTTGTTATGCAGGTTTAGCTGCTATTCCGAATGCTTACTATCAGGCTGCAAAAATTGACGGCGCCTCAGCTTGGTCGGTATTTCGATACATCCAGTTACCAAAAATGAAACGAGTGCTAACTATTGCTGTATTGTTGAGGTTTATGGATAGTTTTAATATTTACACTGAGCCCTTTGTTTTAACTGGAGGTGGGCCGGGTAACTCTACCACTTTATTATCTATTGATCTTGTCAAATTAGCACTTGGACAATTTGACCTTGGACCAGCTGCAGCAATGTCCTTAATATATTTCTTAATAATCCTACTAACGAGCTGGATTTTTTATACCTTAGTGATGCGCAACGAGGAACGATGATGAAAAATGCGAAGTGGGTTATACCAACAATTTATATGCTATTTTTACTCTTACCAATTTATTGGCTTGTGAGTATGTCTTTTAAATCTACTAACGAAATACTAGGCTCTTTTACGCTATGGCCTCAAAATTTTACAATTGAGAATTACATAACTATTTTTACTGACTCAACTTGGTATACAGGTTATTTTAATTCATTGGCGTATGTTAGTATTAATACCATACTCTCAGTTAGCGTTGCATTGCCTGCAGCCTACGCATTTTCACGCTTTAATTTTATGGGGGATAAACATTTGTTTTTTTGGCTACTTACTAATCGTATGGCACCAGCTGCTGTATTTGCATTGCCCTTCTTTCAACTGTATTCATCGGTAGGGTTATTTGATACTTATATAGCAGTTGCATTGGCTCATACTTTGTTTAATATCCCATTATCGGTTTGGATATTGGAAGGGTTTATGTCAGGTGTTCCAAGACAATTAGATGAAACAGCCTATATAGATGGTTATTCATTCTGGCGCTTTTTTATAAAAATATTTATTCCAACCATTTTAGCTGGCATTGGTGTTGCCCTGTTTTTTGCTTTTATGTTTTCATGGGTTGAGTTGCTACTTGCTAAAACATTAACAGCGGTACACGCCAAACCTATTGCTGCTATTATGACTAAAACAGCCTCTTCTTCTGGTTACAACCTAGGTTTATTGGCAGCAGCAGGTTCTTTAACAATCATTCCTGGTGCTATTGTTGTTTATTTTGTTAGAAATTATATTGCCAAGGGTTTTGCCCTTGGGCGTGTTTAGATTATGCTGAGGAAGACATAATGGATTTATCTTGGATGGCATGGACATGGCCAACAGCAGCTTTTATTATTTTTATAATTTTAAGTATAGTTATTATGGTGATATGGGAGATTAAATGCCCAGGCGGCGACCCAAGACGAGGCATATTTAAACTAGATACAACAAGAGGTGATCGCTTATTTATCAGTATTTTAGGCAGTGCATTTCTTTCTCTTGCCTGGTTATTTTTTATGAGCACCCCTTTGTGGGGCGCTTTGATACTTTCAGTAATATGGTTTTTTATTGTTTTTCGATGGGTTTAGCAACCCCACTTATTCTGTAAAAACAGAATAACAAAAATAAAAATCCAGCATTTGCCAGCTTTCTGTTTTTGATAATATTATTAAAAACTTCTTGTACGGATATGCTTGTTGTAGTTTGTTGCTTTATTTAGAATTTTGCGACTTAACTTTATTGACGGCTTTTGTCCATTCTGTGAGCAGTTGTTTTCGAACCATTGGTTTTATACTAACTTCAAAACTTCGCTCGCATTGCCATTGCTTCTCAACAGCATCAATTGATTCAAATAAACCAGTTTGTAAACCTGCAAGTATTGCAGCACCCAGTGCGGTTGTTTGTGTTTCAACGGGTCGCTCTACTGTGATATTTAAAATATCAGCCAGAAAAGCACATAACCAGTTATTTTGTACCATACCACCATCAACTCTTAATCGCTCAGGGCGGACACCATCATTGTCCATCGCTTGAAATAAATCAGCAGTTTGATAGCAAATTGATTCTAACATAGCTCTAACTATATTACCAACCCCAGTATCACGCGTAAGCCCAAATATTGCACCTCGTGCATCTGGATCCCAATGTGGTGCACCAAGACCCGTAAATGCAGGCACTAAATAAACACCAGCATTATCTGGCTGATTAGCGGCTAATGTTTCAGTTTGTGCTGCACTATCAATTATGCCGATTCCATCTCTAAGCCATTGAACCCCAGCACCAGCAACAAATATTGAACCTTCAATGGCGTAGGTAACTTTGCCGTTTAGTCGATAAGCCACTGTGGTGAGTAAGCGGTTATGTGATTTAACTGCTTGCTCACCAGTATTCATCATAACAAAACAACCGGTACCATAAGTGCTTTTAATCATTCCAGGCTTAAAACAGGCCTGACCAATTAGTGCGGCGTGCTGATCCCCTGCAACCCCAGCAATTGGAATATTATCTGGCAAAATTTTAGTTGAACAAGTACCAAAATCATCCGCTGAATCCAAAACCTCTGCAAGCATTTCTGCTGGAATATCAAACAGTTTTAATAAATCTTTATCCCATACTTGTTGATGTATATTAAAAAGTAGCGTTCGTGAGGCATTGCTTGCATCAGTGGCGTGTACTTGAGCATTAGTCAACCGCCAAATTAGAAAACTATCAATAGTGCCAAAGGCTAACTCTCCATTTTTTGCGCGCTCGTATGCATGTTTGACATTATTTAGTATCCAATTTATTTTACTTGCTGAAAAATAGGGGTCTAGTAATAAACCTGTTTTCTGTGAAACTAATTGTTGTGCATCTTGATCTTTTAATTCTTGGCAAAAACTGGCCGTTCTTCGGTCTTGCCAGACGATTGCATTGTAGATTGGTTTGCTAGTTATTTTATCCCAGACGACGGTTGTTTCACGCTGATTTGTAATACCTATCGCACTCACACCATCGCCTAACTCTTTTGCCATAGCGTAGGCTTTTTGCGTCACTGCTAAGGTTGTTTGCCAAATTTCTTCAGGGTCGTGTTCAACCCAGCCATCTTGAGGAAAGTACTGCTGAAATTCTTTCTGAGCGGTAAAACAGGCTTTGCCATGCAAATCAAAAAGTATTGCCCGTGAACTAGTTGTCCCCTGATCAATACTTAATATGAATTTTGCCATTATTGATTTTTCTCTGCTTTTTGTGGTGAATGTTTATTAAAATATTCCTGCCATCTAACCTTAGCTTGCTCACCAAATAAATGATTACAAACCCCTTGTAAGCCTTTTGATTCATACAAATATTCGCGACTGTATAACAGCTCTATTTTTGAGCAATGTCGTAAAAAGTCTTGTAAATGAACGATCATCTCACGATTGGCTAGATGTGCAATTTTACAGCATCGAACGCCAGTTTTTTCAATAGCAGATTTTAGCATATTAGGATCTTGTTGAATTGATTCAAGCATCGCTATCGCATCTTGACCATAACGACGCCAGAGGCGAATAGCAACGGATTCTCCAGCATCCTGAGCAAAAATCTGATACAAGCCAAGTCGCCTAGCAAATGTGTGGTAGTTTTGATATTGATTTTTATCAGGTTCGCCATACCATGTACATTTGTCGTGAGATAATTCAATTCCCATCGTACTTATTTCAGCAGCGATTTCTTCACCAATATTTAAGCAATCAGTTAATTTACCGCCAAAAATACTAATATGCTTAAGTTCTTTATTAGCTTCAATAATATGTTTTCGTGAGAGTTGTAGAAAGTCTGTATTTGCTTTAACGCCTTTTTTAACCACTAATGGGCGTACGCCACATCGTTTTGCGATAATATCATCATAAGTCAATGGCTGGGCTAACTTCAGGTTAGCATTGATATTAGATAATACAAAATCACAGTCTGCTTGACTGACAAAAACATTGGGATCATCCACTTTAGTATCTGTGGTTCCAATACAACTTTGATTTCCCATTGGAATGACAAAAAACAACCGCCCATCATCAGCAAAAAAAGCCAACACCCGCTTAGATTGCGTTATTCTGGGTACTAGAAGATGAATACCTTTTGAAAAAATGTAGTGATGTATCGTACTCACAGCTAGCATTTTATTATAGGAGTCAACAAAAGCCCCTGTGGCATTAATTAACACTTTGCTATTAATAGAAAACTGATGCTTAGTTTCTGTGTCTTGTGCGTTGATTTGCCAACGATGATCAACTTGTTGTGCGCCAATTGAGCTAACATAATTAGCAGCAACACATCCCTCATCTATTGCACTACGGATAAAATTAAACACAAACCGAGCATCATTATCATGCAGAAAAACATCCGAATATTCAACACCACCTCGACTATTAGAGATATTGATAACCGATTCTTCTGCGGCAATCTGGTTAGTGCTGAGTAGCTGTGGACAACGGGTATAACCTCGCCCTAAAAGCCAGTAAAGCCATGTACTACTCCAAATTACCCATGGATGGTGGCGGAATTTCTTTGATATGGTTGTCAGGAATCGGATCTCTTTTATCACTGAGGGAAAGCTTTGCATTAATTCGTTTCGTGATTGACATAATTTAGAAACAAGCCCAAATTCGTAACTTTCCATATATTTAATTCCGCCCCATATTAGGTTAGACGATTGCTGACTGGTAAATCCAGCAAAGTTCTCGAGCGTCTATTAATGCAACCTTTAATCCACGCTTTGACAGTGAAGCAGCCGATACTGCACCATTAATCCCAACACCGATAATGAGTATATCAAATTCAGTTTCTGCTAGTTTTTTTAGATTAATTTCGCGTTGAGAAGTGGTCATTTTGTTTATTAAAAGCATTCCCTGTTAAAAATTCAAGGTTAATAAATTAATAAGCCTATATTTTAAAGCATAACTTACTTTAGAAACTTATGAATATTTAAAAACGCCCAAACCTTACTTGGATATTATTCTATTTTTTTGATCGAGTCAGATTTGCTTAAAAAAATCACAAGTCAAAACAGAATGAGGTTAAAAATAGAATGAGCGAGCCAGACTTGCTCATTGATATATAGGTTTTACTTCTATTTTTTTTAAATAAACGATTATCGTAATGATTTTTAGAATAATAAATTGTATACAATTTATATTAAAATATAAAACAATGTAGTTGACATTTGTATTTTAATGATTTAAACTTGGCATTGGAAATAAAATTATCTATAGGTTAATAGTTTCTAACTATGTGATTTTATCTACAAATAGACTATTTTTTTGAGGTAAATAATTGAATATATCAACACTTAATGCAATGACGCAAGAGCAGTTTATTGCTATTTTTTGCGATGTTTTTGAACATTCTGAATGGGTAGCACAGAAGGCTTGGGATAGGCATCCATTCAATAGTGTTGATGAATTACACGCTATTATGGTTGAAATTGTTGCAAATTCCGACATTAAGGCACAGTTAAAATTATTGCAGTCTCACCCTGAATTAGCAGGCAAAGCAGCAAAGCAAGGTGAGTTAACTTTAGCGTCACATAATGAACAGGCTGGAGCGAACCTTGATTGCCTGAGTAGTAATGAAATGAAGACCATCAATAGATTTAATCAAGAGTATAGCAGTAAATTTGATTTTTCTTTTATTATTGCTGTTCGTCATTATAATAAGAATAGAATTTTTTTGGAATTTGAACGCCGTCTTAACAATGAGATTGAAATTGAACGAAATGAAGCACTTAAACAAGTCGGTTTTATAGCACAATTTAGACTTGAAGATATTTTTAAACAAAAACTATAAGAAATATAACTATGGGTAAATTATCAACACATGTATTAAACACCGCATCGGGTAAACCTGCCTGTGGCGTTTTTATAGAGCTTTATAAACTAGTAGCAGGTGAGGCTAAACTCATAAAATCAACAACAACTAATGCTGATGGCAGAACAGATAGCCCGTTACTAGGGGTTGGTGAAATAGAAATCGGGGAATATGAATTACTTTTTTTTGTGAGTGATTATTTTATGCAGCAAGGTGTTGAGGTATCTACCCCGCCTTTTCTTAGTTGTATACCCATTCGTTTTGGGATTGCTGATACCGCTCTAAGTTATCATGTACCTTTATTAGTCTCACCATGGAGTTATTCAACTTATCGTGGTAGTTGAGCAACTGATGAAACTCTATCTAAAACAATTCCACCTTACAAATACCATAAAAAGATAGCATGGAAGCATATTTCATTGAGGTTTTAAATCTATTGGTGCGTTGGGTGCATATGATTACTGGTATTGCTTGGATCGGTGCATCATTTTATTTTGTTATGTTGGATAACTCGCTAAGGTCATCAAAAAAGGAGTCTGACAAAAAAGCAGGTGTTTTTGGAGAGTTGTGGGCAGTGCATGGCGGTGGGTTTTATCACTCGCAGAAATATCTAACAGGCCCTAATGATGAGCCACTTTCGAATAATCTTCACTGGTCAAAATGGGAAGCATACACCACGTGGATAAGTGGTTTTTTCTTAACGGTAATTATTTACTGGTACGGGGCTGAAATCTATTTGATAGACCCAGAAGTCATGCAATTATCTCAAGGTATGGCTATTGCTATTAGTATTGGTTTTTTATTTGGAGGCTGGCTGATATACGATAGGTTGTGCAAGTCTTCTTTTATCAAAAGTGATACAGTATTAGCTGTCATCATTTTTTTACTAGTCGCTTTAGCAGCGTATGTATTAACACATATTTTTAGTGGTCGTGGTGCCTACCTTACTTTTGGTGCTATGCTTGGGACGATTATGGTTGCTAATGTGTTCTTTGTGATTATTCCAGGGCAACGCAAAATGGTTGATAAATTGCGATTAGGAGAACAGGTTGATCCTAAATATGGACAACACAGCAAACAGCGTTCAGTCCATAACACCTATTTCACTTTACCTGTATTATTTACAATGATTAGCAATCATTATGCAATGACTTATGGACACGAATATAGTTGGTTAATATTAGTGGCTATTTCATTAGCTGGCGCATTAATTCGAGTGTATTTTGTATCACGCCACGGCGAAGGTAAGACACTAACAATCGCAGCAATTGCTGGCGGGGTAATTATGTTGGCTGTGATTTTAGTGATGGTGCCTAAACCTTATTCCCCTAAAGATAATACTACATCAACCCAAAGAGTTGATTTTTTACAAGTGGCTTCAATCATTAAAACGCGTTGTAGCACTTGTCACTCAGCTAAGCCAACTCAACCTGGTTTTTTAGCGCCACCCAAGGGGATTATTTATGATAAATCATGGCAAATCCAAGCCAATGCAGAACATATTTATAAACAAACAGTAGAGCTAAAAGCCATGCCTATAGCAAATTTAACCAAGATGAAGGACGAAGAAAGACAATTGATCGGTCAATGGTTTCAAGAAATTAAACGTAGCAAGTAATAACTATATTTTTTAGTATGATTTGTTGCGGTTAATGTTTAATGGAGACTTTTGTATCAATAAAGAGAATTAGAAAAATATGAGATTTTGTTTAGTTGTTGATTTTAACAAATGAGTAAAAGTTCGTACTTTAATGATTATTTATATTTATACAAAGGTTTTTTAACTAATAATAAAAAAAGGATAACTAATGAAAAATTTTAATAAACTAATAGGTATTATTGCCTATATTACTGCAGCATTAGCAGTTCAAACAACCCTTGTTACATCAGCAAACGCAGTAACCTATAGCTCCACCAAAGTGGAAGCGTTGTATGGTTATGATTATTTGCGCGGCCCTGATTTTTCTGAGGTTGATGAGGGTGTTTTAACTGTCGTCAATGCAACTGGTTTTACCTGGGGAGATAGCTTTTTCTTTTTAGACAGTGCAAATTTTGATGATATAGATGGAACAGGTGGAACTCACCTAGAGTGGAGTGTTCGCTATCGTGTTTCAAAAGGCAGTGGCTCAATCAAGGGTGTTTATGGTATTGCGCAAATAGATTGGGATTCTGGTGAATTTGCCAATAAAGTTACTAGAATGGGTGGTGTGAGTTTAGATTGGGATGTGCCTGGGTTTAGATTTGTAAAAACGAATCTACAACATAGAAACGATCCAGACTTTGAGGGTAACTCAGTTCAATTTACCCTTGTTTGGAATAAAGCCTTTAAAATTGGTGCGCAAAATTTTAGCTTTGAAGGTTTTGCAGATTGGACATCTAGCGAAGGTGAAAAATCAGCCGCTCCATTTGACTATTCAGAGTCTAATCTCTTAACTCAACCTCAGATTGTATGGCATCCAACAAAGAATTTTGGTCTTGGTATTGAGTATCAATATTGGAAGAACCGTATTGGTAGAGACGGTGTTGATGAAAAAGCACCACAAATTCTAGCTCGCTGGACTTTTTAAAATACTATTAAAATGAGGAATTATAATGTCTAATATGAACTTTATTGGGTCGCCAGAACAACTGAGAGACCCTAATTACTTACCACCGTTGGGCGTTGCAATTCCTCTTGGAATTCAACATGTATTAGCGATGTTTATTTCTAATATTACGCCTGCTATTATTATTGCAGGGGCCGCAGGTTTTGGATTTGGGTCTAACTCATCGGATTTTCCATCGATGATATACATGATGCAAATGTGTATGTTGTTAGCCGGGGTAACAACCCTACTACAAACGATAGGTTTTGGTCATATTGGTGCTCGATTGCCAATTGTTCAAGGCACAAGCTTTGCTTTTATTCCAATTATTATTCCCTTGGTTGCAGGTAAGGGAGTCGAGGCAATGGCAGTGGTTACCGGTGGTATTTTAGTTGGCGGATTACTACAAGCGATGCTTGCCCCTTTTATAGGTCGTTTAAGATTTGCTTTGCCACCTCTAGTAACAGGTTTAGTGGTAACGATGATTGGGTTGTCGCTGTTAAAGATAGGCATTCAGTATTCTGCTGGTGGCGTGCCTGCTATAGGTAAGCCAGAATATGGTAGTTTACTTAATTGGGGTGTGGCTCTGACGGTCGTTATTACAACATTAGGTTTGAAATTCTACGGCAAAGGGTTTTGGTCAGTATCTTCAGTTTTGATAGGAATAGCAGTTGGTTATGTTGTTGCACTTATGTTTGGTATGGTGAGTTTTGGCAATATTGGACGAGCTGCTGCATTTGCACCACCAAAAATCTTACCTTTTGGTATTGAGTTTACCGTTGCAGCAGTATTGGGTATAACGCTGATGTCTGTTATATCAGCGATTGAAACGGTTGGGGATGTCTCTGGTATTACTAAAGGGGGTGCTGATCGTGAAGCAACCGATGTTGAAATTCGCGGTGCTACTTATGCAGATGGGTTAGGCACAGCGTTCTCATCATTCTTTGGTGCGCTTCCTAATACCTCTTTTTCTCAAAATGTTGGTCTGATAGCGATGACTAGAGTAATGAGTCGTCATGTTGCTACTATCGGTGCGGTTGTTTTGATTATATGCGGCTTTATTCCTAAAGTAGGTGCGATGATTGCAACTATTCCGATTGAAGTATTAGGCGGAGGGGTTATTGTTATGTTTGGTATGGTTGCTTCTGCAGGGATTAAAATGCTCTCGGATGTAGATTGGAGTAGCCGAAATATGGTTATTTTTGCGGTATCTATATCACTAGGTTTAGGCTTTTTGTTAGAACCAGGTGCATTGCAACATTTACCACCAACACTTAAGGTATTGCTAGCCACAGGGTTGTTACCTGCTGCTTTTATAGCGATTGTCCTAAACTTAGTTGTTCCTAAGGAACTTTAAAGTTAAAAAATAAAATGAGACAAACACTGAGTAGCTTTACTCAGTGTTTGTTTTATACTTAAGGCTAAAACCTTAACCTTTAACCGTTTTTAAAAATATTAATAGATAAATTTGGAGTTAAATAAATGACAGCCCTTGTTACACAAAATCGTTTTTCGCAGCGT
>WASV01045829.1_pt1 | contig 11156 bp, 11 predicted proteins | sample 5698531 | NCBI WGS metagenome assembly WASV01 (sample SAMN11175559, study PRJNA528189) | sponge metagenome | isolation source: marine sponge | host: Myxilla | place: Antarctica: Western Antarctic Peninsula, King George Island | collected 2013-01 | reverse complement strand
TTAAATTACTATTTAATCGACCCGAAGAGAAAAACCATTACCTTAGGTAACTACGTTATACAAGACTATGCTAAAGGTATTTTGAGCATAATAGCAAATGCATATGATGATCACAATCATGCGACAAGAATGCGCATCCTGAGCCAGATGCATATACTGGCTTCTACACGCACCCGTATCGACAGCATTCAGCGAGATGTAATTGGACACCTTTTTGCTGAATTACAGGATAAGGAACTAGAAGCCGCCTCATCTCAGTTATTAAAAATAAGTCCTAGAGCCGCAGGTGTCTTAGCGGGTGTGGTACTTGGATGTCACCTTCAGCGCGCGGCTACAAACCATGAAATAAAGCTTTCGAAAAAAACGCCCGCAATTCTAGATTTAAATGACTCACTAAAAAAATTCTATGATCTGTCGATCTATAAAAAAATACAACTTTTGGACGTCCTGAGAAATAAATGTAGCGATCAGAAAGGAAGCGACCCCACAAAAGATGAGGTGATCGAGCTAATTGATGGCGTAAAGTACATAATTAAAAGTGTATTTTAATGTTAGAGCTAAAAAGTAAACAGTCCCTGGCTAGTTAAATACATAATTCCCTTAAGGAATAACTTTTATTGTCTACTATGATTATTGAACTAAATAGATTATTTTAGGGGCAATAAGTATATAAGTCTAAAAACTATGAAATTACTTAAAGAAATCGACACCATTATCGAGGAAGTAAAAGAGGAGGCGGAAAATTTAAAGGCCGCCCAATCTCCTGCGGAGGAAGTCGAAGCGTTAAAGGAAATGCTGGACGCCTTGATGCGGGGCATCCGCGAGGTGCAGGAAAAAATAGACCAATATAACGACCGCCGGTATCGTTAACAACCCTGCTCTGTTTTTTAAAGAAACCTCTTTTATTATTCCAGTTCCAATCTTTTCAAACTCAGTAGGCTCTGGTTTTTAGCGAGCTCATCGGCTTTTTCCAGATCAATCTCGTTACGCACTAGAATGAGCGTCTCCAGACTCTTGAGATTTTTGGATTGCAATAAAGCCTTCATTCCCTCTGTGGTGATGCGGTTGTTATAAAGATCCAGCATTTTCAGGTTGGAAAATTGAGGAGAGTTGGCAATCGCCAAAGCTCCACGGTCACTGATCTCGTTGCCACTAAAATCTACAAAGGTCAAGGCTGAAGAATTTTCTGATGCGGCCAAAGCCTCCACTCCTTCATCGCCTATCTGGTTGCGGGTCAGCTTGAGTTCCTTGAGATTCTTCATATTGGGCGACTCGGCAATCATCTTTGCTCCCTGGGCAGAAACCTTGTTGCCCCACAAAGAGAGATTCTCGGTATGCTTGAACGTTTCTGATTCTGTAAGAATGCGCACCCCTTCATCCATCAATTTATTTCCCTGCAACGCCAGAGACTTCACATTTTTCAATTCCGGCATGTCAGCGAGAATCTGCATCCCCTTCACGCCGATCAATGACCGGTTTAAATTGATCTTTGTGCCATCCTGATCCAACCTTCCCCTGATGTGAGCCGGGATATCTGCAGGCGGCCCCTTCGGCCGGCCATAACCATGCCCGCTATGTTTTCCCCCGCCACCATGTTTTTTTGCCGCGTCACCAGGGCCACCATGTTTTCCCTCGCCACCATGTTTTTTTGCCGCATCACCAGGGCCACCGTGTTTTCCCCCGCCACCATGTTGTCCCGAACCATGCGGTTTGTCTTCATGAGGCGAATGTTCCCCTGCCCCAAATGCGGGCAAAGACCAAGCCAGCCAACCCAACACCAAAACTCCCTGTACTGCTTTTTTATGAATCAACACGATAAAATTCTCCTTTTTTATTTCGAGGCCACGCAACGAAAGCCAATATAGCTTTTTTTCTGATCTGGGAACGCTTTACCACGAACCGCAGGGCGAGCCAGGTCCAAATTGGAATCCCACGATCCACCCTTGATCACTTTAAATTTTTCGCCGTAGAAATCGTTCGAATCTTCGTTACCCGGATGTGGTTGATACCAGTTTTCGGTCCACTCCCAGACATTACCCGACATGTCCATCACCCCATAAGGACTGGCTCCTTCCGGAAACTTGCCTCCTGGACTGGTATTACGATAACTATCTCCCTTGCCACGAATATTGGCGTTGAGCGCGTCTGCTTCGTTGCCCCAGGGATAATGCCGTTTATCGGTGCCCCGCGCCGCCTTTTCCCATTCCGCTTCTGTTGGCAGACGTTTCTTCGCCCAATGGCAATAATCTTTTGCGCCCTGCCAGGGAACACTCACTACTGGCTGCAGAGGATGGTTCAAGCGTGAATTCTCAATTTCACGTGGAGCCGGCTTGCCCGTGGCTTCCATATATACCGCGTAATCCCCAAAGGTGACCTCATACTTATCAATCTCAAACGCAGGCAGAGTCACACTATGTACAGGGGTTTCATCGCGGTACCAGTCCAGCGATCCGGAATGAAATTCCTTTGCCGCCCAAAGGATATCTTCCTCAGAACTTCCCATTATGAAGGGGCCTTCAGAAACCTGAATCATCTCCCCTGCTTCCGCCTTTAAAATCCCGGAGACACCTGGACCTGAAAACAGAAAAAGTAACAGGAACAACCAAGCCTTGAATACAGAATTTTTAAGGGTTTTTGCAGAATCCACTTTCATCTGCGGGGTACCTCCGCTAGTAACTTGCAATGGTTTTATACCTCTCATGGGTACGAAAGTCTGGAAAGAATATTACGTCTTTGGGCAAACGGTCTTTCGGCCCAACTAGCTATTGCTAGCTGCCCTCACCGCTAGTGGATGGAATCATTCCCGTCTTCCTGGCATACTCAAAAATATCACCCGCTTCGATAATCTCAATCACCTCGCCCAACGATTTCAAGTCATAAGTTTTATTGGCGGAACGGTTGGTGAGGGTACTCGCATTCAAATCAATGACCAGATCATCCCCCGTTTTGATCTCTTCGACCATGCGTGTGACACATTCAAACGGAATGAAGAACCCGCCATCCACCGAATTGCGATAAAAAATACGCGCATACGATTCCGCAACGACCGCACGAACCCCGGCAATCTCCATACAAGCCGGAGCGTGCTCACGAGAGGACCCGCAACCAAAATTTTTTCCACCTATGATGATTGAATATTTCGATTCGCTCTGCCCATTTTCAGTAAAAGGAACTTTTCCATCCGGCAGACCCGCCTGGTCATCAGGCACTCCTGACAACGCAAACTTGCCATAGTTCCTGCGTTCTTCAGGGTCACTCAAGCTGTACACCAGATGCTCGGCGGGAATGATCTGATCCGTATCAATATCATTGCCCAGGACATAGGCAACACCTTCAATCACTTTTTCCATTTTTTTATGGTTTTAATTATTGATGAAATCTGCAGGATTGGTAATGTGCCCGGTCAGGGCAGAAGCCGCTGCCGTATAAGGCGAAGCCAGATAAACATGCGCCTGCTTGGAACCCATGCGTCCGGGAAAGTTCCGGTTAGTGGTGGAGATCACCACCTGATTGTCCTTGGCCCGACCAAAAGTATCTTTCGGCCCGCCAAGACACGCAGCGCAGGATGGGTCGCCCAGGTAGGCCCCTGCATTTTTGAAAATGTCCATCAGCGTTTCACCGCCCATTTTTTCCTTGTATAAATCCTGCTCGACTTCACGGGTCGCAGGCACAATGAAAGTATCAATCTTTACTTTCTTGCCTTTCAGAAGCCTGGCTGCCGCCATGAAATCGGTGAGTTTACCACCGGTACAAGACCCTATATAAGCCCGGTCAAGCTTCACATCGGTGCAATCGCTGACCTTGGCCTTGTTATCAGGAGAATGCGGCCTGGCCACAATCGGTTCCATCTCACTGGCATTGTAGGTTTTTTTGAAAAAATACTGCGCGTCGGCATCCGACTTATAAATTTTGTAAGGCGCATCCGTTCTCTGCCTAACATAGTCGAGAGTCACATCATCGGCTTCGATGATGCCATTTTTTCCACCTGCTTCAATCGCCATATTGCAAAGAGTCATGCGTTCTTCCATCGAGAGGCTCATGACTGCGTCACCCCTCCACTCCATCGCCCGATAGGTCGCACCATCCACCCCGATGTCGCCAATAACATTAAGAATCACATCCTTAGCCATGACATGCTCGGGAAACGTGCCGGTAAATTCAAAACACATCGACTCAGGAACCTTGACCCAGAGCTTGCCAGTACCCAGAATAAACGCCGCATCGGTATTACCGATGCCAGTGGAAAACATGCCAAACGCGCCGGAGGTACTGGTATGGGAGTCCGTGCCAAACAACACTTCGCCAGGCCGATTAAATCCTTCCTGGGCCAGAGCGATGTGGCACACTCCTTTATAATTATCCGTCCCAACATCAAAATAATGCGGCAGGGACTGCTCCTTCACAAACTGACGAAGGATGTCTATATTTCTGTTGGCATGGGTGTCTTTGGTAAAGACAAAATGATCGGGAATGATCACCACCTTGTCCCGATCCCATACTTTGGCATTTTCGCCAAACTGCTTTTTAAAAATCGCAAAAGTACCCGGTCCGCAAACATCATGCGTCATCAACACATCCACATCCACCCAGATATTATCGCCGGGCCGAACCGACTCCTTATCCGCATGCGCAGCTAAAATCTTTTCTGTAATCGTCATTCCCATCAAACAAGTTCCTCCAAAGCGGAAATAACCCCGCAAGGTGCTTCAGTTTTTCTTTTAAACCTCCGAAAAGGCTATGAATATGGATATATAAGGTACCATTGAAAACGGCCAAACCATATAAAATTTTTCGGAATTTCCTGGCATTGGGCAATTGACATCTAGCCTCAGTTAAGATAAATAGGAATTTGGAACCCGGACAACCCCTTTTTATTCAACGGGAAAAGCCAGAACCCATTATTTTAGTGGATAATAATTGTGGAACACACGATATCAAAATCTCAATATTTAAAAGGCCTTCAATGCCCCAAGGCCTTATGGCTGTACCGTAACAGGAAAGATTTGGCACCGGAGATTGCCCCCGAAACTCAAGCCCGGTTTGACACCGGTCATGAAATTGGGCAATGGGCCATGCAATATTTCAGTAACGGTGTGGAAGTTACCCAACCCTATTGGGACATCAAGGGTGCTATTGCTGCCACGGAGCAATTTATTCAGGATGGTCACGAGATTATTTTCGAGGCTACGGCCATGCATCCTGTTAATGGTTGTTACTCCCGCATTGATATCTTGAAACGGGTTGAAGGCTCTGAAGAATGGGACATGATCGAAGTTAAAAGCGCTACGAGTGTTAAGGACTACCATTATGACGATATGGGATTTCAGTATCACGTTTTTTATAACGCCGGATACAAAATCCGCAAATGCTTCATGATGCTGATTGATAATAGCTATGTCCGACAAGGCCTGATTGATCCGCAAGGGCTTCTAAGACTAGAAGACATCTCTGAATATGTTTTTGCCGAACGAAATGAGATCGAGACTATGGCAGGCCAGCTTGGAGATACATCAAACGAACAGGCCGAACCAAATATTTCAATTGGAGCCCACTGTTCTGACCCTTTTGATTGCGATTACCTCCATTACTGCTGGAACCATGTGCCAGATTATTCAGTCTATGATGTTTTTAACAAAACAAAAGCGGAAGATATCGCCAGCCAATATGGCGTAAATCTTGAAGAGTTACCGGAGGATATTCATCCTGGAGGTGTGAAGGGGTTGGATGTTGAAAGCTATCTTAATGGTGAAACCATTGTTGATTCTGCTAACCTAAAAGCCTTTTTAGAGCAGCTTCAATATCCGCTTTATTTTCTGGACTATGAAACGGTCATGCCAAGCATTCCGCTATTTGATGGGACACGGCCCTACCAGCAAATCCCGTTTCAATTTTCGATCCATATTCAGGAAGCACCGGACGCTGAAGTTATTCACCATGGGTTTTTACACAAGGAACGCTCTGACCCTCGACGCGATTTTACCGAACAATTAATTGAGCTATGCGGCCAGGATGGAAAAATTATTGTTTACAACCAGGCTTTTGAAATTACCCGAAACAACGAGCTTGCAAATGATTTCCCTCAATATGCTTCTGAGATTAATTTAATCAATGGAAGGATAGTCGATTTATTGGTGCCTTTTAAAAAGCGTTGGCTATATCACCCCGATCAAAAAAGTTCGGCATCGATTAAAGCTGTTCTTCCGTGTTTTACAAATCTCAGTTATGAAGACTTAGAGATCGGTCATGGTGGAGAGGCTATGCTCCAATACGGAGCCTTCATGGATGGAAAGCTCCATGAAGATGAACTGTCATCTCTCTGGAATAATCTCGATGAATATTGTCAGCAGGACACCTATGCTATGAAGCTTTTACTTGATCACATGAAAGAGATTACATCCTCCTCAGCTACCTGACATCGTATTAAAAAACCTTTTTTATCTCTGTGTTATTTTAAATTCTCAAGCATTCAAAGCTGGTTGAGTTCTTTTCCGTTTCTTTGGATGGCGAACTTCCATATTAATATCAATTGCGGGGTCCAGCTTATTTAAAGTTTTAATGGGCCTTTCCCGATGTTAATGCCTTTGCTGCATCGGCCACGGTTATCATTAAGGTCATGGGGTCTACAGGGGACTCATTAAAACCACAACAACGCTGGTAAAACTTTTTGGCATCTTCTGTCAGGGCATGAACAAGAATGGCTCTCACCCCGACAATATCATCTGCCTGAATGATTCTTAATACGGCATCTCTTAAAAGTCCACGACCCATGCCACATCCCTGGTGTTTTTGATCAACAGCGAGACGACCAATGACCATTACAGGAATAGGCATGTTCTGTTTCACCTTCCTTAGGGCCTTTGCCTTTTCACCAGCACCGGTGGCAAGAGCGTAATAACCAACAACACGTCCCTCGCTACAAATTACATAGGTTCGAAATGCGCCGGTATCTTCATTCTGGATGGCGTGCCGTCGAAGCCATTTATCAATATCTGATTGGCCGGAATTAAAACCTTCAAGATTGTGATCTTTTCGGATTTTTTCAGGTGAGGTAATTTTATTATCGGCTAACATGAATTCCGGCGCTCATCTTTCCCATGGGGGTTGTGATGTGAGCGTCCGGCGTAGCCGTTCATTGTCTGTAGGGGCTTTATCCAAAGTGGCCAGAAATTTATTAAAATCCTTTTTTTCGAGAGCAAAGTAACGACGGTCCAAAAGAATATTTTCAGCTTTCTTGCAGGCCGCTTCCAGCATAAAAGCTGAACGGTTTGTACCGAGAACCTTTACGGCTCTATCAATAAGGCCTCTCTGTTGGCTCTTGATTCTAATATTTATACTGGTACTGCGTGTCCCACGAGACTCTGATGTTTTATCAGGCGTTTTTTTAGCCATGACCATCTCCTTTGTATATACAATCAATATACATTATTGTGTATACAAGAGCGACACATTTTTCCCTTTCTCTCAAGGGAAAGTTTGGGTCCTTTGGCCGTTTTTTGTAGCCAATTCCCATGTCAATCATCTTTACCTCTTTGCAATCCGACTTCAATTTCCTTAATGCGCTTATTCTTCTCGTTTAAATCAGGGTAAAAGATATTGGAACTTACTAGCAATGGGAAGCATTAATTACACCAAACCTTATTTTTCTTCCCGCCACCATAATTAACGCCAAGCCCCCGTTGTAGCAGTATATCTTTAAGGTTCTGGCCATCCACAATTACATCGGCAACAATGCGGAAATATTTCCCTCTGTCCAGGTTTTGAAGATCAATGGTCTTTGCATTTTTCATAATAGACTGAACCAGTAACTTAGCCTCTTTTGCTAGTTTCTTTTCATTCTTGCATCGGCCCCTAATCTCCGGCGTATCAATGCCATTAACACGGATATTTATTTTCTCACCAATGATTGGATGGATGCAGGGAAGGTTGAAGGTGATGGTGTCGCCGTCATAGTTGCGAACGTATATGGCGCCTGAATAGCTCCCGTAATCCTTGGCATAAGCCGGAAAAGAAGCTAATAAGATAAAGATGATAAGTAAATATTTCATTGTTCAAAAGTATTAAGGGTTTTATGAATCGCCTATGTTCATCGGTGAAATTTCCACAAGGGTTTTTGGGTTGGAAACTTCTTGAAAATTGTTACAATGTTCATGGCGTCTAGTCTTTTTCAAGATTTTAGTTCTATCGTCAATAGAACTAATATTACCTTAATTGAGGCTAGATGTTAACTTCCCATTGCTAGTAAGTTCCATTAAATTATCATGACTGATTCCCAAATAAAAAATCCGCAGATATTTGTCGATAGACGCCCTCTATTGAGGCTAGATGTTAACTTCCCATTGCTAGTAAGTTCCGTTAAATTATCATGACTGATTCCCAAACAAAAAATCCGCAGATATTTGTCGATAGACGCCCTCTATGGATCATACTTTTTGACCGTCTGCGCCGCTATATTTTACTGGCCCTGTTTTTCGGTATTTTTGTCCTGTTGTTGGGACTTGAAGGCCCTAGCGACCTGTCATCGGAAGGCTATAAAGTTCTCTGCCTTTTTATTCTCTGTGTCTTTCTTTGGTCGACCAATCTCATTCCCCTGTCGATCACCAGCCTGATGGCCATCGCCGCAGTTCCGCTACTAGGAATCATGGAAGCCAGCCAGGCTTACAGTTATTTTGGTAACAAAGCGGTTTTCTTTATACTGGGGGTCTTCATTCTGTCGGCGGCAATGATCGCCTGTGGACTCAGCACCCGCATTTCCATCTGTATTATGGAACATTGGAGTGACACACCAGGGCGACTGGTCACCTCTACCTATTGCTTTGCAGCAATCAGCTCGTGTTTCATGTCCGAGCATGCGGTGGCCGTCATATTATTTCCAATCATCCATGAAATCGTGCAGTCCTTGAATTTAAAACGCGAGAATTCCGTTTTTGGCAAGTCTCTGTACTTTGCCATGGCATGGGGATGCATCATCGGTGGGTCTATGACCGTACTTGGCGGAGGACGCGTGCCGCTCGGCGTAGAGATGCTGGAAAAAGCCACCGCAGGACAACAAACCCTGGGAATGCTGCAATACACCCAGTTGAGTTTCCCGCTGGTGCTACTCCTCTTTGCAGTTGGGTGGGGGGCCTTGAAAATTTTGTTTCCCCCGGACATTCAGAATATCGATCAGGCGCGAAAAGTGCTGAAGCAAAAAGCTGTGTTCATGGGGAAGTTGACCTTTCAGGAAAAGGGCATCGCCCTGGTCATGGGAGCCACACTTTTTTGCTGGTTCGGGTATGGCGACCAGTTGGGCATCGCTAATATCGCCATCATTTCCATCGTCTTGTTGTTCGTCCTGAACCTCATCACCTGGAAAATGGTGGAAGCCCATATCAACTGGGCTATTGTCCTGATGTATGGAGGTGCCATCTGCCTGGGAGAAGTCATGTCGGAATCGGGAGCGGCCTTATGGCTGGCTGAACAACTGTTTTCGGGGCTGGTTGAATCAGGCACTGTTTTTCTATTGGTCATCGCGTTGTTATCGACCCTGTTCACCACTTTTATGAGCAATTCAGCGGTCATCGCCATCCTTCTGCCTACGGCTATCAGCATGAGTCCGGCCTACGGCATTAGTCCGGCGCTGGCCACCATGACGGTAATTCTGCCCAGCAACTTTGCCTTCATTTTACCGATCGCCACCCCGGCTTCGGCGCTGGCATATTCTTCAAGGTTTCTGACTTTGAGGGAGATGATCTGGTCAGGAAGTATCCTCAGCTTGCTGGGCATGGCTTTCTATCTGCTACTTCTCATGTTCTACTGGCCGATGGTCGGTTTTCAGTAATCATGCCGATGCCTTCTGTCCAACAACTGCAAGCGATTGAGCTGAAAAAGAAGCTGGAAAACGGGGAAGACATTTTTCTCCTCGATGTGCGGGAACCCTGGGAGTTCTCCCTCGCCGCCATTGACGGGTCGGAAAATTTTCCTCTGGCCGAGGTCGTTGACCGACAGCAGGAATTTATCTTTGAAGAAGAAATTGTGGTGATCTGCCACTATGGCGAGCGTTCACAAAGAGCCGCCAGCGAATTGATCGAATGCGGATTCAAAACCGTCCACAACCTGGTCGGCGGCATTGACGCCTGGTCACAGGTGGTCGACCCAACCGTACCCCGCTACCGGCCTTCAGGTTAGCCCCACGCACTAGCAAATAATTTCAAGAAGTTATGTGTGGTAAAATTAAGCCTTATTAAAACGAGGATCAAATTTCGTGGCAAGCCTGAAAAAACCTTCCATCAAGCTTAGAAAAATAACAATCGAAAACTTTAAGGCTATTGATTCGCTAGAGCTTGAATTCCCTGCCCCTGTAATGGGCGATGAGCCCGATATTTTAGTAATGGGAAGCAAAAACGGAATCGGCAAAACATCTGTATTGGAATCCTGCGCTCTATTGTTGTTTGGTGCTCTTTGGGGAGACGAACCTTTTCATATTATTAATGGATACGATGACATTGACATATGTGATCTACTTGTAAGAGCTGGAAAAGATAAGGCCACTATAGAGTGTGAATTCGTAATTTCTGGAAGAAAGGTCGTCTCTAACGTGGAGATTAGCCGTTCAAGGGGAATCGAATTCACGGGTGACACAAAACCATTGCAAAAATTCCGGATAGATACCTTCTCCGATCCTATGGGTTTATCGCTACAAGCAAAACGAGAAAATAACGCTGCCATGTTAGGCCTTTTTTGGAGACAGTTGCTAGGGAGAACCCCTAACCCAGTGTTAAAGTCCCCATTATTATATTTCCATAGTTTTAGAAAAGTGGTTGAGGGCAGCCCTCAATTAGGAATGATGGTAGAAGGAGAGTCCGCTAGGAGTATTTCATTTGGGCAGGAACCTGTCAGTTCTTTTAAGCTGGAAATAATCAGAGCAATGGTGGGAAAAGCCGATTTATTTGAAAACATAGATGATGATGAAACCCAAAATTCTCTGGAAAAATTAAACTTCCTGTTGAAAAAGTTTACCGGAGGAGTCATCGGCAAATTAAGACCCCTTAAAGACAACACCGTTGATGTTCGCATCTCCAACCTGAAAGGCACTGACTCTTTTACTTTTGACGGTTTGGGCTCAGGGCAAAAAGAAATTATTTCGACTCTTTATTTGATTTGGAAGTACACTCGGGAAA
>WASV01097566.1_pt1 | contig 11204 bp, 10 predicted proteins | sample 5698531 | NCBI WGS metagenome assembly WASV01 (sample SAMN11175559, study PRJNA528189) | sponge metagenome | isolation source: marine sponge | host: Myxilla | place: Antarctica: Western Antarctic Peninsula, King George Island | collected 2013-01 | reverse complement strand
AGAGGTCAGATACAAGGTGGAATCTACTATATTATCAATAGAAAAAGTAGCCTGTCCCCTGTCTTCTTTAAAAAATATTTGACAACTATTTAATTTTTATATACACTCAATTCAAACTTATTTAAAGAGGCTTGCCATGAAAATTATTACTACAATCTTTTTACTCACCCTTTTATCTTTTGGACTACAAGCTGCTACTAATGTCAGTTTTGGTGTTAGACCTTATTATTTGATTGATAACATGGACGACAGCCCTTTAAAGCGTGAACTAGCCGCTTGTGAGTATAAAAAGCCAAAAAAATCCGATTTTTCAATCGGGCATCGTGGTGCGGCTATGCAATTCCCAGAACATACTAAAGAATCATACATAGCAGCTGCAAGAATGGGTGCTGGTATCGTAGAATGTGATGTTACTTTTACCAAAGATAAACAATTAGTTTGTCGACATTCTCAATCTGATTTACATACAACGACTAATATTTTATTAACACCACTAGCGAATAAATGTTCAGAACCTTTCTCACCAGCACAATTCGACCAAAATGGTAAACTTGCTAAAAAAGCGACTGCTATGTGTAAGACAACTGATATAACGCTTGCTGAGTTTAGAACTTTAAAAGGCAAAATGGATGCAGAAGATAAAAATGCCAAAACAGTAGAAGAGTATGTTAATTCTACGCCATCTTGGAGGACTGACTTATATAGTTCTGCTGGCACTTTAATGAGTCATAAAGACAGCATTCAATTATTTAAAAAATTAGGGGTTAAAATGACTCCAGAGCTTAAATCAGTTAGTGTGGAAATGCCTTATCGAGGTAGTTACACCCAAGAAGACTACGCTCAACAAATGATTAATGAATACAAAGAAGCCAATGTAGATCCAAAAGATGTTTTTCCACAATCATTTAATATTAATGATGTTAAATATTGGATTGATTACGAGCCTGCCTTTGGTAAACAAGCTGTTTATTTAGATAGTGTGGTCTATAAGAGTAAAAATATTCCTGGTCAGATTAATAAGATGCCAGAATACGCCAGAATGGGCATTAAATATATGGCGCCACCAATGTTTGCCTTATTAACTCTTGGTAATAATAATAAAATTATTCCATCACAATACGCTATAGCCGCTAGAGAAAATGGTATTAAACTGATTACTTGGACATTTGAGCGCTCTGGATTTCTCAAAAATGGGGGTGGTTGGTATTATCAAACAACAAAAGATGTCATTGATAACGATGGTGATATGTACGAAGTGTTGGATGTCTTAGCACAAGATGTTAAAATCGTAGGAATGTTTTCTGATTGGCCAGCAACAGTATCTTATTACGCAAATTGTAAAGAAATATAGCACTTGTTAATATTGGAAAATAGTTAAAAGACTATTGCTATTTTTAGTTGGATTTAGGGATAATTTGATTTATACTATTAAGACAAAATGTAGGTTTTTCTATGTCCTTACACGCTATCACTTCTTCCATAGTACTATCGCCGCTAAGTACTAAAGTGCTTTTTATTTGAGCATTAATTGCCATTGCAATGTCAGTGTGTAAACGATTACCTGCTATGATAGAGTTAGCAATATCAATGTTTAAAATATTTGCTGAAATTTTTACCAATTAAGTAGAAGGTTTAGCAAAAATATAGCGGCACTTAATCTGAGTACAAACTTTAATTACAGCAATAATATAATAGTCGCAGTATCTGGCATAGCCAAATAAATTGTGCCATCTAAGTCAAAAAAATACCCTTCATAAATGCGTGATGTAAATGATAAGGGGATATTAGTAGTTTTTTATTTATATCTTTTTGTTTGGTTCTTGCTGTAATCATTGCTCTATATTGTTTTATACAAGTATTCAAACACATATTTTATAAGTTATCAAGTATGTCAATTAAACTAAAAATAAATAGTTTGTTATTCATAATTTATGCGTAGTATAATAAAATTACATGGTAAAGTTTTTAAAGTAACAAAGTAAAAGTATTATTAAAAATTAAAAGGAGATTAAAAATGAAACAATTATATAGATTTATCAATGTCTTTATTATCAGTTTATTTATGCTAACTGCGAATATTGCCCAAGCAGGAGAAGAGTTATGCAGCAATACAGGCGTACTTGATAGTAAATATTGTGATGATGATAGGGATTTAGTTGCTGATACGCCAAAAGACCCATCTCAATGGCGAGACCCAAGGACCCTTGTTTTTACTTACACACCAGTAGAAGATCCAGCTGTTTATAAGGATGCTTTTAGTGAGTTTCAAGCCTATTTATCTGAAAAAACAGGCAAGAGAGTCATATACTATACAGTGCATTCAAACGCAGCTGAAGTTGAAGCAATTCGTTCTGGACGTTTACATATTGCCGGGGTTTCAACTGGACCAACTGGCTACGCTGTTAATATTGGCGGATATGTTCCAATTGCAGTCAAAGGAACAGCAGATTCTTTTCAAGGATACAACCTGATTATTATTGTCAAAAAGAATAGTTCAATAACAACCGTTGCAGATCTAAAAGGTAGAAAAGTTGCTCACACTTCTGCTTCATCAAACTCTGGTAATTTAGCACCACGTGCATTGTTCCCCGCTTTAGGAATTGTTCCAGGTGAGGATTATCAAGTTAAATACTCTGGTAAGCATGATCAATCAATTTTAGGCGTATTATCAGGGGATTACGAAGCTGCACCAGTAGCATCTGATGTGTTTTATCGTATGGCGAGTTCTGGTAGAATTAATAAAAATGATTTTAGAATTATTTACACAAGTCCAAAATTCCCAACTTCTTCTTTTGGTTATGCTAATGATTTATCACCAAATTTAGCTAGTAAAATTAAAAGTGCGTTTTTATCTTTTCGTTTTCCTAAAGAAATGCAAAAAACATTTGGCGGTGCTGATAGATTTTTCCCTATTGACTATGATAAAGATTGGAAAGTTATTCGTGATATAGCACATGCAAGCGGTGTTGCTTATACTAAAGCAGGTTTAGCAAAATTAGCTGCAAAAGATGCTGCAAAAGCAGCTAAGAAAAAAGCTAAGAAAAAATAAATAATACCTAATATATTGAGATTAAGACACAAATATGCCTCTGGGTATATTTGTGTCTTAACATAGTTATAATATATTTCTGTATTAACTTTTATATTTAAGGAAGGTATATGCCAAACTCCAGAATGTTTCTGAATATTGTAGGGCTACAAAAAGAATATACACCAGGAAATTTAATCCTAAAAGATATTAATTTAAAAGTTGAAGAACCAGGAATAGTTGCGATAATTGGACCATCTGGTACAGGAAAAAGCACTTTATTACGCTGTATTAACCGTTTAATAAACCCAACAGCAGGTAAAATAATGGTCGGTGATATTGATGCCTGTAAAGTTAGTGGGCGTAATCTAAGAAAATTGCGTTGCCAAATTGGGATGGTGTTTCAAGAGTTCAACTTAGTAGAGCGTTTAAGTGTGATAGAAAATATTCTCTCAGGAAGACTAGGTTATATGTCCTCTTGGCAAACCTGGAGAAGAAAATTTGGTCAAGAAAATATCAATAACGCTTTTGAATTATTAGAGACAGTTGGTCTCAAAGACCAAGCATTAAAACGAGCAGATAGCTTATCAGGAGGGCAACGACAACGAGTCGGCATTGCTCGTGCTATTATGCAAAAGCCTCAAATAGTATTAGCAGATGAACCGACATCCTCGCTTGATCCTAAAACATCAGTAGAGATAATGGAATTATTACAGGTTTTTGCAGATAAAGAAAAAATTCCAATATTAGTCAATATACACGATGTGGTGTTAGCCAAACGCTATGCTAATCGCATTATTGGAATGTCTGAAGGTCATATTATTTATGATGGTGTGCCAGATAAAATTGATGATGAACTCCTTAAAAAAATATATGGTGGTGAATCATGGCTAAGCTAGATATAAATACTAGCAAATACCCTAATCCGTTTCCACGCACTTGGTCAAATATTACTTTATGGCTGTTTGCAGTCGTTTATTTAATTTACGCTACTAATTCTACAGAATTTAGCTGGGCTAGAATGGTTTCAGGTTTGGGTCATTTAAATACTTTGCTAATCAGAATGTTTCCGCCTGATTTTTCTCGTTGGCAATTACTATTAGAAGGTTTAATTGAAAGCCTACAAATAGCTATTATAGCCAGTATAGTTGGAATTTTCTTATCGTTATTCTTTGGTTTGTTTGCTGCAAGAAATTTAATGCCTTTTTGGGTTAGTACACCGCTAAGAGGTTTTATTGCAGTTTGTCGTTCTTTTCATCCAGTTATTATTGCCATTTTATTTGTTAAAAGCGTTGGATTTGGTGCACTAGCAGGCATTTTGACACTAATAATCGCTTCAATAGGATTTATTGCAAAATTATTCGCAGAGGCAATAGAGGAAATATCATTTAAACAAGTAGAAGCAATACGCTCAACGGGTTCTAGTTTTACTGGTGTTGTATTGTTTGCAATTGTTCCACAAGTGATTGCACGATTTATTGGTTTTTCAACCTATCAACTAGATTCTAACCTGCGTAACTCAACAATGGTTGGTATAGTTGGCGCTGGCGGTTTAGGTGGAACATTATTCTCTGCTTTTCAACGATTTGATTATGATTTTGTCGCTGCTATTTTGATAACCATTATCGCTGTTATTTTATTTTGGGAATTTTTATCAAATATTATTAGAAAGATATTTAGATGAATAAAATAGACACCCATTGGGAGCGCTTCACCTTTAAACAGAAATTACATCGTTACATTGTGTATGTTTTATTTTTAATTGCCCTTATCTATTCTATACGTACAGTAGAGGTTATTCCAGAATTTTTTTACGATGCGCCCGACCAAATGAAAGATTTATTTGTGCGTATGTGGCCAATTAATTTTGAATTTTATCCAATATCAGTACACGATGCAATGGTAGAAACCTTAAATATTGCAACATTAGGAACATTAGTAGCACTTATATTCGCCATTCCATTAGCATTAATTAGTGCTTCAAATATCGTTAGTTCTACCTTGTTGCATTGGATTGCGCGTTTTTTTCTTGTTTCTTCTCGTTCGGTTAACTCATTAGTGTGGGCTTTAATATTTGTAGCGGTTTTTGGTCCAGGTGTTATTGCTGGTACATTAGCAATTGCTTTTCGTTCAGTAGGATTTATTGGCAAACTACTAGGCGAAGCACTTGAAGAAATTAACATGGGTTCGGTTGAGGCGTTGAGTGCCACAGGCGCTACTTGGGGCTCAATAATGCTTAAAGGCTATCTACCTCAAGTATTACCAGCATTTTTTAGTATTGTGCTATTTCGTTGGGATATAAATGTACGAGAATCTGCTGTATTGGGTTTGGTTGGCGCTGGCGGTATTGGTGTGGTATTAAATAATTCAATGAATTTATTTGAATGGCAACAAGTGTCAACATCACTACTAGCTATATTAGTAATCGTGGTTTTAGCAGAAATAGTAGTCGTTAATATCCGCAAACATTTGATATAAACTTAGGGTTTTGACTGGTTTTATTGAATCTAAAAAAGGTGATTTAATTGCTGCTAAGTTAGTACAAAAACAATCTCTTTAAACGCTAGAGATTAATATCAGGTGAAATACTGTGTCCTAAGTTAAACACATACCCTGTATTGACTTTGAATTGTGCTAAAGGAACCTCTGAACAACTCAAGCACGCACTATGAAAACGCTAAACAGCACTCTTTTTATCCAAAAATTCGTTAAATACAATGAGTATTCGCCTCATTTTTGGGTAAAAAATAGCACTATTTGCCATTTCCATATCACGCACTTGAGTTATTCAGAGGTTTCTAAAGTCTTTTGCATTTTTTTCTACTCACTAATAAATAAGCCATATACTAAAAAACATTATGTTGTAAAATCAAACATGTTATAAAGCTTGTAATTTAAAATTAGAATAAAAAATAGGAGAATAAAAAATGATTAAACAGAATACAATGTTAATGAAAAAAACGATATTTTTTGCTGTGCTATCAATTATAATTGCTACAATCTCTCAAAACGCCTTTGCTAAAAAAGTAGTTATTAACCTTGGCTATGCTGCAGCAGAAAGTAGTACTTATGGTGTTTTATCAAAAAAGTTTGAAGAATTAGTAGAAGAATACTCAAACGGCACGATTGATGTAAAAGTGCGCTGTTGCTCTCAATTAATGGGCGAAGATGAAGCATTTAAAGCCTTGCAATTAGGCACAGTAGATATGCACATCATTACTGGAAATAACATATCACCACATTTTCCACTTATGGACGCATTTGTGCTACCTTATGTATTTAAAGATAAAGATCATGCATATCGTGTCCTTGAAGGTGAGGTTGGAGATGATTTTGCTGAACAGCTAAATAAAGCAACGGGCGTTCATTTATTAACTTTTGGCTTTGTAGGGGATCGTGATTTTTATAATTCACGCAGTATTATCCGCTCAGTTGATGATATGTCTGGTTTAAAAATTAGAGTACCAAAAAATCAGGTAATGATTGACACCTATAAGGAATTTGGCGCATCGCCAATTCCATTACCTTGGGCTGATACACCAACAGCACTACAAACCGGGACAGTTCAGGGTGCTGATAATGGCACATCTTTTATCAAGTCGCAAAAATTTTATGAAATTATGCCTTATTTTACTAAGTTAGAGCATTTTTCTTATTTCTCACCACTTTTTGCTAGTTCTCGTATTATGAATAAATTAGATAAACGCCAGCGTGCAGCAGTCATTTTAGCCGCTCAAGATGCAGGCATTTATCATAAAAAAGAGATGGGCAGTAGAATCGCAGATATTCGTAAATTCTTAACCACATCAGGTAAAGGAAATATGAAAACAGCTGAATTTGATCGTTCTGGTTTTATTGCAGCAGGACAAAGGGTTCAGGATAAGTACGCCAGTAAAAAAGGAAAGAATTTTACCAAATTTGTCAGAGCAATTAGAGCAGAAGGTAATTAACAAATATTAGTTTATTTAGGGTCTTAGCTAGTGGAACCTCTGAGCAACTCAAATACGCACTATGAAAACGCCAAATAGTACTATTTGCCATTTTTATATCACGCACTTGAGTTATTCAGAGCTTCCTTTATAGAGTGTCGCTATGCTAGCTAAACTTGACCAATATTTTGAAGAAGTTCTTTGTTTTATTGGCTTAAGTGTTTTAGCTATTTCTGTACTATCGCAGGTTATTTTACGATTTGCCTTTTCTTCTGCTTTTGTTTGGGCTGAAGAAACCGCTGTTTATGGTATGATTTTTGCCATTTATCTTGGTGCTAGCATGGCAGTTCGTGATAGAGCACATATTAGAATAACCTTATTAATCGGTATCTTACCGAGAACACTACAAATTATTTTTATTGTTTTAGCTGATTTATTATGGGCGGCATTTATCATATTTATGATTGTGCAGACAACTACTTACACTCAATTATTATTTAATGTCGTTTATCAAACACCTGGCTTAGGCATAGAGCAGCGCTGGGTACAAATGTTTATTCCCATGATATTTTGCTTAATACTATTTCGTATTTTGCAAGTATATTGGCGTTGGCGTGAAAATAAGTGGCAAGGCCTACCATTATGAACGGACCTATGATGATGGCGTTTGTGTTTGTATTTACAATGGCAATTGGCGTGCCTATTCCTTTTGCTGCAGGGATTGCCACTGTTGTTGGTTTAATCATTGCAGATATCCCAGCAACATTAATGGCACAAACAGCTTGGACTGCATTTGAGCCTTTTCCATTAGTTACTATCCCACTATTTATCTTATCTGGCCAATTAATGGAGCATGGCGGCATGTCAGAAAAGCTCATTAATATTGCACATCGCTTAGTTGGTGTTTATAAGGGTGGTCTTGGCTTGGTGACTGTGGTGGCATGTATGTTTTTTGCTGCTTTATCTGGCTCTGGTCCAGCGACAACCGCAGCAATCGGTTCAATTACCATCCCTGCAATGAAAAAAGAAGGTTATAGCCCAAGGTTTGCAGGGGCCATTGCTGCAGCCGCTGGTGCTTTAGGAAGCATTATTCCACCTTCCAATCTATTAATTATATTTGCCTTAGTTACTGATGTTTCAATACCGCGTCTATTTTTAGCAGGAATTGTTCCAGGAATTGTTTTAGGTTTTATGCTGATGTCTGTTGTTTTTATTGTGTCAATAATGTATGGCTATGGCGGATCTGGTGATAAATTTCGCCTTAAACCATTACTTTATGCTTTATGGGATGGGAAATGGGCTGTTTTTGCCCCTGTTCTTATTTTAGGTGGGATTTATGGCGGTATTTTTACCCCATCTGAGGCTGCGGCTGTTGCAGTTGCCTATGCTTTATTTGTTGGCTTGTTTATCCACAAAGGCCTTACTTGGGCCAAGTTATTTCAATCATTTAAATTTACTGCTATTGTTATCGGCACAGTATTGCTTATTCTAGGCTCTACTAAAGCATTTGGTCAATTGGTAACTATTTTTGATATTCCTAGTTCTATCTTATTATTATTCCAAGGCTTGGCCGAATATCCTTGGCTAGTTATGCTGTTGATTGGTATCTTTTATATTATTGTAGGAATGTGGTTAGAGAGCATTCCCCAGATTATTATTTTTACTGCGGTGTTTTTTCCATTAGTAACTAGTTTAGGTATTGATCCTGTTGTGTTTGGTATTTTTACAGTGATGACTTGTGAAATTGGCTTTCTTACACCCCCTATAGGTGTCAACTTATTTGTTGCAGCGCGTATTAGTAAGGTTACCATTGAGCAAATATCTATTGGGGTATTGCCATTATTAATACCGTATGTCTTAATGGTTTTTACACTGGTATTTTTTCAAGATTGGGTGACTTTCTTACCTGATTTATTTTATGGAAAAAGCCAATGAAAAACATTCCGCTAGTTGGTTACAGTGATCGTTTGTCTGTTCGCCCCAAAGAATCCATAGAATTTAAAGTATCTTCCACATCATCGCAACCATTTTCTGCTGAGCTATTTCGCTCGATTAGTGCTGATCCTAATCCAGCGGGTATTGGTATTGTAGAAGAGTGTGCGTCTCAATATTTTACCAAAGCCTATTTTGCTTCTAAAGAGCGTCCATTTTTTCCTGGATCTTATGGCGCGACTACACAAGCTATCACCATTGATGCTAAACAACATGTCACATTATCAGTAATTATCTATCCCACATTACAAACTAATCACAAGCAAACTATTTTAGCCATTGGTAACACGAGTTTATACATTAACCAAGATGGTGCCGCTACCTTTACACTCGCTAATAACACTATTAGCATCAAGCAAGTACTTAAATTACACTCTTGGTATCAACTTAGTATTAATGTTGATATAACTGGCAATATTTATATCACACAAACACAGTTAAATGGCCAATACGATGAATTAAGTAATACCGTTCAAGGCAGTACATTTAATAATCATTTATCTGGCATTGTTTCAGTCGCAGCAAGAGTCAACAAAGGGGTTGCTTCAGATTATTTTAATGGCAAAATTGAATCACCTAAAATTGTCGTAGATGGCACTGATGTTGCAAAATGGGATTTTTCCATTGACATTCCAACATGCAAGGTAACAGCCGTTGTTGGGTCAGATTTAATACTATATAATTTTCCAACTCGTGCTACAACTGGCTCTACTTGGGATGGGTCTGAGATGAATTGGTGCCATAAACCAAAACATTATGCCTCTATTCATTTTCATGAAGACGATATTTATAATTTTGAGTGGCAAAGTGATTTTAGTTTTACGATTCCAAATAATATGCCATCTGGTATCTATGTGATGCGTATTAAATGTGCTCAATACGAAGATGCAATGCCATTTTATGTCTGTGCGCCACTTGGTAAACCTTCAGCTAAACTATGCGTATTAATCTCTACTTTTACCTACACAATATACGGCAACCATGCACGCATTGATTATAATGATGATTGGCAACAGCGTACCAAAGATTGGGGTGGCTATCCTTATAATCCAGCTAAATATAAACAATACGGTTTGTCAACCTATAATAATCACTTAGATGGCTCTGGTATTTGCCATGCATCTCATCAACGAGTACTTTTTAATTTACGCCCTGGTTATTTAACTTTTAACAATACAACTTGCTCTGGGTTGCGTCATTTTCAAGCAGATAGCCACTTAATTAGTTGGCTTCACGCTAAGGGGATTGATTATGACATTATTACCGATACCGAGCTAGATAATGATGGAATAGACGCCATTAAGTGCTATCGTGCAATAACAACAGCAACACATCCAGAATATCATACAAGCAATACACTTAATGCCTTAATGAATTATCGTAATAACGGTGGCGCATTACACTATTTAGGCGGTAATGGCTTTTATTGGCGAATTGCACAGCACAGCGAGCATAAGGATATGCTAGAAATTAGACGAGCAGAAGATGGTATTCGTGCTTGGGCAGCTGAGCCAGGCGAATACTATCATGCTTTTGATGGGGCTTATGGGGGTTTGTGGCGGCGTAATGGTCGCCCACCTGAACAATTAGTTGGTATTGGGTTTGTCGCTCAAGGTAATTTCCATGGCTATGGTTATCACCGTGTTTATTATGGAACAAAATATAACTGGATATTTAAAGGAATTACTGATGACATTATTGGAGATTTTGGCTTTAGTGGTAATGGTGCGGCGGGGTTTGAATTGGACTGCATAGATACACGATTAGGAACACCTGCTAATGTTGTTCTACTTGCTCAATCAATGACATCTAATGACAAATTTATGCTCGTCCCAGAAGAGCAATTAACGCATTTATCTAACTTAACTGGTCAATCTACTAATGATGCATTGCGTGCTGATATGATCTATTTTGAAGTAGAAGGCGGTGGTTTAGTATTCTCTACAGGGTCAATTACCTTTTGTGGTAGCCTACCTTGGAATGGTTTTAATAATAATATTTCTCGCCTACTAGAAAATATTATTTACCACAGTCTTAAGAAACCTCTGAATAACTCATACTGCTGACATACTCTAAAAACATAAAAACATAAAAACATAAAAACATAAAATCAAAAGCGATTACTACCTGGACTGCCCCCCAAAAACTGGACACTAAATTACATAATTTTTCTGCTCAACAAAAGGCAAAAAAGTATTATATTTTCAAGGTTTGTTTTGTCACCTTTGGTCGTAACGAAGTGGAGAAATTAAGCT
>WASV01088445.1_pt1 | contig 11226 bp, 9 predicted proteins | sample 5698531 | NCBI WGS metagenome assembly WASV01 (sample SAMN11175559, study PRJNA528189) | sponge metagenome | isolation source: marine sponge | host: Myxilla | place: Antarctica: Western Antarctic Peninsula, King George Island | collected 2013-01 | reverse complement strand
CGAGGCGGAAGTAGATAAAAATTATAAATACTTCCAAAGTATGTTGCCCGAATGGGAAAAAGAACACCTATCTGATCACGCCCTAATCCATCATCAAAAACTAGTGGATTTTTATGAAAGCGAAAATGATGCTATCAATACCGGGGTACGCGAGTTTGGCTGGGGGCATTTTTCTGTCCAGTCGATAAAGCCCCCCTACATTGACTTCGGATACCAACATCACCTCCTCTTCGGCAATGCACCATCAACGTAAAATATTTTCCACCCATTAACAATAAAAACAAATAAAAACAAATAAAAACAAATAAAACGACTTACCTATTTTCATAAAAATAGAAAATGAAACAACTCCGATTTTTTATTCCCTGCTTGCCGTTGGTTTTTATGTTGTCGGCCTGTATAAATACAGGGTCTCCTTTTTCCAATGCGCTTGACCATAATGATAGATTGATCACTCAACGCGTGATTGATGGCGGTGCGGATATTCATGCCAAATCTGGTGTAGGGAATTGGACGCCTTTGCATCTTGCGGCGTGGGCTGGTGCAGATAAGGTTGCGGAAGTGTTGCTTGAGAATGGGGCCGAGGTTGATGTTACAGCGGCTATCGGAATGACGCCTTTGCATGACGCTGCGGCAAGAAATTCGGCTAGAGCTGTGAAAGTTTTGCTGAGCTACGGTGCCGATATTGAGGCTAAGGCAAATGATCTATGGACACCTTTGCATAACGCCGCGGCGAATGATGCGGGTAGAGCTGTGGAGGTTTTGCTGGTTAATGGGGCAGATATTCATGCGGTAAATAATGATGAATTAACCCCTTTACATCTCGCCGCATGGAGTGATGCTCCGATATCTTTGAGAAAGTTGCTCGATAACGGTGCAAACGTGAATTTGCAAGGTGGTGAAGGGCAAACGCCTTTGCACATTGCGGCGGCCGAAGGTGCGGATGAAATTGTGGCGCTATTACTTGCGCATCACGCCGATATTCACGTCACTGATAAAAACGGAAACACGCCCCTTATCATCGCCAAGCAATCGAACAAATTGAACATCGTTGAACAATTAGAAAGTGTACAATAGCCCTACTATTGCTTCGCGCCTGCCAATTAGTCTTCGCTCAATCGCATCAAACAAAAATATCTTTACACCTTTTATCACCCCACATAACGATTATTGAATTTCACCATGAATCGCTATTCCGCCTGGAGCGTTTTCAAGAATGGCCTTAGTGGGCAACGCAACTGGCAGCGTGTGTGGCGCGACCCCGAACCGAAAACTGCTTACGATGTAATCATCATCGGTGCCGGTCTGCATGGGCTGGCGACGGCGTATTATCTGGCGAAAAACCATGGCGTGCAGAATATCGCCGTATTGGAGAAGAATTGGCTCGGCGGCGGTAATGCCGGGCGTAATACCACCATCGTTAGGTCCAATTACATGATGCCGGGCAACCGGTTTTTCTACGAGCACTCGCTCAAATTGTGGGAAGGTTTGAGTCACGAACTCAACTACAATGTGATGTTTAGCCAGCGTGCGCACATCTCGCTACTGCACAGCCCGGCGGCACGGGATGCAGCGGCACGGCGCTATAACACGATGCGGCTAACCGGTAGCGATGGTGAGTTGTGGGGGCTGGATAAACTAAAAGAAGCGGTGCCGCACTTGAACTACGACAATGCCCGATTTCCAATCATCGGCGCGGCGGTGCAACCACGCGCTGGCACCGCGAGGCACGATGCGGTGGCATGGGGATATGCGCGCGCCGCCGACCAACTCGGTGTGGACATCATTCAAAATTGCGAAGTCACCGGAGTGACGCGCGAGCGCGAACGAGTCAGCGCAATTGAAACCACCCGCGGCCTCATCAAAGCAAATAAAGTCGGCTTTGCGGTGGCCGGCAACACATCGTCTTTGTGGAAAATGGCAGGGCTCGGGCGACTCCCCATCGAAACCCACCTCCTACAAGCCTTCGTCAGCGAGCCGCTAAAACCATTGCTCGATCAAGTGGTGGTATTCGGGGTTGGCGGTGCGCATTTTTACATCTCCCAATCAGACAAAGGCGGAATGGTGTTCGGCGGTGATCTTGACTGGTATAAATCTTACGCCCAGCGCGGTAACTTAGCCATGGTGCAAGATGTCGCCGAATGTGCAACTTCGATTTTACCTTGTCTCGGGCGCGTGCGATTATTGCGCCACTGGGGCGGAATGATGGACATGTCCATGGATGGCTCGCCGTTCATCTGCAAGACGCCGCTTGCGAACCTCTATCTCAACGCCGGCTGGAACTACGGCGGCTTCAAAGCAAGCCCGGCATCGGGCTGGTATTTCGCCGACCTCATCGCCAACGACCGAGCCGACGATGTCATCGCCAACTTCGATCTTAAACGCTTCGAACGTGGCATAATTATTGACGAACGTGGTGCTGGACCCGACCCTAAAAAACACGGATAAAACACATGCCTGAATTTCCAAAGTATTATTTTGCCTATGGTTCGAATATGGACCAAGTTCGTTTTGGTGGCAGAATTTGGAGGATGATCGAGGATGATGAGATTCAACATGGCGTGTTGAAAGGTTACCAACTCGCATTTAATAAACTCAGCAAATGTAAGGCTTGCAAACAACCAGTTGCAAAAGCGAATGTCAAAGAAGATGCTTCTACTAAAGTGGAAGGTCTGATCTTTACCATTAACAATGTAAAAGAATTGACAAGATTGCGTGCTTCTGAAGGCTGGCCCAATGACTATGATGAAATAAAGATGGGAATCAAAACCACCGAAGGCAATAAAAAATGTTTTGTCTATGTTGCATGTAAAAAGAAAGAGACCGATTGCCTTCCGGTAGAGCGACATTATTTTAATCATATTCTAAAAGGTAAATCTGTGTTGAACGGAGAAGGAAAACCTTTGTTGAGCGAATCGTATTGCAAAATGCTGGACGACTTATATGCCGACTTACATGCCAAGACAAACATGCATGAATGCCCGGAATACTAAGAAATAATGATACGAATCAACTGCCCTTTTTGTGGAGAACGCGACCATAGCGAATTCACCTACGGCAGCGATGCAACGATCACATACCCGCCTTTAGACGGGTCCGTTGATGAATGGCATGAGGCGGTCTTTTTACGTGAGAATATTCGCGGGAAACAGACCGAAACTTGGCATCATGTCAACGGCTGTCGCATGTGGCTCTTGGTTGAACGCGATACCGTGACGCATAAAATCTACGCCGTCCGCCCGGCACATAAAGGCATGGCGATGTTGCTAGCCCAATCATCACCCCCCGCTGAATAATGACTGCCCGACGACTGCCAGTTGGTGGGCGTATCGATCGCACTCAAATCATTCCTTTCACTTGGAATGGCACCCCCATGATTGGCCATCCCAACGATACTCTGGCTTCCGCCCTGTTGGCAAACGGAGTGCAACTGGTCGGGCGTAGTTTCAAATACCATCGTCCGCGCGGCATCATGTCTGCCGGAGTCGAGGAATCCGGTGCTTTGGTGACCATCGGTGAAGGCGCATACCGAGACCCCAATTGCAAAGCAACTATGCAGGAACTCTATCCTGAGCTCGTCGCTTCAAGCCAAAATGCTTGGCCCAATGTGCACTTTGATATAGGCTCAATTTCCAATTTGTTTAGCCGGTTTTTGTCAGCCGGTTTCTATTACAAGACTTTCATGGGGCCACAAATGAAGTGGCTGCCGGAAAAGTGGCATAGCGGCACTAAGTGGTGGATGCAATACGAAAAACTAATCCGCAAAGCCGCCGGCATGGGAGAAGCATCTCGGCTAGCGGATGCTGATTGCTATGACCATGGTCATGATTTCTGCGATGTGTTAGTAATCGGTGGCGGGCCCGCTGGCTTGTCAGCGGCGGCGACTGCAGCCAAAGCCGGGCTGGATGTGCTGTTAGTCGAGCAAACCCATGAGTTTGGCGGTAATCTATTGAGTCAATCCACCCCCGAAGCACAAGAAATACTACCGCAGTTGTTATCTCAACTACATGCTTCGGATGTCCGCACGATGATTCGAACAGCCGCTTTTGGTTTATACGATGGCGGCGTTGCCGGCTTACTTGAGCGCGTTACCGACCACCTGCCGAGCACCGATAACAGTCATGCCGCTCGCTTCCTGCCACGCCAACGATTTTGGACGGTGCGTGCTAAACATATCATCGTCGCCACCGGCGCCTTGGAACAACACATTGCCTTTGGCAACAACGACCGCCCCGGGGTGATGACAGCGGCGGCCGGGCAAACGTACTTGAATCGATACGGCATCTTACCCGGCAAGCAAATTGTGATAGCCACCAATAATGATTCGGCATATCAAGTTGCGGCTGATTTGGCCGATGCCGGTGCCGAGGTGGCTTTGCTCGATGCCCGCCGGGTAGTCAATGATGCGTTACACCGTTTTGCCAAGCAACACAAAATTCCAGTACAAATGCACAGCGCGCCGCTCGAGGTGCACGGAGGCAAGAGGGTGAAATCACTCGATGTGGCAGAAGAGAAAATCGGTGACCATGATGAACACTGGGTTTATGCACACAATAAGCCGTGCGACTTGGTTTTAATTTCTGGCGGTTGGGCACCAATGCATCATTTACTCTCCCATCGCGGTGGTAGACCGATATGGAATGCAGAGTTGGCATGCTTTCTGCCGCCCGAGTCCAATGAACCAATCTCCATCGCCGGGGCCGCCGCCGGGATTTGGAATACTGACTCATGCGAAGCCTCCGGAAAATTTGCCGCCACGCGCGCCGTCAACGCCCTTGGGAAAACCTTGAAAATAACGCCCGCACCCAAACTCGGCGGCTGGCAAAACCCGATTCGCCCACTTTACGAAGTCAAAGTTGCCGGCCGCAACGCAAAAGCGCTGGTAGACCCGCAACACGATGTGACTACCGATGATATACGCTTGGCGTGGCGGGAAGGTTTCGTCTCGGTCGAACACCTCAAACGCTATACCACGCTTGGAATGGCGACAGACGGCGGTAAAATGGGTAATGTCATCGGCCTCGCCATCATGGCGAACGCGCTTGGAAAAGAGATACCGGAAGTTGGAACCACCACTTACAGACCCCCCCATACCCCGGTTGCGATCGGCGCATTGCGCGGGCGAAGCGTAAATGAACACTTCCGCCCGTTACGCCGCACCCCGATGCACCAATGGAATCTGGACAACGGTGCAACGATGACCATGGCAGGGCTTTGGCATCGCCCGTGGTATTTTGCCGGTGCAAACGAAACCCTTGAACAGGCATACATCCGCGAGGCAACCATTGTCAGAAACACTGTCGGGCTCTGCGATGTGACTTCGCTCGGCAAGATCGCAATACAAGGAGCGGACGCCACCGAATTTCTCAACCGCATTTATACCTCCCCTTTCGCCAAACTGCCTATCGGCAAAGCGCGTTATGGCATTATGTTGCGCGATGATGGCATCGTCTTTGATGACGGTACTACTTGGCGTTTATCCGAGACTGAATACTTTATGACCACCACCACGGCAAACGCTGCCACCGTCATGGCGTGGCTTGAGGAATTATTGCAGACCCGCTGGCAAACCCTCAAAGTCCAAGTAACCTCGGTGTCCGACCAATGGGGCGGTTGTGCGGTTGCCGGTCCAAAATCTCGTGCAACGGTGAGTGCTTGTGTCGACACCCCCGAACAGGTATCAAGCCAATCATTGCCTTTCATGGGGGTCATCGAGACAACCCTCAAAGGTGGAATTCCATGCCGCATTGCGCGCATTAGTTTTTCCGGTGAAATGGCTTTCGAGGTTTATGTGCCATCCGATTACGCCACAGCGATGATCGATTTGTTATGGACTACCGCCAAAGCGTTGGGCGGGTGTCTTTACGGCTTGGAAGCGTTGGGTACATTGCGTATTGAAAAAGGGCATGTGACCGGTGCCGAGTTGGATGGCAGGGTAACCATCGACGACGCAGGTCTTGGCAACATGGCATCCGCTAACAAAAGTTTCATTGGCAGCACCTTGCGCCAACGCCCGGAGTTACAACGCACCGATCGCCCGCAATTGGTCGGTATCTATCCGAAAAACCGGCGAGACACTTTCAATGCAGGCTCATTATTATGTCGGGCCGGGCAAGTCATGGGGCACGGTGAAGGCTGGATTACCGCAATCACCCACTCGCCCGCTCTCGGGCATTTTATTGGTATCGGCTTTATCGCTGGCGGGCATGAAAATTGGCGAGGTCAAACGGTCACCGCCGCCGACCCGGTACGCAATAGCGAAGTTGAGGTTGAGATCGTTAGCCCGCACATGTTTGACCCGAGCGGGGAGCGGATGCATGCCTAAACGCATCTCTGCACTGCATGGCTCTTACCCCCTCGGCAAATTTGGCGCAGCGGCGGAGACCGCTGTCTGCTTGCATGAAGTCGTTGGCTTGAACTTACAGCAAATCACCGCGTGGCACGATACGCATGCGCAGGTTGCTGAAAGTGCCGCTACTGCTGCCGGGCAAAGCGGCGGCACGTTGCTACCCATTGCGCCGCTCACTTGGTGGCTTCTCGGCGGACATCACCCGGGTCTTGCCGCTGAGCTCGGCGCGACACTCGACTTATCGCATTCGCGCACACAGCTACAAATCAGCGGTGCGCGGGCGACAGATTTACTCAACCGCCATATTCCGATCGATTTACGCGCCGCATCCTTCCCCGAAGGCGCAGTCGCTTCTTCGGCACTCCACCATGTCAACATAACAATGTGGCATTCCCCACAAGGTTACGAGTTATTCATCACGCGGAGTTTCGCCTTATTCGTTTGGGAGCTGTTGGTCGAGAGCGCGGCTCAATTTGGCGGCGAAATTATATAAGCGCAATATATAAGTGCGATTTATAGCACTCTTTATAAGTGCGCTCATATCAGCATGCTCATATAAGACTCTTTATAAGCCCGATCATATCAGCCCGCTCAAAGCCCGCTCGGGATCTGCCCTAACTCGAAGTTAGTATAGAAACAACTCGCGCACAAACCCGCTCCATGCCATCGAGCATTCCGCCCGGTAGATTGTCCGCTGGGCGCGCTTGAGTCGGCAATTCTTCGAGCAACGGTACTAAATTTTCAGCGCTCCACTTATCCGGTTCGAGGATGCGAATCAAACCCATTTGTGCCGCCCGCCGTGCTCGAATGAGTTGTTCGGTACGCGGCGAAAACCGCGGTATCACGATGGCTGGTTTGTTAAAACTTAATATCTCACAGAAGGTGTTATAGCCGCCCATCGTAATCAGCCCAAGCGCATTCTCGATCAAGTTTTCGATGCGCGGGTGATAATTCAACACCGTCATATTTTCCATCGACGCTGTACGCTGCTTGAAATGGACACGCTTTTCTTCATCCATAAAAGGTCCCAACACGATCACAACATTGACCTTCAAATGCGTACACTGCGATAACGCATCAAGCGTCAAATCGACCATTTCCTCACCATCTTTTCCACCGCCCGGGGAAACTAGGATGTACGGCTTGTCGTTGCTTTGCCCCGATGTGCCTTCCGCCGGCGAACGTTTCAAATAGCCGGTAAACACCAGTTTGCGCGCACCAGTTTGCGATAGATCCAAACCCTGTAACGGATGATAAAACTCTTTCAACCCGTATATCCAAACCTCATCGTATAAATTCTCGATCGCCGGCAATACCGATTTACGTGCCCACTCGTGTCGTAATGCCTCCGGATCATCCATCACATCGCGCAACCCAAGCACCGTGCGCGTCCCGCGGGCGTGTAACTGCTCCAAAGTGGTCTTCACTTCGCCCTCCAAACCGAGTGGTTCTTTATCCACCAGAAATAAATCCGGTTTGAACACTTCCGCAGTCCGCCGAATAATCGCTTCTCGCAGTTCCATGGTTTGTTCGAGATCGATATGCAACCCAAGCGAAGTGTAACTACCGTCTTTGAGTTTAATCACCCCGGGGATACGGACAAAATCGACGCGCGCACGAAACTCGAAACTACCGATAACCGGCGAACCCGATAAAATTAAAACGGAAATACCTTTGAAGTTACCGACTAACTCATGCGCGATCGCCCGACAGCGCCGTAGATGACCCAAGCCAAAAGTGTCGTGGCTATACATCAACACCCGCGTGTTATCGAAACGATTCTGATATGGGCTCATGATGGTAGCGAAGACGATGGTAGCGAAGACGGTGGTAGCAAAGATGTTGCGTTAAAGGGGTTGCCCATCTTCTTAATAACCCCTTTTTGACAACCCCTTCTAATAATCTTACTCGATATCTGATGGGGCACGCACGCCAAGCGTGCGAGAGTAGTCTACTTCAAGCCGTGCACAAGGGGTAAATTCATTACAGCGGGGGCTTCAAGCAGGATCAGCATCACCCGCACTCGACTGGTTCGCATTCTTGCTGTCGGTGCGAAATAATAATACGATGATTTGTAGCAATTGTGCAATTTTTTCAGCATCTTGCTCGCGTTCAACCCAATCATATTGAACATTTTTTTTCCCACTGTTCGGGCTACTTGAAATTTTTTCACGGCGACGATGGCTAATAAACACATCGGTACCATTGGGTTCTCTGCGTTGTAGCCGAATAGAAAATTTGTCAAGGGCGGTTCTTTGGGCAATGAATAAATTAAGAAACTGTCTGGATTTGCTCTTCTCATCGCTTGAAAATAAACTCTCATCGACTACGAACCAATCGGTCTCCATCAACCCGCTCTCCGGTTGATAGTTAGTGAGTTCGACCCCTTTGACTAGCCAAAACTCGCTCACCCTTCGCCACACCGCCTCGGCATCGCTATTGATGCGAAGCCATGAACGCCCCTCGTCATTGGATTGAATGCTCGCCTCCACAACTTCCGGCAACACCTGCCCTCCAGCGGTATTGCGCGCGCCCAATTGTTGCAACTCGGTTTTTTGCAACTCATTAGCAGACGGCGCTTCGGTAGCGTTTGCTTGCACCTTGTCATTGGCAGTCGCAAACAAATCCGGCGGCAGCTCTAACGATTGGTTGGTGTCCGTTTTGGCAAATATATTGGGAAGCGAAAATAAATTTCCTTCGTCACGCCCATCTTTACCTTGGGTGCTCTCGATTGGTCCCTTATTAGAAGAGCACGAAACGAGCAAGCTCGCCGCCAGCAGAACTGTTAGAATATGCAATAATTTCATCGCTAGAGCCATAAAGAAGGTAGTAGATTAAGGGGCTAATTCTAGCACAGCCGTTCGCTACTTTGTGAGCATTACTGGAAGCCGGCGAATGCCCGGTAGCGATGACCCAAGCGAATGCCCAGTGGAATTGGATCGAATCCCCCTGTTTTTGGGGAAATCGTAGATAATCGTGAGCAAACATTACAAAAAGTTAATTTTTTTCAGAAAAACCGCCGATTTTGCTTGATTTTGTATTTTTTGGCGGTATACTTTCACCCAATAGCCAAATTATTAGGTTGTTGTTACATTAATATTTGTTGTTTTATGTTAATAAATATTAATCTGGAATATTAATGTGTTGTTTGATTTGTTTTTTTCTTATGCTTTTTAATTTTTTTATGATTGTCAAACATAAATGAGGTTTTCCTTATGAACAAGAAACTTATTGTTGCCGCTGTCTCCGCCGCTGTGGCGTTGCCGGTGGTAGCTCAAGCCGAGATCACTGTCTATGGTCGCGTGAACAACGCCATCGACATCAATGATCTCAACGGCAACGTGAATAAACCTGCTGATGGTAATACTGAATCGACTACCGATGTAACTGGTATTGTATCGCGCTTTGGTCTAAAAGGGACTACTGATATCGGCAATGGTCTAACCGCTCACGGTCGTTATGAGTTCGAGACTTCTTCTGATAACGAAGGAGGAGGGGTCAATGATACTCGGATCGCGACTGCTGGTGTATCTGGCTCTTTCGGGCGAATCGATATTGGTAACCAATGGAGTGCTTATTTCAACACTTTCGGTACTCAGGTTAGCCCGTCTTATTCGATCGGTTTTTATTTATATTCATCAGCCGCTGGCGGTCCTTACCGTGCTTCCAATACCATCAAGTATTCCAATTCTTTCGGTGGTGTCGCGCTTGAAGTGGATGTCCGCCTCAACGATGACGCTAGCCCAGAAGGTGGCGATGTTGCGGAAAAACTTCGCGGCGATGGCTTTGGCGTTGGGATCACTTTCCCAGTTACTAGTAACATCACAATTGCTCTGGCTGCCGATAGCGAAGACCGCGATAGCAGCGGTGCTGCGCCGACACTCGTTAGACAGGAAGCAGCAAAGCCTACTGCTCTGATTCCTGCGGTTGGTGCGGTTGATGCAGTTGATGCAGTTGCTGCGACCGCTGATACACCTGCGATGCAAGCGGTTGATGCGGTTGCTGCGGTTGCTGAGATTCCTGCGCGCAACGCCGCATATCAGCTAGCACAGATAGCTGGCGATGGCACTCTTGCTACGCTGAGTGCTGCAGATACTCGCGGCCGTGATGAAGATCGTTTCGGTGCGGCGATTAGGTTTGACCTTGGTAGCAGCTACTGGCTGACGCTCGGTTGGCAGAACTACAAGACTTCCGATCTTTCTTACAGCGGTGTACTTGATCGAAATGACGATGGTGCAATAGTCGGTGCTGCTGAAGAAACCGCTAGCCTGACTTCATCCGGTGTGGATATTGATTCTACCTACATCTATGGTGGCGGTAATTTCAACCCTAAAACCAACTGGGTAGTGGGTCTTTCCGATGCCAATGATGGCAGAGATGCTTCCAATAATGGTGTTACTAAAGCCATCACAGCAACTGATGACTCTTCCCAGGTCTTTTGGGGCGTGTATCATAATGTCGGTGGTGGCTTGAGACTTTATTATGAAGCCGTCAACTACGAAAGTGAAAATGCCGGGAAGGATGGCGCACGCCATCTGCTTGGTATGCGGGTAGATTTCTAATCTATTCTATGTCTGATGAAACCGGAGCTTCGGCTCCGGTTTTTTTTTGCCCAGCTAAATTCTTCCTCGTTGTTTTCTTCCCCGGCTAAATGCTTCCTCGTTGTTTTCTTCCCCCTGACAAGGGGGATTGAGGGGGTTTGCTGCTAATTGGCGGAGAATACTCCCTCCTTTTTCCTCGTTCCCACCTCCCGCGTGGGAATGCATACCTTGTTTTCTTCCCCCTGACAAGGGGATTGAGGGGGTTTGCTGATGATTGGCGGAGAATACTCCCTCCTTTTTCCTCGTTCCCACGCTCCCGCGTGGGAATGCATACCT
>WASV01008166.1_pt1 | contig 11315 bp, 8 predicted proteins | sample 5698531 | NCBI WGS metagenome assembly WASV01 (sample SAMN11175559, study PRJNA528189) | sponge metagenome | isolation source: marine sponge | host: Myxilla | place: Antarctica: Western Antarctic Peninsula, King George Island | collected 2013-01 | reverse complement strand
CGTGCGCAACTTGATGGGCGAATCCTATTATGAAGAGGTGATCCACCGTGATGACCTGGTAATTTTTTAACCCACTCCTGTGGGAGGCCACTCCTGTAGGAGGCTCACTCCCGTGGGAGAGGGTGAGTACGTTATCCTTCTTCAACCTTAACCTTCGTGCCTCATATCCTTCCTCAACCTTCGTGCCTCGAAGGGGTAAATAGCATGTTGAACTGAGAAACTGTTTGTCCACAGAAAAAGATGTTGCCAGTTTCCAGTGGAGGAACCTCACATGGCTAAAGGGTTCTTCTAAAAAATCTCCCAACAAAACTGAATAATTGTCTCTCTTCATTGGTTGGGCTTGCCGTCTTTAGCGGTTCTGTAGCGTCGTCACCGTCCCATTATTTCATGCGGTTCTCTAGGTTGACAAGAAGGGGAGGGGTGAGGATAATAGCCCGCTGGGTGCAGATTTTATCTGTTTTTGTTGTTTATTTGGAGAAATTGATATGCCGGTTGCGGTAGTTATAGGAATGCAGTGGGGCGATGAAGGGAAGGGCAAGATCATTGACCTGCTTGCTGAAAATGTTGATGTGGTCGCACGCTATCAAGGTGGCCATAATGCAGGGCATACCATTTGTTTCAATGAGAAACAATTTGTCCTGCATCTTGTCCCATCCGGAATTTTCCATGAAAACAAATTATGCGTGATTGGTAACGGGGTGGTTGTGGACCCTATGGCTTTGGTGGAGGAAATGCGCCAGTTAGAGGAAGCCGGGATTGATCTTGAGGGCAGGTTGGTCATCAGTGACCGGGCCAATATCATCATGCCTTATCACGGCACCAGCGATAAAGGCCGCGAGAGTGGAAGTGGGTTTCAGAAAATTGGTACGACGGGAAGAGGGATTGGCCCCTCCTATGCTGATAAAATCGCCCGGGCAGGAATCAGAACCTGTGATCTTCGCGATGAAACTTACCTGAAGGAGCGGTTGCGGGCCAATTACGATGAAAAACAAAAGATTTTAAAAAGCCTGTATGGTACCGAGCTGCCTGAGTTCAATTCTCTGTTGGATGATTTGTTGGGCTATCGGGAAACCATTTTAAAGTACATTGCCGACACCCATGTTCTAATGCGTGACCAGATCGCTCAGGGGAAAAATATTTTGTGTGAAGGCGCACAGGGAACCATGCTGGATGTGGATCATGGCACGTACCCGTTTGTGACGTCCTCCAATTCAACCGCAGGAGGTGCCTGCACTGGTCTTGGTATTCCGCCAACGAAGGTGGACCGGGTGCTGGGTGTGATCAAGGCTTATACCACCCGGGTCGGCGAAGGCCCGTTTCCCACAGAGTTGTCGGATGCGGATGGCGAACGTCTTGGCAAAGTCGGGCATGAGTTTGGTGCGACCACTGGCCGGCCTCGACGGTGTGGATGGTTTGATGTGGTGATTGCAAAATATGGCGTTCACCTTAATGGCATCGACGCATTGATTCTCACTAAAGTTGATGTCCTGGATGGATTCAAAACCATCAAGGCTTGTACCGGTTATGAATATAAAGGAAAAACATTTCTCGACATGCCGGCTGACGCCGAAGTTCTGGAAAACTGCCGACCGGTCTATACCGAGTTTGATGGCTGGTCGGAAAGCACTGTTGGGATACAGGATTTTGACCGATTGCCTGAAAACGCCAAACGTTATATCAACCGGTTGAGCGAACTTCTTGAAATACCGTTCATGATGGTCTCCACGGGCCCGGACCGGGAACAAACCATCCAGCGCGAGCCTTTGTTCTGACCCCTCCTTCCTCTTGAGACAAAACCTTCCTTTCTCAACTGTCCATCTTTGGTATAACTGTCTATCTTTGGTATAACTGTCCATCTTTGGTATAACTGTCTATCTTTGGTATAACTGTCTATCTTTGGTATAATTGAGGGCTAATAGTGAACCTTCTAGGATGTGACCATGTTGACCATAGGCATATTAGTTTCAGCCTGCCTGTTTTTTTATTTTGTGGGTTACCGGGTTTATGCCCAACGGCTGGACCGGGAATTAATTCGTCCTGATGCTTCCAGGGAGACCCCTGCCATAAAACAAAGTGATGGTGTGGATTATGTGTCCAGCAAACCACTGGTGTTGTTCGGGCATAATTTTGCATCCATTGCTGGTGCCGGTCCGGTTATTGGCCCGATCATTGCCATGCATCATTTTGGCTGGGCGATAACGCTAGTTTGGATTTTGCTGGGTAATGTGTTCATCGGTGCAGTTCACGATTATCTGACATTGATGATGTCGGTGCGCAATCGTGGCAGTTCCATTGCTGACATAGCGGAATCGACTATAGGCTATCGAGCCAAAGCTGTGTTTGCTATTTTCCTGGTTCTGGCCATGTTGTTGGTGATCGCTGTGTTCGGTGTGGTGGCGGCCAAAACTCTCATCGCCCAACCGGAGATGGTGTTCCCCACGTTTGCCATCATTCCCATTTCTATGATCCTCGGCTGGTGCATTTACAAAAAAAACTTCAACCTTCAGATCGCCTCTTTCATTGCAGTACTTGCGATCATTGTGAATATTTATATCGGATTCAAAATGCCCCTGCCCTTACCGGAAGAGGGTGTGATGGGGCTCTCGCCACTAATGTTCTGGTTTGTTGTATTGATGATTTATGCCGGGGTGGCTTCGATCCTGCCGGTGCAAACGCTTTTGCAACCACGTGACTATCTTTCTACATACGTTCTGTTTGGTTCCATGTCACTGGCTATTGTTGCCCTGTTGTGGGTTGCGCCGGGATTAAACACTCCGGTATGGAGGGGTGCGATGTCTGATGTGCAGGGGCCGGTCTGGCCGATGCTGTTTGTGCTAGTGGCCTGTGGTGCGATATCAGGTTTTCATTCTCTGGTTGTGAGCGGTACCACTTCCAAACAGTTGGCTAATGAAATGCAGGGCAAACCCATCGCTTATGGCGGCATGCTCACCGAAGGGGTGGTCGCGGTCATCACCGTCTTGCTGGTGGGTGGAGGTCTTTATTGGGTGGCGCCGGAAGGTGGGGGCGTCGATATGGCTCAGTTGGGGTTCCGTGAGACTCTGGAATCCGGTGGATGGATCCTGGCGTTTGGTAATGGATTCGGTAACGTGGTGCACCAGATGTTGCCGATTTTGAGTTTTACGATTGCTTCCATGATCGCTGTATTAGCGTTGAACACATTTGTGTTGACCACCCTTGATACGGCGGTGCGTATCACACGGTTCCTGATTCAAGAATCTCTAGGCAAACAGGTTCCAGCTTTTCGTAATAAATATACTGTGACGGTTGCGGTGGTGTTTATCGCCTACCTGATTGGCGCGACCGATGGCTGGCAGAAAATCTGGCCCATTTTTGGTGCGACCAACCAGCTCATTGCGGCAATGGCCCTGTTTGTGGTGGCAACGTGGTTGATGGCGGTCAAGCGGCCGACGCATTATGTGCTTTACCCCGCTCTGTTCATGACGGCAACCACGATTGGTGCCTTGGCCTGGCAGGCCCATCAGTTTTTTGTCGCGCCGGACCCGAATGTGTTTCTCGGTACGGTGGCAGTGGTGCTCATCGGGCTCGCCGTTTTTGTCGGATACGAGGCCATGCAGGCCCTTAAAGGACGAAGGGTGATAATGAGTCCGATTTCAGAAGTTCCTTCCAATGCCGAGTGATCCAGATAATGTTTGGATACAGCGTTTGAATACATTAGTATGGTACCTACCCATTAAACTTTGAAGGATCTATTCTTGTGAAGATCAGCGAAGTCCTAGCCATCCAGGAAAAAGTAAATGAAAAAAGCGCGACTGCCAATAAGCCGAAGCCCAAGGCGAAAGCGCGTCCAAATATCAAAAAAGCCCTGAAAGTAGTGCGCACGAAAGAAACCCCGAACCCCAACGCCTTGCAGTTCGTCATCAATGCGGTGATTCTTGATGATGGCAACATTTCCTTTACCAGCAAGAAAGAAGCGGAAGGGGATAAACTGGCCGAAGCCCTGTTTGAAAAACCCGGTATCCTGAACGTCTTTGTCATGGATAATTTTGTCACTGTGACGAAGGACGATAAGACAAGTTGGGTTCCACTCAAAGACCGGATTTGGAAAACCATCGATGACACGGTGACCGTCTATCAGGCGGAAGGGAAAGTGCAATTAAAAGAGACGGATGTCATCAATTTTGTGAAACTGGATAATGAGAAGAAACTTCAGGGAATTGAAATGGTGCTCAACCGTTCGATCCGTACCAATCTTGCCCAGGACGGTGGCGGAGTAGAACTAAAAGGCATAGACGGCGACGAAGTCAGCATACATTACCAGGGAGCCTGCGGCAGTTGCCCGACCTCGACCAGTGGAACCCTGCAATACATCCAGGCCCAACTGCGCCAGCAGTTGCACCCCAAGTTGACTGTCAAATCAGTCTAGCCAGCGAGCCGCTTTGTGGCAATGAGAACTAGCGTTAATGGTTAAGCCGATACTTCAATAATGCCTATCCCCTTGAGGAGAGGCAAGGCGTAGCCTCACTATAGCTTAAATCAAACCCCTCCTGTTACAATGCTCATTAAACATCAACTAAAGTGCAATATGGGGTGGACTTTTATACACTTACACACTTACACACTTATAATCGGAGCGTGGAATTAGGGTGCAAGTTATAGGCAATAATGATCTGCCCCTTGAAGACACATACAAAGCTGAGGATAAATTAAAAACACTTTTAGATAAGGATAAATTATTAAAATGAAGCGCAAAGCAGAGTTAGAAAGAAGAGCCAAAAGAGCCGGAAAATCCCTTGTCGAGTTGGTTAAACATGTTTTTGAAGGTCCATCAGATTCTCTTGATGGGATCAATTATGAAGACTTGGCAGAGCGAATTGATTTCGTAAACAAGCATGGAAAAGGTAATGCGCGTCTCATGGGACCTGTGTTAGGTGAAATGCGCCGCTTGCTCGATGACTTAAGTCGTAAATGGGGAAAGCCTATACCAGATATTCAAAGTTTGGTTGTCAATAAAGAGGGCTCATTAAAAGGGCTTCCTGGTCTGGGTATTGAGGAATTCTGGAAAGATTACTCCAAGCTCACTAAGGAGGGAAAAATTGATAGGGTTCAGAAGGAGTATGGCGAAATTGTGAAATTTGGAAGCAGTTGGAAGGAGGTTCTTTCCAGTCTTAAACTCCCTCCAGTCTAGTATTGTAAACAACAAAGGGTACCAAAAAGGAAGTCAATACGGAGGCGGGGGAGAACCTCCTGGAAAGAAAGTGTAACGAGGCGTATCACTCAATCTCAATTCAATTCTGTTCTTTTCGTTTCCCCCGAGTCAGGTCTTTAGGCATGTTGAAGATTCCTTTCAGAATACTGGCGGGCTTTTCAGTCAAGGATTTATGTGGTAAAGGGATGAAGCTTGGTTCGCTAAGCTTACCGTCAACCTTGATGTAAATTTCGAGAACGCCGCCTTTTTCTCCCCCTCCTAAAATCGAGCCCAACAGCGGAATGGCTTTGATGATTTTTTCTGCCACTTGCAGTGGCATGGCCTTAACTTCTGCATTGACGGAGTCTTCCACCAGATCAGCTTGGCCTTTAACGATCATCGTGATTTGCGGACCTTTCATTTCCAAATTTCTGGTGCCAACAACCCCTTTCTTAATTTTAAAATCTCCTCGCAGATAGTCATAAGCCAGCCCTGCTTTTTGAGTGCCAGCCATTATATTGAGGTTGAACAGGTTGAGCAGGTCTTCCAGCACACCAACCTCTGGAATCGCTCCTTCAACAAGATTGATTTGCATATCGCCGGAAAGTTCCCGGGCGAAATCTGGAAGCTCCGGCGTATCGGTATTTTTAGGAAGCGTTCCTCCTATGTCCCCCGAGAGTTCCAGAGGGCCATTAGCGTGAGGAGGGAAAAGGTCCTTCACTCTTAATTTTTTTCCTTTAAATTTCATGCGATAGTCCCCGGACTCGGGTTCGAAAGTGCCGGCAAGTCGTATCCGTCCGTTCAGGGGCCATATCTCAGCTCTGGTGAGATCGATTTTCTCTGGGCTGAAATTTATCAATGCCAGGACTTTTTTAAATTTCCTGGTCTCCAACTGGATTTTTTTCGCAGTGACCTCTACCTTGAACAGGGTGGAGGGGCTTTCCTTGAAATTCAGTTTTATGGTGTCAATGACTCTGTCGGGTTTTCCCAATATCAGTTTTTCGCCCAAAAGGGTTCCTGTAAATTTCAACTTTAGAGGGGCATCGTCGCCAGAAGGAAGCGGTCCCTTTATATTCATATCTCCTGTCAGCGTACCGGAAGAAGGGGCCCATTCGCTTTTCTGGATCAGGGGGACCCAGTCGAGGCTGATTTTTTTCAGTGACAATTTCGAGTCTGAGGTGATCAGGGTTTGCGCTTTATTTTGTTTAAAAGTCAAACGACCTTTTGTCTTTACGGCTCCGCCAAACATGGTTCCGTTCAAGTCATGCGTGAGCTTGCCTCGTTTTAAGTTCATTTTTCCTTCAAGGTGCTGAATATTTAAAGGCAGTGTGCCAGCAGAAATATTAAGATCCGCTACTTTAAAGCTGGTGTCGATATTCAGTTTTCCGGTCAGCATATTTCCTGGCTCCGGCAAGGGACCTTTGAGCTTTATTGTTCCTGAAACGGTTCCTTTTTCCAGGGTGGTTGTCAGGGGAAGCTGGGTCAAATCGAGATTTGTGATCTCGATTTTATTATTGAGAATCGGTTTTGTGGACCCAAGGGAGACCTTACCGTCCGAATTAATGGTTCCGCCGAATACGTTAGCTTTTAGTTTGTAGCTGACCTTGTGGTTTGCAATACTTCCATCTCCTTCCAAACGGGCCAGCGAAATCGCAGGAGAGTCCTTTTCTTGAAGTTTTAAATTTTGTGCGTCAAACTTTAATGATCCTCTCAATTTTCCGAGCAGGCTTTCCCCATCAGCAGGAACCGGTCCTGCCAGATTGATCGTTCCAGTCACCATCCCCTCAGTGGCACGCCAAGCGGTATCTTTGGGTAAAGGAAGTTGCGCCATATCCAGATTTTTCCAGCTTATGCTGGAATCAAGGATGGGGTTAGCCGGCGGCAGGCGAAAATTCCCATTGATCCCAACCTCACCGCCCCAAATGACTGCCTGGATGTCATGACTCAGCAAGCCCTCTTTCAAACTGCCGCTGGCCTTCAGTTGGCTCAGCTCAATGGGGTTTCCCTGTTTTGCACTGGCTGGTTTTAGAACCAGATTCTGTGCTTGAATATTGAAAGCGCCATTCAATTTATCTGTTTTAATTTCTTTGGGCAGGGGACCGGTGAGAGAAATGCTGCCAGAAGTAATGCCCTGGATGGGCTTCCACGCCATTTCTTTTTCCAGAGGAAGTTTTTTCATATCCAGGTTTTTCCATTCCACTCGAGAGTTAGAATCTTTCTCCAGATTAGCAAAGGGCAGTTTGCCGCTGATGCTGAAATCACTTTCCAGCACTCTGCCCGAAAAATTATGGTTGAGCACTCCATTGTTCCATGATCCTTTCCCCTCCAGCGATTCGATGGTGAAACGATTCTCCATTTTTAAAATGGCGTTGCGGATTTTCAATTCAATTTCGCCGACCATTTGTTTTTTTAATTCGTCCATCTGTGTCAGAGAGTTGAGGGGGAATGCAGCTTTCAATAAAAGGTGATCAACATCGATCTTTTCGAGAGGGGCCAGTGCTTCTTTTGCTGAAACACCAAAGAACTGCATTGCAGGTTTTAATTTCTCCAATGAAAAATTATCGGATTGCAGGCTCATGTCAATCCCTGCATTGTTCAGAGCCAGGTTTGAGATTTTCCCGTCTCCTTCAAGCAGGATCGACCCTGTCTGGATTTTGACGGATTTTGCTGAAATATCCATACCTTTGCCCTGGTTAAGGACAAAGGTTCCATCCAGGTTTAAGAGGAGTTGTTTTGTGGAGCCAGTTCGAGTCAGGATGATCTTGCCATCGGAAATGATGAACTCGTCGATGGATAGTGGTGTGTTTTTTATCTTGCTGGTAGCGGATTGAAGGGTTTTAGAATCGACGAGTCCATCTGACGGTAGATTTTTTTCTTCTTTTGTTTGCGGTTGTTCCGGGGCAAGTTCAGGAATTTCCAGTTTTATTACGGGGTGTTCCAGAGCAGCGGATTTTATTTTGAACTCACCTTTAAGAAGAGGGCTCCACGCCGCTAGCAAGTCCAATCGATCCACCGAATAATGATCACCTTCGGGAGTACTCACTTTCACGCCTTTACATTGCAGTCCAAGGCCGCTAGAGAAGCCCAATCCTATAGAATCTATCTCTACTTTCAGGCCTGTTTCATCGGAAACTCTTTGAATCAGGTTTTCTTTCACCGACTCCAGGTCAATTTGTGAAAAGATAATGATGAGGATAAGAAACAGGGCAACAGGAATCCAAGCCCAGCGTTTTAAGAAAGACTTATGCTGTGTCTGATGTATATTTTTATTAGACGATGTGAGGGTCATGATAATACTCAAGCTATCTGGTCACTTGCCGATCCCAGAATAGACGGATAATTCCTTCATTTTAGCATATTTGCCCCTATTCGGCGTGAAGACAAGGAGCCATGGTATTATTTAGCTATAAAAATGAGCTGTGGTATTATTTAGCTATAAAGTGGCGCTATTTAGCTATAAAAATGAGCCATAGTGCTATTTAGCTATAAAAGAGTTATATTGGCATGAGAAGTTCCTGTAAATTTATTCCTGCAGGGCATAAAGCTAATGATGCAGGGCATAAAGTTAATGATGCAGGGCATAAAGTTATGATGCAGGGCATAAAGTTATGATGCAGGGCATAAAGTTAATGATAGGGATATTACACCCTCCCACGCCTAGTGGATGATAATATTAATGAAAAGTAGTTTAAATGACGAATAATTTAATGGTTCTATTATGAAAATTTCGAGCACACTGATGGTTCTCTTGTTGTTGGGCCTTGCGGCCAGTTTCGCTTGGAACTGGCAAGAAGGGGAGCCCCCTCAAAAGCCCATGGTAACGGATTTTAAATTCCAACCGGTGACCCGGCAGAACATTCATCAAAAAGTTTTGGCTACGGGAACTGTGACACTCAAGACGGGTGCGGAAGTTAAAATCGGTGCCCGCATATCCGGACAGGTCAAAAGCCTGTCGGTTAAAATCGGCGATTTCATTCGTGCAGGAAAAGTCATCGCCATTATCGAGCATGAAGACCTGCTCTCCAGGGTGGCAAGTTTCCGAGCCGATCTGGATGCGGAATATGCCCGGCTGGCAAAAATCCGCGCAGAAGGTCCGCTGGAAATTAAAAAGGCCATAGCGGAACGCAATGAACTGGAGGTGAAGACCAGACTGGCGCAGAAAATGTTGGCGCGTAATGATGAGTTGAACCAGAAAGGGTTTGTTTCCAACACCATTTTGGATGAAGCGCAAGAAAAACTGGAAGTGTTGGAGGCCAGGGTTAATCTGGCGGACGAGGAGCTAAAACTCAAGCAAAGCCAGTTGAAAAATGACAGCCGACTGGCTCGAGCTATGGTCAACAAGGCCCGAGCGAATCTTAAGGAAGAGAAGATTCAGCTCACTTATGCCTCGATCACTGCGCCGATCAATGGAATTGTCGCGTTTATCTCCACTCAGGAAGGGGAAACGGTGGTGGCCAGCCTCAATGCCCCGACATTTGTCACCCTGATCGATCTTCGCAAACTGGAAGTCACGGTTTTTGTCGACGAAACGGATATAGGACGAATCAAGGTCGGGCAAATGGCGAAGTTTACCGTCGATACTTACGCCGAGCAGTTCTTCAGTGGCAGGGTTCGGGAAATTCACCCGAAGGCGGTGATTAAGGATAACGTGGTGAACTATGAAGTGATTCTTGGTATTGAAAAAAAGAATGTTGCGAAACTCAGGCCGGAGATGACGGCGAATGTCGTGATCACCACTGGAACCCGGAGAAATGCTCTGACTCTCCCGAAAGAAGCGATCAAACGGGAAGGCAAGAAAACTTTCGTCGTCATGCAGGCAGGCAGTGAGCTTGAAGACAGGCCCGTTGAGTTAGGTTGGCGTGATGGCGGCAATGTCGAAGTGGTCATGGGCCTCAATGAGGGAGACGAGGTGGGAATTCCTAACAAACCCCTGGGGAAAAAAGGAGAAGATAGAAGGCGGCGGCGATGAACCTCATTGAAATGAACTCCATCTGCAAGAGCTACCGGAATACTGGTTTCGAGACCCGGGTGCTTGAGGATGTGACGCTTCATATCGAAGAAGGAGGTTACGTCGGCATTGTCGGGCCTTCCGGCGCGGGGAAAAGCACGCTCATGGCAATCATGGGATGTCTTGCTCAGCCCACCACTGGTGAGTACCGTCTGGATGGTGAGCCGGTTGGCAAGTTGAGCGACCGCAAGCTTTCCCGCGTCCGCAACGAGAAAATAGGCTTTGTGTTTCAAGCCTTTCACCTTTTGCCGGGAGTCACGGCGCTGGAAAACGTTATCCTGCCTTTGGTTTACGCAAAAGGAGATCAGGGTGACGTCAAGGAACGAGCCAGGGAACTGCTCGCCAAGGTAGGACTGGAGCACCGCCTGTATTACACACCGGGGCAGTTATCAGGCGGTGAACAGCAGAGGGTCACCATTGCACGGTCTCTCATTAATAATCCTCGAATCATTCTTGCGGATGAACCCACAGGAAACCTGGATTCAAAAAACGGCATCGAGACCATGAAGACCTTTGACAACCTCGTCAAAGAAGGCAAGACCGTTGTGCTCATCACCCATGATCATGAAGTGGCGCGACATGCCGGGCGAATCATCTCCATCCTGGACGGGCAGATCGCTTCAGACAGTGATGTGAGCCGTGAAGAACAAACCCAAGCCATTTAAGTCGAAGATCGTATATGCGAATTTTTAAAAATCTCGGACAGGCTCTTAGAGGGTTAAGGCTGAACCGGGGCAACACATTTCTCATGACTTTGGGTGTAATGATTGGCATCGCGTCTTTGATGGTGATTGTGGCTATTGGCGATGGCATCAAGATCAAGGTTCTCAATCGCATTGCCAATATGGGGTTCGGTCCTGAATCTTTCTCGGTGATCGCCGGTGCGGGAAGAATGTTTTTTACTCGCTCTAAGAACACCACCAGCATGACCCTTGAGGACGCCGAAGACCTGCTGGCACTTCCCACCGTTCGACTGGTAGTGCCTCGGCAGAGAAAGCGCATGCAGATCATCAACAAAAAAGAGTTCACCAGCACCCGGGTTTATGGGGTGACGCCGGATTGGCAGTTGGCGCGGGGCTGGGAAATGACAGATGGTGATTTTTTATCCGACAGTGATCTTGACCGAAGAAAGCGGGTGGT
>WASV01109792.1_pt1 | contig 11352 bp, 15 predicted proteins | sample 5698531 | NCBI WGS metagenome assembly WASV01 (sample SAMN11175559, study PRJNA528189) | sponge metagenome | isolation source: marine sponge | host: Myxilla | place: Antarctica: Western Antarctic Peninsula, King George Island | collected 2013-01 | reverse complement strand
TTTGGCTTCGGCGACCACCCCTTCGGCTTGTCGGCGGCCTTCCTCCTCCGCCATGCGACCTTTTTCGGCGGCTGCTAAGCCGTCGGCGATGGTGGTCTTGCGCGCGTTCAATGCCTGGATAATCGGCTGCCATACAAATTTTTTGCTGAACCAGACGAATACCGCGAAAAACAGCACCTGGAACAGCAGCGTCAGATTGATGTTCATCGTTTTATTTTTGGGTTGCGAGTTTTGCTGTTGATGGTCGCAGTGCGATCAGGCGACCAATTAGGTGACTGCTTATGCCACTGCGAATAGCACATACATGGCAATGCCCACGGCGATCATTGGCACCGCGTCCACCAGCCCCATGACAATGAAGAACTGGGTGCGTAGCATGGGAATTAATTCGGGCTGGCGCGCCGCGCCTTCGAGAAATCGCCCACCGAGAAGGCCAACACCAACCGCTGCACCGACCGCGCCGAGGCCCATCATAAGCGCACCTGCGATATACAAAATTGCTTGTTCCATCTTAATCTCCGAATGTGAATGAGTGAATGGGGAAACTGGGAATTGATTATATCAGTGTTGCTGGTGCGCCATATCCATATACACGACCGTTAGCACCATGAAAATAAATGCCTGCAGCGTGATAATGAGAATATGGAACACCGCCCAGATAAATTGCAACACCCCGCCAAACAGCGTGAGGGTGACACTGGCACCGAACATCAGTGAAATTAGAATAAAAATCATCTCGCCAGCATACATGTTGCCGAACAACCGTAGCGAATGCGAAATCGGCTTAGATATCAAACTGACAAATTCAAGGAAAAAATTCGGCAGGATAAACAGCACTTTCAGTAGCGGGCTTTTCGCCTCAAATGGGTGCATGGTGAGCTCAGCGGCAAATCCGCGCACACCTTTGAGCTTGATGCTGTAATACAACATCAGCACAAACACGCTCAGGGCGAGGCCAAAGGTGATGTTGGGGTCGGTGCTTGGCACGATTTTCTGAAAGTGGATGCCACCAAAACCGAGCAACCTTGGTATCACTTCCACCGGCATTAAATCCATCAAGTTCATCAGAAACACCCAGCAAAACAGCGTCAACGCCATTGGTGCCACCAGATCGTTTTTTCCGCTGAATGAGCCGCGCACATTGTCATCGATGAACTCAACAATCCATTCTACGAAGTTTTGCATTCCGCCGGGCGTGCCAGCGGTGACCTTTCTGGCAACGCCGTGAAACGCTAATAAAAACAACGCGCCGAGGCCAAACGACCATGCCAAACTATCCACATGGAATGCCATAAACCCCATGTCAGCGGCTTGTTCGCCGCTTTCAGCCAACCCCCAATGCCCATCTGAGTGGCGTCCGTAGGTCAAATTGGTCAGGTGGTGTCGAATGAACTCACCGGAAGTGATAGTTTCGGACGATGCCATTGAACTGTTCGCGCTATTGGTGACGGTGAACGAAATAAATAACTTATGAATCCAACTTTCTTTTTATAGTGGGCACAAAACCTAACCACAGGTACCCCGCTTGCATAGCAAGATATCCAATTATCACATAAAGTGGCGCCAATTTCAAATATGCCAAACTGACAAATACCCCACCAGCGATGAGTATAAACCGCACCAGCAATCCGGCAAAAAGTGGCGTCATCGACAGGTATCCTAATTGATGCTCGGCCGCCGACTGCCCGGATTTGAGTACGTTCCGAGCGGTAATTACTGTACTGATGATGCCCAGAAGCGATCCGAATAACACTGCCTTGATTCGCATCAAGCCTAATGTGGGTACTGCCGCTGCCCCGGAGAAAATGAGCGTTGCCAACCCCACCATCACCACCACCCCGAGGGCACATAGCCCTTGTGCAATCAGCACCTGACGCACGGTCTGCACGAAATTTTCTGACCGCGTGGGGCTGGCATCGCGCATCAACGAAACAACAAACCGAAAGCAATCACCCAGGTCAATACCCCAATGACCACATCGAGTACTTTCCACGATATTGGTTTGCTAAAAGCTGGGGAAAATATTCGTGCGCCATAGCCGAGCGAAAAAAATACCGTGAATGAAGCCAGTATTGCACCGAGTGCAAATAGAAATTTTTCACCCGGATATTGCGTTGAAATCGACCCTAATAAGACCACCGTATCCAGATACACATGTGGGTTTAGCCAGGTCAACGCAACGCATATAAGAGCCGTGGTAGCCAACCCGTCATGCGCTTTGTCGGAGGCTTGCATGGTTTTGCTTGTCCGGTATGCTGTGTAAAAACATCGCGCTCCATAGCCCCATAAAAACACCGCGCCCCCATAACGAGCAAATGCTTCCATTTCTGGAAAATTGGCGATGACCCAGTTGAATCCGGAAACCCCGAGCGTAACCAACACCGCATCGGATAACCCGCAAATCAAACACACCATCAGCACATGCTCGCCTTTTAAACCTTGTCGCAATACAAACGCATTTTGCGCACCGATGACAACAATCAATGAAAAGCCGAGCGAAAACCCGGCGTAGAATGCATTCGTCATTTGGCAACGATGTCCCGCATTAATTTTTCGTACAACTCGACCGACCGATCGCCCGAATAAAACGCCGCACGCTCGACAAGCCGTTGCCTCGGCGGTGGATTATTGAGCGTGCGCAACATTGCATCGGCGAGGGCGCGATCATTTCCAACCTCAACCAATTCTCCGACCACACCATCTTGTAAAATTTCGGCTGGTCCCGAAGGGCAGTTGGTGCTAACACACGCACAACCACAAGCGAGTGCCTCGATAAGCACGCTTGGCAAACCTTCCATCCGCGAACAAAGCACGAACAAAGATGCATTCGCCATATGGGCGTACGGATTCTCAACCCAGCCCGGAAACGCCACTGTTTGCCCGAGCTGACGCGCCGCGACCAAGTCTTCGAGTGCCGCCCGTTCCTCACCCTCTCCAAAAATGACCAAGCGACAAGGTGTTTGTTTGGATAACCGCGCAAAGGCGTTGACCAAACACGCAAAATCCTTGATTGCTTTAAGCCGACCGCACGCCAAAATAATCGGTGCACCGCCGTCCGAAAACCATGGGTGCTGCGGGGTTTGTAATTTCAACTGATCCAGATCAAGCGGGATGATCGGATTATGAATGGCTGTCAGTTGCTGTTTGGAGACACCGGTCTCGCGGCGCACGCTGTCTGCCACTCCATTCGACACCGCTACTACCCGCGCGGCTTTTTCAAACAGCGGGCTATATTTAATTGGCACCCACTTGCGCCTTCTTTTCATCATGTTATGAATGATCAGCACTACAGGTGGCGGCTTGTCGAGCAAATATCCGGCAAGCAATGTTGCCACCGTTGCACTAATCAAACTCGACAAGATAATGTCGGGGTTTTCCTGCTCTATATAATCTGCAATTCGGCAAGTTTTTTGGAATTTATCGCGAGTGGGAATTACCCGGAAATTCCATTTGAGTCTCCGCATTAATGATAGCCTGCCAACTTTCTTCGGATAACCGCGAGCAACCGCCGCCACGCGCTTGCGCAACGCACCGTATTCCGGGCTATCTGCGGTGACCTGATCGGGGCTTTCATCCATCACAAACAACCGCGCCGCCGCCGGAATCTTGCCTGGATAGTGGATATGCATCTGGAACAATACTAAGTCAACTCGATGCCCGCGCGCAATTAAACTCTGTGTCAACGCCAGCACCACTCGCGCTGCACCGCCGCCGTGCAAACTCGAAATTGCGAACGCTATATGCATCAATTTTTTGGAATTAGGTATCGAGTAGAATTATGTAATAATTTGAAACTTGAGCATCCCTATGCTCTTCTGACAGAATCAGGATTTATTCTTCAGCAATTTTTTAATTTTCCGCTGCAACTTCCGTTTATTCTTTTGTATAAAAAGTCGTACGCTAAATGGTAGTATGCGTATCCGTTTTTCCGCTTCGGTTAAATCCACAAACTGCGATGATTTTTTCAAGTTTGAAAGCCACCAATGAATACTTTCATGATGAGTAGTACCCAGCATGGCTTTCTTCCTCAAACTGTAATTGGTAAATCCAACCGCTTTCAACTCTGCCATGATGTTTTTTTGTTCGTGTTGTTTGGAAGGGATTTTCCGAATATCAAAATCAATCATCACATTTTCAAGCGAGTGAATTTTTCCGCTACGCATCAAATCCCGCAAAATCAATAGTTCGCCACCCTCGCAGTTTAACTTCATCACGACGAAATCATCTTGATTAATGTGCTCGTCGAAAAATCGACTTACCGAAACAAACTGGCATTTTTGCGATAGACAATTATCGATATCGCGCTTGTCGGAAAACATGCTCGCGCCAATCCCTTTGCCATATAAATCCTGTTCACCGTCAAAATCTGCCAGCCCAACGTTGTGTAACACAAGGCTATCGCCAGAGCGGTCGTGGAATGTTGCTTGCAACGTGGCATAACATTCGGCTTGCGGTTCAAAGCAATGAACCATATCGAAACGGTAGATGGGTTTTAGAACTTCTCGAAGAGTTTCACCATTGAAGCCCTCGACGTCTAAGAATATATTCATGTGGGTAGATTCTCACGGAATGCGCGCTGGAATAATCTGCTATTATAATGCTGGCAAATTATAACATTGATGTCTTACGCCCACTTCCTTAATGTTTTTATGCGCGCAACCGTACTATGGTAAAACCACCGAGCCTTCAGTAGAGGCACTATTAAGAGCGAAGTACTATTGAGAATGAAAGCAATGGAAGAAATTCAGCTCAATAAGCCCTGGAAACTTACTCCTAGACGCTTATTTTATAAATTATACGATAAATATATTGTGCCAATCCGCGGTAGCGGTCGACGTCGTTTTTTATTGCGCGAACTCCCCCGGGGGGCGATCGGTTGCGAAATTGGCGTATGGCGCGGGAGGTTTACCAAATACCTTATTGACATCGCAAAGCCCGAGCGATTGTTTTTAGTCGATCCATGGGCGTACCAACCACAATATCCCCATGCAATGCACGGCGGGGCGGAAGTCTCCTCACAAAAAGAGATGGACGAAATCTGCCAAGATATCGCTGACCGTTTTGGAAGTCGTAGCGGTGTCTCCATCGTCCGAAAGAAAACCGAACAACTCACCACCGACGATATCGCCGACGAAATCGTAAATTGCATAAATTAACAACCGAGAATTGAAATGCACCTAAATCCATTCCACAAGGATTTTTGCGCACACGAAAGAGTCGTAAAATGAGGAGTATTCGGCATGCAAATGATCTGGATTACATCAGTGTAAATGAAGTGGCTTTACAAACGGAAAGTATCAAAATTTCAATGGATAATGAAAAAGCCGGAACTAAATTACAAGAATTGTGCCTTGACCCACGCAACTATTTTTATTACTGCGGGGCAAAGTTTGTTAATCTGCAAGTCGTTAAAGAGATGAAAGAAATTCGTAATGAGATAAAAGACCAAAGAGATATACTTTTAATTCGTGAAATTCAACAACCAAAAGTAAAATGACCGACTACGCTGAAATAGTTATTACTAAAAAATGAAACCTAAACTAGATGTGGTAATTGTAGCCACCGTCCGTGCAGATATTTTACGAATGACACTGCAATCATTCTGTAATCATTTCTTATACCAATTTGATTGTCGGGCGATTATTAATGTAGACCCGATGGGCGAAACCGATAAGAATAATCAAATGGATATGGTGAATATTTGCCGTGAGTATTTTGACGAAGTGATTTATCGAACACCCGCAAAACCATCATTCGTCGGGGCAATGAAATGGGGTTGGCAGCAAGTTGAAACTAATTTGTTTTTTCATTTGGAAGACGATTGGATTTTGAAAACGGAAATTGATTGCAACGAAATTACCAATTTATTTAAACATGAAAATGTAGTTAGTGTATCCATTCATAAACTTGATTGTGCAGGTACAAATATTTATCTAAATCATCACAAACTTGCAATTAACTGGTTTGATGATTTGAATTTGGTTTTTCCAACTATTTCTTTTAATCCAGTGATGCTACGAACTGCATATATAAAACAACTTGCCAATAAATTGGATTTGCAAAAAGACCCAGAAACTCAATGGAACGCTGGCAATAACCATACTGACAACTATGCAAAACCGATATTTCTATGGCGAACAACCAATGAAAGTGCGGTGATTGATACAGGTAGCCACTGGCGTAAAGTAAATGATATTAGAAAACAGGGCGGCACAAGCACAGAAACCCATTGGCAAAAACATATTAGTAAATCTTTCGGCGGGGGGATATCTGATAAGTTAAGATATGCAAACCGAATGCGAAAATACTATTTTATAAAACGCAACTGGCAACAATACTGCAAAACCAAAAAAATGAATATCCCTATTTATGTAATCTCTCTCGCCCGTGCAATTGACCGTCGGGCGGATATTACCGCCCGATTAAAATCGGCGGGAATGAAATTTGAAATCATTGATGCTGTAAATGGTAAGGAGTTAGATTTATCCACCATAAAAAACCGAATAAAGAATAAACACCTTAAGCGAAACGAGATTGGATGCTTTCTATCCCACTACAATTTATGGCAACGAATGGTGCACGATAAAACGCCGTTTGCTTTAATTTTAGAAGACGATGCTGAATGGGATGATGATTTTTTCCAAATAGTAACCGACTTGGTGCAATCAAGATATTATTGGAATGTGATAAACCTTGCCAGTACTACCGAGGGGAAGATTTATTCAACATTAGAACAAGTAGGTCATCATCGCCAGTTTGTTAGATTGACAAAACCCAAAGGAATGACCGCTGCTCATTTGATTGATTTAGACGGCGCGAAAAAACTACTCAAACATTGTTATGAAATACAAACCCAAGTTGACCAGCAATGGAAATTATACTGGCAATGCAATTTGTATTTTTATCATGTTCAGCCTTCACCAGTGAGGCACGACATGGTTAATTCTACGATTGGTGAAATAGCCAGTAAGAAAAGTAAACCTCAACAACAAAAAGAAATCGGTAAGGTTAACTATTGGTTGCGAGTTAATAAAAAACGATTTACTCGAAGATTTTATCATTGGACACATCCACCGAAACTACGAAAATGACCGACTACACCGAATTCCAATTCAACCCCGCTAATTTAACCCGACCTCGCATATCCGCGTATATGCGGATTAAAAATGAACAACAATTTTTGCGGTTATGAATTGAATCGCACCTGCCTTTTTACGATGAAATCATCGCCGTTTATAACGACTGCACCGATAACACCGAAAGCATTCTGCTGGATTTGCAACGGCAGTGAAATGGGGTTGGCAACAAGTTAATACCAATTCTTTTTTCATTTAGAAGACGATATGAGATTACCGATTATTCAATCATTATGGATTGGTGACGACCTTACCAATGTCGAAAAACTTTGCGTGCAATCATTCCTTAATAATGGGCATGAATTCCATTTATATACCTATACCGACATCGGCGGCATCCCAAGCGGGGCGGTGGTAAAAGATGGCACTGCGATTTTACCATCGAGCGAAATATTTAAATATAAAGGTGGAAGTTATGCAGGGTTTGCAGATTGGTTTCGTTATGCGTTACTTGCCAAACTTGGTGGCTGATGGGTAGACATGGATACGGTTTGCATAAAGCCGTTTGTATTTACCGATGATTTAGTTTTAGCAAGTGAGCAAGATTATTATACAAACTCAATAATTTTTGCACGGCCAAATCATCCATTGCTAATTTCAATGGAAAAATTGGTGCGCGAAACGCCAAACAAAGAAGGGCGCAGCTTTGCAACCATTGGTGGATCCACCGCATTAACCGAATATATTAAAACAAACAATCTGCAAAATTATGCAAAACCGGTTCGCTATTTTATTCCTTTTGATTGGTGCGATTGGCATACCGCATTTGACAAAACCTACGCTGACGACATCGAATTTTTCGCAACGACTTATTCAGTTCATCTGTACAATGAAATGGGGCGACTTCATAACGGCTTTAATAAAAATGCTATGTTTGATTCCGAGTCATTATATGAGCAATTGAAATCTAAACACGGCATTACTAATTCGCCAACCGCAAAGAGAATTACCAGCGAACAATTACACAAAGCAATTATTGATAATAAAATAACCGCAATTGCAAATCGCAAAACCCGAATTAACCGAGAACGGATTTTGTTTTTACTAATCGCATTCGTAATTGGTTTAATTCTTTATATGAAATTGTTTAATTAACCGAGAAAACACATGAATATCTACAATATTTTTTCACGAACGCAACGCCGACTTGCAAAACAGCAACGACACATTGCCGAATTGAAACAGAACAACGACCGCTGCATCGCAATTCATTACCCGAAGAATATCCAGAGTGAACTTGCGCGATTATGCGAAGTGCACGGTAGCGATAAAAGCGCTCCGCATTCGTATACTGATTTTTATGAAATGCTGTTTGAGCAAAAGCGTGACAGCATTAAGTTTGTTTTTGAGTGCGGCATTGGGCGTAATAATGCAGACCAGCCAAAAATCAAAGGGGGAAATGGTTACCCAGGTGCATCGCTAAGAGTTTGGCGTGATTATTTCCATAATGCTAAAATTGTCGGTGCAGATATATTGGAAAATGTTCTATTTACCGAAGATAGAATTGTAACTGTGCAAATAGACCAGACGGATAAATTAAGCATTGTGGCGTTTTTGATTGCTTGGAGGAAAAAAGGAAATTATCCATTTGATGTTATTATTGATGACGGTTTGCATACCTTTGATGCAGGGAAAATTCTATTTGAAAATATGATTGGTATGTTGGCAGATGATGGTGTTTATATTATTGAAGATATTAGTCATGGTCGCCGTCGCCGATTTAATGAATACTTCCAAACGAAAACTAATCAATACAAAGTGCGTTTCATTTCTTTTGCTGATGTGAAAAGTCCGATTGCTAGCCATTCATTACTAATGATAACCAGAAATTTAACAAAGGAAATAAAAAATGCGTAGACGATTAGTGCGTACTGTTCGTAGGACAAAAATTATTTCTTAAATAAAATATTTGCGTATTTTTTATAGCACCAACGGCTATTGCCCGACTAAATTGGATGTTTTCAATTTCGAGGGCATCTAAAATGAGTATACCGATTCATGTGATTTCGCTTGCCCGTGCAACCGACCGCCGAGCAAATGAATTGATTAGCATGCGGAAACCTTTCAATTCTATCAACCTTCCACAAGCCAAAATAATCGGCGCACCCCCGTCCACAAACCATGGATGGTCGGGGATTTGCGATTTTAGCGCATCCAACTCGGGTGGCACAACCGGGTTATAAATTGCAGTGATCTTTGCTTGCGGTCTGCCAATTTCCGTGTGGATGTTATCGGCGATGCCTTCGGATACGGCGACCACCTGTGCCGCATCGGGAAACAACGCTCGATAGCGAATTTTTTATGCTTGCGGTTTTTTTTCTATCATGCCTTGAATCACCGGCACAGCCGGTGGAAGCGGTGCAATCAAATGCCCTGCCAACAATGTTGACACTATTGATCGGGGAAGGGTTGGAAGAATAATGTCGGGATGTTGTTCTTCAACAATGAAAATGTCCGTGAAACAAAACCAGATCAACACGATGCCCTCGCGCTACCATGCCCCGCGCGCGATGTCGGCACACTTGCCGAATGATACGAGGAGCCGTTTCAATCGTCGAGAATGCTTTGATATATGCCGCACCACATTTAGAAAATACGACATCATTTGCATGCGCTCGAGCATTCGCTTGGTACTTTACAAAATTTTCAACGGCGAAACCAATTTTTCTGCCAATAACTCCTGATGAAAATCATGTACTTCCTGATTTTAATGACGCAAATACATCGATAACGGAACGATCTTCGACCAACTGATTCGCCTCGTTCTCATTTTCGGCAAAACGGTCGCCTTCGTAATGCTTGTTCCAGTGCGTGGTAATCCCTCGGTAGTGCAAAAAATAAGCATCTTCGACCGGTAGAATAGGTCCGCGGGAAACTTTTTTGGATAAGAGTTTGTATAACGCACGCGGTTCACGGACGAAATAATGAACCCCCATAATGCCGCGGACATCGCTACGCACAGCATGTTTATACGCGCCGTTTCGCGGCTTCCGATAACGTTTGGTGAAATCAGCGAAACTATAATTTTCGGGCAAATCAGGCATGTATGGTACAAAAAAACTATTGAATCGCGTTTGGCGATTATCGCAAATGGCACGCTTCGCTCTTTCGGTCTTTAGTATTAGCAATTCATCCATGTCGAAATGAAAAACAAAGCCGTTACGTGCATAGCGCGTGCGGAGATGATTGATCGCACCAACTTGGCAGAATTTATTTCCGGAACGATCGGTGATGCCATACGGAAATGACCATGGCACAACCGATGCAATGCCCTCTAATTCAGCGGTCACTTCATCACAATTGTCGCTACCGTTGTCGTAGATAACGATATTTTGCGTATAAAACTGATTCCGATAATAATCCACCCAGTCTTTTATCCATTGAATTTTATGGTTTTTTTGATGGGTCACGATGGTGTTTCCTATCATGGGTGTCGGCGGATGCAAGTGAACCGGGCGACATAACCCGTTGGCAAATTCTATTTGTGCGGAACATGGGGTATTGTCGGGCAGGTTACTCGACAGCTTGGTGGTCAGAACCGAAAGCTGTCTGTAGCGAGTTTTGGTTTTAAATTTCAGTGCACGATTTTGAACGTGTAGTGTCACCGGCAAGAGAACCGCTTCGAGGTTTGCAAGCGGCGGACCCATAGCAACAACAGTTTGACCGTCATCGAGCAGAAAGATGTCGTAGAAAATTGTATGCGCATCGTATTCGCCGATGAGCCCTTTTTGGTGGTTTTCAACTTGTTCTTTCGGCAGAGGGTTTATCAAATCGCGGCGCAAACTACCAACAGCAGGAAGCCTTATTTTGTTGAGTTCGGCATTGATCATGGTTTTCATATTATCTAACCTAGGGGTCTAATCTAAGGGTCTAACCTAGGGATAAAGTAAGGGATCAGTAACAACCAAGGTGAACTCTTTCTCTCTCCCTTCGTTTCAAGATTTACCAACAGACATGGTAATTATCTGCCACCATATCGGAGTGAAAATTACTTATCCGCAATCTTGTCTAACGCTTTTATATCTAAGGCGATGCCCGAGCTCTGCATGGGTTACCCGCCTGCGATAACTTTATCACAAAAAGCGTTTATCGACCCATTGTATAAACCCGCACATCCCTTCATTCATTCTCGTTTCTACGTGGGAACGAGGTATATCGGGGTTGATATTCACATACCGCACTTGATGCGGTATCCAGTGTGGTTAAAATTACAACC
>WASV01178182.1_pt1 | contig 11401 bp, 10 predicted proteins | sample 5698531 | NCBI WGS metagenome assembly WASV01 (sample SAMN11175559, study PRJNA528189) | sponge metagenome | isolation source: marine sponge | host: Myxilla | place: Antarctica: Western Antarctic Peninsula, King George Island | collected 2013-01 | reverse complement strand
CGCATACCACCGCGCAAGCACATCACGCCTACGCTACATAACTAAAATGGTCGCGGGAGTTGGTTTATCGCAAACTATTGACTACCCATTATTAATAGTTATCACTCATCGTTAATTGCACTAACCGCCACAACCACCCTATTCATTACCCGTATAAAACTCGGGCCATTCCAGTTTCACCACCGGGCTGTCGTCGGCAAGCGAATAGCATTGATTGATGATGCGCGGGGGGGCGCGTTTTTGTTCTTTGCTGGTGCTGGTGGCGCGTTTTTCTAATGCGATGTGCATGGTTTGGTAGGCGGTGGTGGATAGCGGGCCGAGCAATTCAAATAAGTGAGTGCAACTCTCGCGGCGGCCGATTCGGTTGCGTGCTTCGCGTAACCAACCACTACCGATTTTCAAGCCGACTAATTTTTTCATCACTGCGTGCGCGCCGCGACACATTGTGAACGGTGCGTAATCCATGTTGGCGTGCACTTCAATGATGTTCATATCAAGATCCAGCGTGAGCCGTAGTTGCATTAGGTGCACCGGTTCGCCAGCGGCGACTTCGCCGCGGTCGCGGTTCTGATAGGTGTAGGTTTTGGTATCCGACAACTCGGCTTCAATATCCCACAAGCCGTCTGCGCGGCGGAAACCGTGGCAGTTAACTTGACGGTGATGCAGTTTTTCGCGGGTCACAGGTTCGGGTAATGCCATGATTTTTGCTCCGATTAAATTACAACTTAAGGTTGCAGATTGCGCGGTTGATTAGCCAACGCAACGGCCGCTTTGGAATGATTGGCGCGGCCCAGTTGCGCGCACGCATACTCTCCCGCCAGCAATAATTTGGGGAGCGAAACGCCGTGGCCGATGCCCATTCCATCCAACATATACACGACATCTTCGGTTGCCACATTGCCGCTTGCGCCCGCGGCAAATGGGCAGCCACCGAGGCCCGCAATTGAACTATCCACCACCCGCACACCCAGTTGCAACACGGCGTAAATGTTCGCCAATGCTTGCCCGTAAGTGTCATGGAAGTGAACCGCTACCATCTCCAACGGAATAGTTTGCGCGACTCGTTCAATCATCGCTTGTGCTTTGCTCGGTGTGCCGACGCCGATGGTATCGCCTAATGAGATTTCATAGCAACCAAATTCGCGCAATAACATTGACACGCGCGCCACTTCGTCAAACGATACTTCTCCTTGATACGGACATCCGAGCACGCAAGAAACATAACCGCGGACTGCAATTCCGTGTCCAAGCGCGCGCTGCGTTACGGCTTTGATGCGCACGATGCTTTCATCAATGCCGCAGTTAATGTTTTTCTCGCTAAAAGTTTCCGAGGCGGCGGCGAACACTGCTATTTCCGTGGCGCCGGATTGCATCGCATCCTCCAACCCGTGAAGGTTAGGCACTAATACCGGATAACAGACGCCTTGAATGCGCTTAACCGATTTCAACACTTTGTCACTGCCCGCCATCTGCGGAATCCATCGCGCCGAAGTAAAACTGCCAACTTCAATGGAGCGTAATCCCGCTTCGCCGAGTAATCGGATTAATTCAACCCGCGCCTCTACGCTAAGCATTCGCGATTCGTTCTGCAGACCGTCGCGCGGTCCGACTTCTATGATGGTGACTTCTTGTGGGAGCATTATATTTATTACGCCTTAACAACGCTCGTCTATTTCCAATCCCCACGCATGCCAACCGTCGGTTTTTTTGCGCGCAAACATTTCCAGTTTTTTTGCATGCGGAAACATCTCATCAATTCGTCTGCGCACCTCGTCAGGCTTTTCACTATGTTTGCCGCGCATCACTTCCACGTTCTGCCGCACCGCGCGACTCCCCCGGTTGCCGGGAATTTTGCCGCGCTTAAAAACCAAACAAAGTTCATATTGCGACATCGTATAAAAACCTGGATTTACTTTCATTTTATTCCACACAAAAGCCACCGTCGACCAACTAAACCCCCACGCCTTGCCCAAATCAATCGCTTGGTCTAAGTGCGGATTAGTCGCCCACATGAACAGCAACGCATCAGGCATCGCCAGCCGCTCGCCGACTTTCCACTCCGCCATCTTTTCACTGGTCACCGTCGGATAATGCCGAATCGCACCGCCGGTGTCACGCCCGCCACCGCCGTTATGTTGCAATTGTCCTTTGTAATCCCACGGCGGGTCGGCATACAAAATATCAAACCGCGCACGCGGAAATTTCGGCATCACATCTGAATTAGCATCTGACTTCGCATCCGGCATCACATTCGAAACACGCCAAAGCGCGTCTCCTCAATCGGTGCGTTGAGTGCCGCGGAGATTCCCGATGCCAATACTTTGCGGGTGTCGGCCGGGTCTATGATGCCGTCGTCCCACAATCGCGCGCTGGCGTAATACGGATTGCCTTGATGTTCATATTGGTCGCGGATTTGCCTGCCGAATTCTTGTTGCGCTTTTTCATCCCACGATTCGCCGTGCGGCATGGAATCGGATTTAATGCGGGTCAACACGGCGGCCGCTTGCGCGCCACCCATCACCGAAATACGCGCATTGGGCCACATCCATAAAAAACGCCCACTATACGCGCGCCCGCACATGGCGTAATTACCGGCACCAAAAGCACCGCCCACTACCACGGTGAATTTCGGCACTTTGGCGCACGCCACCGCCATCACCATTTTCGCGCCGTTCTTGGCGATACCGCTGGCCTCGGCGCGTTGCCCGACCATGAAGCCGGTGGTGTTTTGCAGGAATATCAACGGCAATCCGCGCGCCGCGCATAGCTCAATAAAATGCGTGCCCTTGAGCGCAGATTCGGAAAACAGGATGCCGTTGTTGGCGATAATGCCCACCGGATAGCCGTTCAAGTGGGCAAATCCGCAGACCAGCGTGATGCCGTATAGCGCCTTGAACGAATCAAATTCGCTGCCGTCCACCAGGCGGGCGATGAGTTGATGGCTATCTATTAATTTGCGCGAGTCGCGTGGCACAATACCGCGCAATTCTTCGGTGGGATAGAGCGGCTCCACCGGGCACCTCACTTTCAAATCCACTTTTTTGCGATGATTGAGATTGGCAACAACCCGGCGGGCGAGCGACAAAGCATGCGCATCGTCTTCGGCATAATGATCGGCGACGCCGGAGATGCGCGCATGCAAATCAGCACCGCCCAACTCTTCGGCGCTAACTTTCTCACCGGTAGCGGCCGCCACTAACGGCGGACCGGCGAGGAATATCGTGCCTTGCTTTCGCACGATAATGCTCTCGTCCGACATCGCCGGCAGATATGCACCGCCGGCGGTGCACGAGCCCATCACCACCGCAACTTGCGCGATGCCGGCGGCTGATAAATTTGCTTGGTTATAAAAAATCCGCCCGAAATGTTCGCGGTCGGGAAACACTTCATCTTGTAATGGTAAATACGCGCCGCCGGAATCCACCAGATAAATACACGGCAAGTGGTTTTGCGCGGCGATTTCTTGGGCGCGCAAATGTTTTTTCACCGTCAACGGATAGTATGTCCCGCCTTTGACCGTGGCGTCGTTGGCGATGATCACGCATTCCACTTCGCTGACCCATCCGATACCGGTAATTAATCCAGCGGCCGGCACTTCACTTTCATACACTTGATACGCCGCCAGTTGGGAAAATTCTAAAAACGGCGTATCCGCATCAAGCAATTGATGAATGCGTTCGCGCGGTAATAATTTACCACGCGCAAGATGTTTTTGCCGCGCACGTTCGCCGCCGCCGAGGGCAATTTTATCAATGCGCTGGCGAAGTTCAGCACATAGTTTTTCCATCCATTGAAGACTCGCAATGAACGAATTATCTGTTGGGTTGAGGGTGTTTTTTATGGCGGGCATAACATTGCATTTCAAAAAATTAAATGCCAAGAGCGACCGGCAAAGAGCGCATGGATAGCAAACTCATCCTCACCAAATCGGCAATCCTATTAACGCGCTGGCGGCGATGATTATATATGCAATAGAACGATAGACCGATTCTTTTTCGGGATTGAAAATACGCTGACCGATATAACCGCCGAGCGCATATGGCGCCACCAACAACGCACCTACCAATATTGGCACAAGCACCAATAAACTTTTGATGGCGAATATTAATATCGTTAATATATCCACCAAAAATAAATACATCATGGTATTGCCGCGAATAACTTTTGGTTTTCTTGGGCTGGACATATAAGACAAAATGACCGGCGGACCCGGCAACGCTGCAACACCCGCCAAAAAACCGCCACACATACCGACCGACAAAGTCGCAAACGTGTTTAATACCTGACGATAACGCCATCCGCTCATCAACAAAATTAACATTCCAAATGACAAAGCGGATACCAACCAGCGAAATAAATTGGGGTCTAAACGGGTGAGAAGATATACGCCAAACGGCAATGTGATGAGCGCGCCAATGCTGAGTATTGCGACATCTTTAGGCTCGCCATCGCGCCATGCCCGCGGCATGAGAAACAACGTACCAAAGATGTCAAAAATCATCATAATCAAAATAACCCAAATCGGCTCGGCCACGGTCGCCGCAATCGGCACAAATATTAACGCCGTACCAAACCCAGAAAACCCACGCACCACACCGGCGATTAACACCGCACCGATTAATAAAATTAATCCATCAAATTGGAATAGGGAAGATATGATTGGCATGAGAGTTAGGGTGTTTTTTAGGATAGGTGTAGTTATCAATTTCCATTTCTTGCATCAACGGAAATTTCGTAACGATTGCGCAATTGCTTGACATGCTTGCTTAACCAAAGCGGTGCGCTCGCATTTTCCCATGTTCGCCAAAGTTCGGCATAACTGATTGCCTTGAATGACAATTTATCGCCGGCAACCTTGCAGGAAAATTTCTCAATCTCTTTTCTATGATCTATGAAGTTTTGATATTGTTCGGCATTCGTCGGCTCCCAATAAAGATAGAGGAGCATCGCGGGTTTATTTTTATTATTATCGGTATGCGAAAGTCCAAAAGCGTGTTTGATTAGTTGTGCTACATTCAAATAATAATATGAATTTGGATATTTTTTGAGTCGCTGCATTTCTTTGAACCACATTCCGTCCCGGCGTTCATCTTTTATTTGTTCGGTATATGAATCTGAAAAACACATTTTAGCTTTACTAAGATGCTCGGTGAATTTCGATTCAATTCCAATTATGTTATCGTTTTCAAGGACGACATCAAGATTGGGCGGTTTTCTTTTTATCGCCGGATATTTTTTCTCAAAATATAAATTAGTGAAATCACGCTTGCCATCAACAACAAGGTCGGATAAGTTTCGCTTAAACGGTGCGAAACTATTAACCACCAATGCCGAAGAAGAATGCACCGCACAGATTTTTTTACACAGTTCGTTGCCGTCTCCTTGTTTAAACTCTTTTTTAAAATCCGACATTTCCACGCCATCTATCAAATTTTCTTCAATCGTTGATACATACCTTTCGCAGGTAAAAGTCACGTTAGGGTTTTCTCGTTTAAATTTTTGCGTTAGTGCGTTTTTAATATCCTCCGCGCTCATCACAAAACCTCCACCGCCATCGCCACCGCTTCCCCACCGCCGATGCACAGCGTCACCAAACCGCGTTTGCCATTGTATCTTTTCAATGCTGATAACAAAGTTGCGACCAATCGCGCACCGGAAGCACCAACTGGATGCCCCAACGCACACGCACCGCCGTGCACATTAACTTTTTCATGCGGCAACTTAAATTCTTTCATCGCCGCCATCGTAACGACCGCAAACGCTTCGTTGATTTCATACAAATCAACATCGGCGGCGCTCCAGCCGATGCGTTCTAACAAACTGCGTACTGCGCCCAACGGGGCGGTGGTAAACCATGCGGGGTCTTGGGCGTGGGAAGCATGCCCGACTATGCGCGCCAGTGGCGTGCAGCCGCGCCGTTCGGCCTCCGATGCCGACATCAACACTAACGCCGCGCCGCCGTCTGATATGGAGCTGGAATTGGCGGGCGTTACCGTGCCGTCCTTACGAAATACCGGTTTCAAATGCGGGATTTTATCCGGGCGGGCAAGTTTCGGTGGTTCGTCGTGAATGATTTTGTGTTGTTCGCCGCGCCGGTCGGTAAAAATCACCGGCGCGATTTCATCATCAAACCATCCTTCTTTGGTGGCGCGAGTGGCGCGCGCCAGCGATTCAAGCGCAAAGGCGTCTTGTGCTTCGCGGCTGAACTGATATTTGTCGGCGCAATCCTCGGCGAAATCACCCATCAAGCGGCCGTCGTAATGAATATCTTCCAAGCCATCAAGAAACATGTGATCGCTGAGTTTGGCGTGGCCCAGGCGCAAACCGCCGCGCGCGCCGGTCAATAGATATGGCGCGTTGCTCATGCTTTCCATTCCGCCAGCCACTACGACATCCGCACTGCCGGCGCAAATCGCATCGTGGGCGAGCATCGCCGCTTTCAAACCGGAGCCGCACATTTTATTGATGGTGGTGGTGGCCGTGGATACCGGAATGCCCGCGCCCATCGCAGATTGACGCGCCGGGGCATTGCCGAGACCAGCCGGCAACACGCAGCCCATCACCACTTCGTCAATATCTTTCGCGGCGACCTTGCAACGCTTAAGCGCATTCGCAATCGCAACCGCACCGAGTTGGGTCGCGCTTTGACTTTGCAATGCGCCGAGAAAACCGCCGATGGGCGTGCGGCTGGCGGCGACGATAACCACCGGATCTTTGGATGAATCTTTGGCTTGATTAGTCATGGAAAAAATATATATGTGTATTGGAATGGATGGGCGGTTTGTTTTGTTTCGTTTGGTGTCGCATCATGCCATGTGCATGTCATGTACATGTTATGCACATCACACATATTCCTTAAAAAGTTCTCTGCCAATCAACATCCGGCGGATTTCCGAAGTGCCAGCACCGATTTCGTATAACTTCGCATCGCGCAATAAACGCCCAGCGGGAAAATCGTTGGTATAGCCATTACCGCCCAAGATTTGAATCGCATCCAACGCCATCGCGGTTGCTTTTTCTGCGCTGTAAAGAATCGCGCCGGCGGCATCCTTGCGCATGGCGCGTTCGTTGCCATATGAATTGGCATTTGCAGTATCGCACATGCGGCCAACCGCATAAATATACGCGCGGCAAGCGTTCAAAGTGGTATACATATCCGCCACTTTGCCTTGCATTAATTGGAATTCACCGATTGCTTTGCCGAATTGTTTGCGCTCGTGAATATAGGGAATCACAATATCCATGCACGCGCGCATGATGCCAAGCGGTCCGCCGGCGAGCACTGCGCGTTCGTAATCCAAACCGCTCATCAACACCTCAACGCCGCGCCCGATTTCACCCAATATATTTTCTTGCGGCACTTCAACATCTTTGAAAATCAACTCTGAAGTATTGGAGCCGCGCATGCCGAGTTTATCCAGTTTGCGCCCACAGCCGACGCCGAATTCGCTTTCCACCACAAACGCCGTGATGCCGTGCGCATCGGCCTTGGGGTCTGTTTTGGCGTAGACCACCATGACATCCGCATCGGGCCCATTGGTAATCCACATTTTGTTGCCGTTGAGCAAATACCCGCCGTCCGATTTTTGCGCGCGCAGACGCATGCTAACCACATCAGAACCGGCATTGACTTCGGACATCGCCAGCGCGCCGACATGTTCACCGCTAATGAGTGCCGATAAATATTTGCGTTTGATTTGCTCGCTACCGTTGCGACAAATTTGATTGACGCACAAGTTGGAATGCGCAGCGTAACTCAACCCCACCGACGCCGAAGCCCGGCTGATTTCTTCCATAGCGACGATATGCGCGAAATAGCCCATGTTTGAGCCGCCATGCGCTATCGGCGCGGTGATTCCCAGCAAACCTAACGCCCCCAATTTGCGCCACAACTGATTGGGAAATGCATTGTTGCGATCAATCTCCGCCGCCAACGGCGCAATCTCAACCTCCGCAAAAGCACGCACCGATTCGCGCAACCGTTCAACGGTTTCATCAACCGGGAAATTCATGGTGCATTCTCGATTAGCGCAGAACTACCGCGGACTGGTTGCCCAAGCGCAACTTTATTTTTCATTTACCTAACCATGTACATGTACACTCGCATGAACACTTACCTAAAAATGCACATAAACATGCACATCGCACCGCAAGTTTGCTCGCTATCCATATTCATGAACTCCCCAACAAATCTTTCTTCGCTTGATTCAAGTGCGCGATCATTGTGCGTACCGCACCGTCTCGGTCGCGCCGCACAATCAAGCGCATGAGCTCGATGTGTTGTCGATTGTATTGCATTATTTTTTCTGCAGAGAGGATGTCGTTTTTGCGTTCGCTCCATTGGCTGTGCGTGCGGATGGCGTTGATGCGTTGGTAAATCCAAATGAGCAACCGATTTTGTGAGCAATGGGCGAGCATCAAATGAAAGGATTCGTCGGCGGCAGAAAATGTATCGGGGTCGGTCTTGCTTGCGACTACGCGAGCGAGTGCTTCTTGCAATTTTCCGAGATCGCGATGGCTGGCATTGGTAATTACCAGATTGACCATGTGGGGTTCTAGTGCCAAGCGGGTCTCCATTAAATCCAGCGGGCTGATATCTTCGGCAATGTCGGTTTGGGCGAACGGATTGTCGTAGGCGACGAAAGTACCGCTACCGAATTTGCGCCGCACGAGGTTGGCTTGCTCCAATTGCACCAACGCAGCGCGCACGGTTCCGCGGGCAGCAGAAAATTGGAGGGCAAGATCGCGCTCTGACGGTAAGCGTTGGTGATGAGGATAATCGCCGTTGATGATCGCTTGGCGCACACGGCTAAAAACTCCAGCGGCACCGCGCGGAACTTGCGATGGTTCGCCAGCGGCTAAATTCATGGGGCTACTGTTTTGCGGCATGTCGTTTTGCGGCATGTCGTTTTCGGATTTGCGATTTTGCGGCATGTGGTTTGGCAAGGTGGGATTCACGCTATCAGTGCGTTGGTGTAGATATGGTCTAATCAAAACATGGTATGGCTGACCGACGAATGGTTGCAAACTATCAATCAATCGTGCTTAAATGCCGACTATGGTGATAATTTGCCATCACACGGAATTTGACCGACAATACCAATATCATACCAAAGCACCAAACTGATTGCCAACCATCTTCATCGAGGACAACTTAAAATGGCAAAGAAAAAAACCACCGCGCGGAAATCTACTGCGAAATCGGCCACTATGAAATCCACCGCGAAAGCCGCCACCAAGCGCAGCACTTCACGCGCGCAAACATCCACCGATCTTGAACGGCATGTCAACGCCCCCGGACGCAAGCAAATGGTCAAGCAGGTGCGCGAAAAAATCAACCAATTGGGTATCACTTATATCTATTTTCAGTTTGTCTCGGTCACCGGGCGCATCGTCGGCAAAGGCATTCCAGCCGATCATTGGGAGCGCGTTTCCGAAGCTGGGTTTCAACTGGTATACGGCTCAACCGCCAATTTGTTCGTCGATCGCCATGGTGAATATATCGGCTATGGTCCCGAAGCTTCCGAATTGGTAGGCATCGCCGACCCGGAAACATTCGTGCAACTACCCTGGGATAAACGCATCGCCCGCGTATTTTGCACATGCTTTCGCAACCGCGAAGAACGCATCAACCCGGGCGGCCACCTAACCTCGGACTGCCGCGGCAATCTGCGCATCATCCACGAAGAGTTTATACGCGATCACAAACTGCACATGCGAATCGGCACCGAACCGGAAATGATGTGGCTGAAACTAGATGAAAACCGCCAATTAAAAGGCGGTGTCACCAAACCAAACTGCTATCACATAGATCAATTTGAAGAGCTGCGCCCGGCCTTTATGCAGGTCGTTGAATATTCCCAAGCGATGGGGTTAGACATGATTCAAGGCGATCATGAAGATGCGCCCGGGCAACTGGAATTAAACTGGATGTACGACGGACCTATGCAAAACTCCGACCGCCTGACCACTTACCGGCAAATCTGCGCACAAGTGGCACGGGAAAAAGGCTTGCATGCATGCTTTATGTCCAAACCGTTTATGGATGTCTCGGCCTCCGGCTGTCATCATAATATGTCGCTGTGGAGCGGCGGGGCGAACAAAGTCAACAAACTGCACCAAAAACCCCTGCCCGGCATGGACAATGTTTTTTCCTATCAACAAGGTGGAACCAACCACTTCATGCCCGACCCGAAAATCGACGCCGTCAAGCCGGGACCCATCGGATTACATTCCATCGGCGGTGTCATCGCACATTTGAAAGCACTAACCGCCATCGGCTCGTCCACGGTCAATTCCTACCGCCGCTTGTGGGATACTGGATTCTGGGCACCGGTATTCGCCGATTGGGGATTCCAAAATCGCACCTGCGCATTGCGCGTCTCGGCACCGGGGCGTTTTGAATACCGCTCGGTGGATTCCATGGTCAATCCTTATCTGATGGCCGGCGCCCTACTCCGCGCTTTTGACGATGGATTGCGCCGCAATCTTGACCCAGGCGAGCCGGAAGAGCGCAATATTTATGACGCAATGGAAGCCGGCAAACAGGTTACCAAACTGCCCATGACTTTGGGCGATGCGTTGCAAGAATTGGCGAACGACAAAGTGATTCTCTCTGCCATGCCGGACGAGATGTATAAGGTTTATCATCATTACAAAACCGATGAATGGGAAAAGTTTAATCACTCGGTCAGCAACTGGGATTTAGAGCAATACCTGGATTGCTTGCCTTAATCCACACGCCTCAAACCCAAACTCAAACCCAAGCAATGCCCGGTCAACCGGGGTATTGCCACAACAACTTAACCAAAGCGGAGACGAATTATGTGCGGCATCGCTGGATTGATTCACCGAGGGAAAACCTCGGACATTGGCACCGAAATGACCTCCATGTTGCAATCCCTCAAACACCGCGGGCCCGATTCCACCGGCTTTGCGTTATACGGCAACGGTATAGATAAACAACACATCATGCGATTTAAAGTGGCCGAACACGAAGACATGAAAAAAGGATTTGAAATTCATGATCAAGTGATTGAGCGGCGCGCAAAGGTTGACCAGCGGCTGGAAAAATTGGGGGTAAAAATCATCGCCAAAGCGCAGGCAAACGAATACGCGCATCGCTATACTTTTTTTTATGATGGCGACATGCGCGCCTTAGCCGAGGCGGTGGAAGATGTCAAAAATGTTGAGATTTTATCCATCGGTCACGCGCTTGAATTAGTCAAAGACTTAGGCGATGCCGGCACGGTCGCCGATGAATATAATTTATCAGGTTTCGTCGGCACGCACGCCATCGGGCATACGCGCATGGCAACCGAATCGGATGTGGATATTCGCTCGGCGCATCCCTATTGGGCGTATCCGTTTAATGATATATCGGTGGTGCATAACGGGCAAT
>WASV01145273.1_pt1 | contig 11418 bp, 8 predicted proteins | sample 5698531 | NCBI WGS metagenome assembly WASV01 (sample SAMN11175559, study PRJNA528189) | sponge metagenome | isolation source: marine sponge | host: Myxilla | place: Antarctica: Western Antarctic Peninsula, King George Island | collected 2013-01 | reverse complement strand
AGCATTTTTGTCTCATTTAAAGAAACATAATTTCACCATACGTGACAAAGCTTTTGAACCTGATAAGAAATTCACAAGAATTTTTAGTGCATCCTCTAAATTTGATGGTTGGGATAACAAAGAAAGTATTATCGAAACAATGGATGATCTTTACACTCATGCAAAAGAAGCGGAGGCCAATTTGCTTGAGGCATGTAGCACATTTTTATGGAAGGATAATTGATTTATATAGAGAGAAACTGGCGTCAAGGCCAAAAACAGGGTTTCCTAAAATATATTCAACAGAATATTTTAAATCATGAAAACCAACAATTTAAGTAAACTTAAAATCAAAGAACTGCTCGAAGCACATACGGCTATTATGAACGAATTAAAATCCAGGGGTGTATTACGATCCAGAAATAGTCCTGTTGGAGATTTATAGAGTGGCTAATTTCAAAATCACTTAAACTGGACTTGGAAAACAACTCTAAGGCTGGCTACGATGCGATAGATAAACAGAAAATTCAATATCAAATTAAAGGCTGACGGGTTACAGAAGAAAATAAACCAACCCCACTGTAGGATTATTCGCAACCTTGCTAAAAAACAATTTGATTTTCTAATAGGGGTTATTTTTGATCCAAATTATAAGGTCTTATATGCCGCAAAAATTCCACATTCAGTCATCAAAGAATATGCAAGCTTCGACAAACATAAAAAGGAATAATATTTTTAAGGATAAAAGAATTAAAAATATAATTAATAAATTGGATTACTAACTATTTAAAAAATGATGAAAAAATTCACGCACAATATCATGATCTGGTCGGCGGTGGCGAACACCGTCATCACCACGCTTGCGTTCTTTTTCTTTGTAGTTAAGGAGATGCTGTGATGAACGAGATCATGACCTCAATATGGAACCTTATAGGTGCCGGCATTTACTGGTGCGTGGGAATCGGTGCTGTGTTTCACGCGGTTCTTGGGTATTGAGGCAAGGCTCCGGGTAACAGAGAAGTTAATGTTAGTGATAACATACACTCGGTGTATGATGATAGGTCTCTTTGGACTTCCTGTCCTGAAGGGTATACCACCTTGGAACTAAAAGAGGGGTACCATGTTTTTGTCGCGCATACGGCTGGTCGGATTGATCGTAATTTTTATTCTGACCGCAAACTTTGCCCAGGCGATGAGCCCCTCTACAAAACTGGGCACCGTCTCGTTCTCCACCTCTGGCAGTGGGAAGGCGCAACAGCATTTCCTGCGTGGCGTTGCCGCTCTGCACTCTTTCTGGTACCCCGAAGCACTTGCTGCGTTCCAGCGGTCTACCGAGGCTGATCCGAATTTCGCCATGGGTTACTGGGGACAAGCCATGGCCCACAACCATCCACTCTGGGAAGAACAGGATGCCGAATCTGCACGGGCCGCGCTTTCTAATATCCCGAAAAATGCAAAGCTGACTCAGCGGGAACAAGATTATATTCACGCTGTTCGCCTGCTTTATGGGGACGGTAAAAAACGGGACGTTAAAAAACCCATGCGCGATAGAGCTTACTCCAAAGCCATGGAAAAAATTTATGGCACCTATCCGGATGACCTGGAGGCCGCCTGTTTTTACAGTCTGTCTCTTTTAGGCCTGGCAAGAAACGCGGAAAACAAACTGCCCTTGCAGGTCGAGTCGGGTGCTATTGCACTGGAGGTTTTTCAGAGGAACCCCGATCATCCCTGTGCTGCCCATTACGCCATTCATGCCTTCGACACTCCGGATCTGGCGCGGCTGGCCTTGCCTTCCGCCAGACGGTTCGCCAAAATCGCTCCGGCATCGTCTCACGCCCAGCACATGCCTGCGCATATCTTTGTGCAGCTTGGCATGTGGCAAGAAGCGGTAACCTCCAATAAAAACGGGTGGACCACTTCTGTCGATTGGGTGGAAAGAAAAAACCTGCCGAAAAGCGAACGCGGCTACCACAGCCTGCAATGGCTGCACTATACCACCCTGCAACAGGGACTCTTGCAGGAGTCCGCTGCGGTTTTTGCCATCCAGCAAAAAGATATGCGGGAGGGAATCTCGTCCAAATCCAATTTAAAAGCCGAAAAATATTATCCCAGCATGTTCGCCGCAGCCATTATTGAAACCGAGCAATGGCAGGAAGCAGAACGACTCGTCCCGCCAGAGGGATGGAACCCTAAAAGCTATTCCCAGGCCGAATATAGTTTCGTCCGCGGATTCGCCGCCGCCATGCAGGGAAATCATGAAGCAGCCAATAAATATCTCGTAGAGTTAAAAACCATCCGCGAAAACGGGTTTCGCGAAAACTATTTCAAACGCCCCGAAAGCCTGCAAGTGTGGGAACTGGAAATCCGGGTTGCAATGACGCTGCATCAGAGAAACTATGACGCCGCCATTCAACTCGCCAAACAAGCAACGTTGATAGAAGAAAAACTTCCAGCACCGTCCGGGCCGCCGCGCATTCTCAAGCCTGCCTACGAATTACTGGGTGAAGTTTATCTGCAAGCCGGCAAACCGATTCTGGCACAAGAGCAATTCGCCATCTCCCTGCTACGGCACCGCAACCGACTCCGCTCTCTGGTGGGGGCTGCTCGCGCCGCCAGAGCAAGTGGTGACAAATCCACGGCAAAAGAAACCTATGAACGTTTGCTCAGCCAGTTAAAAAATGCTGACCCAGGTTTTCCTGAACTTGCAGAGACAAAGGAATACTTGAATGACTTTTGATGAATGGAAATCCCTGGTGGAAGAAGGAAGTTCCGCCAACACTGGCGGGGTAGAGAGAAACTGTCAACTATAGAAGGCGGCGATCAAAGCCCACAGCTACACCTGCCTTTGAGGAAAGTTATGGGGAAATGAGCAAAGACTTTATCGAGGCTCACCATCTGGTGCCCATTTCTTTGCTCAAGGGCAAAGTGATGCAACTGAAGTCGAAGCTGGGTTTTGCCGTCTTATGCTCCAACTGCCATCAGATGATTCATCGCACCGAAAATCCCGAATGATGTGAAAGCCTTCCAGAGCATCACCAAATCGGCGGAGAACCTCCGCAGGTAATAGCAATATCTTTATCATGCACTCTCATCGGCTTCTCGGCTTGATGGGCTATTACTCGTTGGCCTCACGCTTGTGGGCGGAGAACATTCGCAGGTAACAACTTCCAGATATCCCGTCATGCCCTCAATAACTGCCCCCAATCCCTCTCGTTGATTGTGCTGGCTGAATCCAGATATATCCAGGTCTATCCGTGTCTAATCCCTGTAAGCGACTCCATGGGTTTCACCATCGGTATCGACTTTCATCGTGAGGCTGAGGTCACTGGCGGAGACAATGGCCAGTTTATTTTCATCGCGAATGGCGACGTAGACTGTTTTCCCATCTGAGCTAATAGCTATCATATCCGGACGTTGGCCCAGTGATGTGGTTTTAGTGATCTTGCGACTGGCTGTATCGATCATGGCAATCTGGCCCAGTTTTCGTTGCCCAACGTAGACGGTTTTCCCATCCGGACTGTGGACCAGCCCATGCGGTTCTCCCGGCACATCAATGGAAGCTTCTAACGCGCCAGTGCGTGAGTTCAACAATAATAATTTATTATCCGCCGGAGCGGTGAGCCAGAACTGACCCCAGTTTTTAGTCGGTTTGATGGCCATAGCACCTTTGGCACCTTGCCTGGTTTCGGTGATTTTTTTGGACTTCACATCTATCACCGAAATATTCGCCGCCCCAGCGTTGACCACATACAACGTGTTTCCATCGGGAGAGAACACAGCAGTGATAGCTTTCTTACCCGTCGCCATGGTGTGAACGGCTTTCTTTGAGGCGACATCGATGAAGGTGATGGTGCCCGCTCCCACGTTGCAGGAGACAGCAGTCTTACCATCGGGGGAAACGGCGACGTCGTGGGCTTTGGTGTCTGTCATGATATCGGCCAAAATCTCTTTCGACATTGCGTCTATGACAGTGATGCTGTTGGTACCCAGATTAGCGATGTAGGCCAGTTTGCCATCCGGACTGAAGGTAACATTATGTGCCCCGGCACCTGTGGCTATAGTCTTGACGACTTTATTGGAACTGGTATCTATGATCTGAACATTAGCGCCTTTCATATTGGCGACCCACACTTCACCCGCCATGCTCGGCACCGCTACCGAAAGAAACAGAACCGAAAAAATGGCAACCCCTAACCACGACTGCCGTCTTTGCTGAAACGTGCTTTTAAATTTCCTGCCAATGGGATGGATCTTTTTATCTCCGCACATATTTGCCTCCAGAGAAAATAGATGGTGGATGAATTGCGTAACGTTGTTGCACTTTAAACTATATTGAACACTTTAATAGTTAGAGTTGCAAGGCAAAGAATAGGATTCAAACTCTCTGATAAAGTTTGGGGAGAGTTAAGTGTCACCTTATTGAATTTATTGGGGAAAAAGGTTCTTCATGCGCTCAAATCTTGTGGGTGGCTTGACGGGCAATTACCCACACCACAGCCACTTTTGCCGCCGGCGACTCGCCGGCTAGTGCGTGCTCAGATTCTGGCCGCCTCTTAATTTGTTGAGGACAGCGGTCATATGGTCGTAGCCCATCTGGTTTTCGAGAGCGGAGAAGGTATCGCGAGCGCGGGTATACCAAAGGATGGCTTCTGGAATATTTGCTTCTTTCTTCCAGTAGATGCGCCCCATATTCTCGAACAGGACTGCCTGAATCTGGTGCGGGGGAACATCTTGCACCAGTGCCACGCCTTTTTTATACCAGTCCCCTGCAGAAGCATGCTCGCCGCGCTCCATGAACAAGTCGCCGGCACGATTCATGGCTCTGGCCTCACCCAATGGATTATTAATTTTACGGTGGTAGTTCATGGCGAGGATGTATTGCGCCTCGGCTTCCTGAATTCTTGTGCGAAACTTATACAGATCGCCTAAAGACTCATAAATCTTCGCAGCTTTTTTCAGTCGGTTTTCTTTTTCATAGGCAGTGATGGCCTTGCCATAGTTCTCGATGGCGTGGTCAAACTCGTGGTAGAAAAAATCTTCTGATGCCTGTTGCAGGTATCGCCCTGCCTCGTCTTTGGCATCTATCGGAGTGGTGATGGACGCAGACTCATCTCTTTGCTTTTTCCCATGCGGCAGGAGCCAGACGGCAAACCCCATCGCCAACGTCACAACAATAATGAGGAAATATTTCAGTGCTGGTTTAAGGAAAGAGTCCATTAAAGATACCTGGTGATAATCAGGAAGCGAGTTTCATCAGGTTAACATGAAATAAGGCCATCCACCAGACGTACGGCTGTGATGTCCCCTTCAATAACTTTCATGCCATGCTAAGGATACAATGAGCAATGGCTTGAATAGGTAAGTGACCGATTAGCTTGGTTTATGATATTGCTACTTAACGGGTCTCTGCTATAGCAATCTATTTGGACTATTGGAAATTGCACCAGTTGGGTATAGAATACATTTGTTTTTCATCCGGAGTGTTGTTCTGTGCATTGTCTGGAAACTTCCAGCTTGTTTGAGGGGTCATCGCAACCGAAAACAATCAACTCACTTTCCTGAAAAATATCCTGTCCCGAGACAAACTTCATCAGAGAGGAATTAAATTCGTGTTGAGCTTATTCACCAACATCTATAGGAAATGGGTGATTGAAAAACCCCTCGCCAGCCTGATATTCGTTTTTCTGATTGTGGGTTATTTTTCTTATCATATCCCAAACTTCAAGCTCGATGCCTCCGCTGAATCCCTGGTTCTGGAAAACGATGACTCCCTGCAATATTACCGGAAGATCAGCAAAACTTATGGTTCTGATGATTTCCTAATCATCACTTACGCACCTTTCAAGGATTTGATGTCCGATGCAGTGCTGGCAGATTTAAAATCGATAAGCGATGAGCTTGCCAAACTCGACAGGGTTCACTCTACAGACAGCATCCTTAATGTTCCCCTGCTGAACAGCCCGCGTGTTGAAATATCCAAACTGGCTACCGATATCCGTACTTTGGAAACTGCCGGTGTAAACCGGGAAATGGCCCGCAAAGAATTTCTGGAAAGTCCCATTTACCAAAACCTGTTATTAAGTCCGGACGGGAAGGTCACGATTATCCGTGTCAATTTCGAACGCGACAAAAAATACTTTTCCCTGTTGTATCAGCGCAATGACTTGCGGGACAAGAAAAACGAATCCAGCCTCAGCAAAGAGGAAGAGGTAAAACTTTCCAAAGCCCACCAGGAATTCCGCGATTACCATGCAAAAATTCTGGACAAAGAAGACGAAGTCATTAAAGCCGTACGCGAAATTATGGACCGGCACCGCGATCAGGCGGAGATGTTCCTTGGGGGGGTCCCTATGATCACTACGGATATGATCGGCTTCATCGAACACGACCTGAAAACTTTCGGTCTGGGTGTCATAGCCTTCCTTATCCTGACGCTCAGCCTGTTTTTTAAGAAAAAACGATGGGTTGTATTGCCTATGAGTTGTTGCGTCATAGTCGTCTTGGTGATGGTAGGCTTTTTGGGATTAATGGATTGGAGGGTGACGGTGATTTCTTCTAATTTCATTTCTATTCTGCTTATCATCACCATGTCCCTGACCGTACACTTGATCGTGAGGTATCAGGATTTAAACAATAACAACCCGGGCCAAAGCCAGAAAGAGCTGGTATGGCAGACGGTTCGTCTCATGGTTCAGCCCTGTTTTTATACTGCCATCACAACCATCGTCGCTTTTTGTTCCCTTCTGGTGAGCGGCATTCGCCCTGTGATCGATTTCGGGTGGATCATGACCAGCGGAATTTCCCTGGCCTTTATCTTAATTTTTATATTTTTCCCGGCGGCACTGGTTCTTTTAAGTCCCGAGGCTCCTGGGTCCGGCCAGGACAAAACAAAAAGGTTCACTCTGTCCATTGCGGCATTTTCAAATCGCAACCGCAATGCAATTCTTTTTGGATCGTTGTTACTGGCAGTGGTTAGCGCAATTGGAGTTTCCAAACTGGAGGTGGAAAACCGATTCATCGATCATTTCAAAAGCAGCACTGAAATCTATCGGGGAATGGAAGTGATCGACCAGAAGCTGGGAGGCACCACGCCGCTCGACATTGTTATAAATCCAGATCAGAAGTATTTTGATTATCTCAAAGAAGCCAACGCGAAGGATGAAGAGGAAGCTTTTGATGATCCTTTCGCTGAAGAATTGGAAGAAGTGGAAAACAATTATTGGTTCAACTCCAATATGCTTGACCGGGTAGAAAAAATACATGACTACCTGGAAAGCCTGCCGGAGGTGGGCAAAGTCCAGTCTATATCCACTCTGATAAAGGTCTTCACCCAACTGGATAAAGGTCGAAAACCGGACGATTATGATCTGGCACTCATCCGCAAACTCATGCCCGATAATGTCAAAGATTCCCTGGTCAACCCTTACCTGTCTCCAGATGCCAACCAGATTCATATCAATATGAGGTTGATAGAGTCGGACCCCACACTGAGACGATCTCAACTGATAGAAAAAATCCGCACCCATCTTGTTGAAGAATTAAAGTTCGATCCCAAGACCATCCATTTCACAGGAATGGTGGTGCTTTATAACAATATGCTACAGAGCCTCTATCGGTCACAGATTCTCACCATCGGTGTGGTTTTTTTCGCCATCATGTTTATGTTCATGATTTTGTTCAGAAGTCTGCCGTTGGCGTTGATCGGCATCGTTCCCAACCTTCTTGCTGCGGGAACGGTATTGAGCCTCATGGGCTGGCTGGGCATTCCCCTGGACATGATGACGATTACCATCGCGGCCATCACGTTAGGAATAGCAGTAGACAATACCATTCATTACATCCACCGGTTTCAAAAGGAGTTTAAGGTTGACCAGAATTATCTAGCCGCGATGGACCGGTGCCACGGGAGCATCGGCAAAGCCATGTATTATACATCCGTGACTATTACCCTTGGTTTTTCTATCCTGGCACTTTCGGAATTCATGCCCACCATCTATTTCGGCCTGCTGACTGGTGCGGCAATGGTGGTGGCCCTGACCGGTGCTCTCACCCTGCTGCCACTTTTGATTGTCGTCTTTCGCCCCCTTAAGCAGGAGACCTTTGCATAAGTCGAAAGAAACAGACAAGCGAGATTCTTCACTGCGTTCAGAATGACACAAAACGCCGGTTTATCATCTGCCTGCATGCCCCAAAGGGGTACTGGCCACCCTGAGTGAGCGGGAAACAAAACGGAAAGGAAGCACTTGGCCTCCCTTTGAGGTGAGTGCTTCTATGATGGATTGTTTTTTAACCGGAGGCACGATGAAGGCTATACATCCGCCGCCGCCCGCACCACAAACCTTGCCCGCCAACGCTCCCATTTTCAGGGCAGATCGAATCAGCCGGTCCATCCCGGGAGTGCTGATATTGGGAGCCAACTGTTTTCGGGCTTTCCATTCCTCTGCAAAAATAGGTGCCAGACTTTTAAGTTGTCCCCGGCTCAATGCCTGTTCCATTTTCAGAGCACAATCGCGAATGGACTTCAGGTGACGGGTCACTGCCCGGTTCCCATCCACCGCTTTTTTTGTGACCTCCCAATTATTGATCCCTGAGTTTCGCGGTTTGCCGGTATAACACAGCACAAAATGCCGAGTCAGTTCAGCAGGGCTGATGGCAAACTTTTCGGTCTCGGTGCCTTGGACTCCGGGAACGACTTTTCGCACTCCTCCATACATTGCCGGAAAATAATCCTGGCATCCTGCGGGAACCTTAATGACCTGGGTTTCGATATTTTTGGCGATTTCAATCATCTCGGCCTTACGGTAACGTCGACCGGTAAAACGGTTGAGCGCCCCATGCAGAGCAATGCTCAAAGCGGAAGAACCGCCAATGCCCGAGCCCTGCGGAGCCTGACAATCTGTTAATATTTCCAGCCCCGATTTTGGCGCGTAGAACTTCAACGTGCGCACAATAAGTTCTAAAGGGTGGTTGTCTGGAAGCGCATTCAGTGAGGGAAAATTGTCGCTCAAACCCAAATCGCGTGAGGTCAGAAAAATCCGTTTGTCTTTTCGGGGAATGATTTCAACCGTGGCATAAAGATCGATCGCCGCGTTGAGGGTGGGTGGGTTATCAAAAAGCAGGTGCAAAGGCCAGATATCCAGCGTGCCCCCGGCCAAGTCAATACGGGTCGGGGCAGAGCTTTTAATGCGGAGCACCTGACCCAAGCCTCTCAGAGGTTTTCTGAATCTGCATTTGTTCTGGATTCAAGTTCATCGATCTTTTTGCTCAGTTTACTGACCAGAGCCGCGTAGGATTCGGTACTGATTATTTTGGAGAACTGGGACCTGTAATTTCGAATCAGACTAACCCCTTCTATCACAAAGTCATAGATCAGCCATTCGCCATTACTCTTGAGCATTTTGTAATCAACATCAACCACCCCATCCTTGCGGACAATCTGGGTTTTGACCAGGGCATATTTCCCTTTAACCCGTTCGTCCACATAATTAATGGTCTCATCCTGGTAATTCTCAATTTTGCTGGCGTAAGAGTTTTCAAGTAATTTTTTAAAAAGCCTGGTGAACTCTTTGCGCTCCGCATCGCTCCGGTCGTTATAATTTTTGGCTAGAGAGCGCATCACCATCTGCTTATAATTGAAGCGCATGCCAATCACCTGGCGCAGTTTTTCCCTTCTTAAGACTCGATCTTCCTTGAGGTTTTCGTCAGAAACAATCTCCAGAACCTGATCGATGGTTCCCTTCACGTCCGCCGTGATTTGTGTGCCCGCAAACACCTGCCCAAAACCCAAAAGTAAAAAAACCACAACCAACGAATAAACCCAAGCATATTTTCTGTTCATCAAAAAATCCTCACAGTTAGTTTCATCCCGCCGTTTTGAACAACTCTAACAAATATGGTATTTCGAATCAAGCATCCAGCCATCCTCACCATTAAGATAATTCTTCACTTATCTCAACCCAAGAAAATGCCGATAAATTATAGGAGACCCAGGCCCATTTTCACCCGTCGAAGTGCTAGCGGTGGCACCGTTGACCTAGGAATTCACCACGGTAGCACAAATACAGGCTTGCAACTCCGATCGGTGGCCATTTTGCCCTTCGCCCTTGAGGAACCAGATCATGAACAAGTCGCTCCTCACGACCTGTTCCGAGACTGTTTTTACAATTATTTCAGTTTTCTCGATTATGTTGAAAGTTTTTGTTACCGTTTTGATGCCACAAATCTATCCAGCAGATCGAAGAAACGGCTGACCTCATCGTCACTATTATAAAAATGTGGTGAGAGACGGACGAGACCATCGCGGACGGTGAGCTTGACCTTTTTCTCCAACATCCATTCATAGAGCTGTCCGATATCCTGATTCATGACGAAAGCAATATTTCCGGAGCGCTCCTCCGGCCGGGTGGAACTGTAAACTTTCAGTCCGCGCTGGTTGAGTTGTTTGAGAACCTGATCGCCCAGAGCCATCACCCGCTTCTCGATATTTTCAATTCCTGTTTCCAGCAGCAGGTCCAGTGCCGCACCAAATGCGTGAATGCTCATCGTGTTGGGCGAACCTTCTTCAAAACGTTGCGCACCCGGCCTGAAGGCAAACTCATAATTCATGAAGTCTGTGGCATTGACCATGTTTCCCCATCCTACCGTTACCGGATAAACCTTTTCTAGAACATCCCTGGAAATATAGAATCCGCCAAGTCCCTCGACACTGAGCATCCACTTATGCCCATCTGCAGAGAGAAAATCGATATGATCGCGTTTCACATCCATCGGCAGGAGTCCCAGGCTTTGAATGGCATCGACGCAAAACAGGATGCCCTTTTCTTTGCAGAATGCGCCGATGCGGTTGAGATCACAACGGAATCCACTATTGCATTCCACCGAACTGATGGAAATGAGTCTAGTCCGGGCATCCACCTGCTTGACCAGATCGTCAAACAACACCCTCCCCTCAACAGCAGGAACCATACGGGTTTCAACGCCCAGGCGTTTCAGGTTCCACCAAGGGTAAACATTGGCAGGAAACTCAATGTCGGGGATGACCACATTGTCGCCCGACTTCCAATCCAGTCCATTGGCAACGATGGAAAGTCCTTCGGAGGTGTTTTTGACGAAAGCCACCTCATCCGTTCCGGCGTTGATGAGCCGGGCAAAACTTTTCCGGGACTGTTCGATACCCACCATCCAGGTTTCGTAGTGGACCGTGCCGTGGCGGGTGGCGTCATCCACAAATGCAGTCACCACTTTACGCACCCGCTCGGGCAAGGGAGCCACCCTGGCATGGTCGAAAAAAATCAACTCCCCTGTGACGGGAAACTCTTCTTTGATATTTTTAAAATTCATTTTGGCCTTACGCCGAGTAGCGGCTCGTCCCTCGTAATATGGACTTAAAAACATATTTGTGACGGATGTGGTCGATGCCCTGATAAAGAACGTCCAAAC
>WASV01160042.1_pt1 | contig 11432 bp, 7 predicted proteins | sample 5698531 | NCBI WGS metagenome assembly WASV01 (sample SAMN11175559, study PRJNA528189) | sponge metagenome | isolation source: marine sponge | host: Myxilla | place: Antarctica: Western Antarctic Peninsula, King George Island | collected 2013-01 | reverse complement strand
GAAGATAAATACATCGGCGCACCTAGCTCTAGTTCTGTTTGCTGGGTTGAAATTACCCCTACTGAAGAAGTGAGTAAGGACAAGGACTATAGTGAAGATTGCCCTAAGCATTGGTTTATCGTTACCCATGAGTTAGAAGTATTGTTACCAAAAGGCTCTCTTTTTAAGCTAACATTTAGTCATAATTTACATGAGTTAAAACAATTATTTCAAACGATCAAAAGCACTGATTTATACTTAAAACAGTGTTCTTATGATAGAACTGTTGTCGCTTCAAGTTCAGAAAAAAAGAAATTTCAAAACTCAGAAGCAGTGCAAAATAATTATTTATTAAATACTTTTGCACGACTTAGAGGTTCTTTTTTTGGTAAAAGTAGCCTTACGCCTATTGAATTAGTTGTTGATGAAAGTTTGGATATTTACCGCCTAATGAATCAAATTTGTATCTTGACAGACTCAAAACCCTCAGTCAATAGTTACAAATTATTTAAAACTTTAAGTTGCTATAACAAACAAGATGTAGAAAGAGCGCTTGATATACAAGGTTTTTATTATCGAGATGTAATTCTTGGGGAATACTGGTTTAAAAAAGATAATTGGATTCTAGTAGCAACATTTAAAGAAAGTCAAGAAAGTACTTTATTGCGTTTTCGTAGAGGGCGCTATCATTATTATCACTTGGCTACTGATACTTGGTATAAAGTAACGCCAGAAATAGCAAAAACCATTAATTCTAAAGCAATTATGATTTACCGACCTTTGCCTTTGGATAAACCCTTGAATAATCCAATTGCACTCTTTAAACATGGTCTTTTATTTTCAAAATCTGATTTAGTTCAAGTAATTTTTATTGCCGTGTTAGTCGCTATATTTCAACTAGCTATTCCTATCTTTACAGGACATTTACTTGCTGATGCAATACCTAGTTATGATTTGAATGGCGTGTATCGTTACTCATTAGCTCTGTTGGTTGCAACAATTAGTATACTTGTTTTTCAACTCACTAGCAGTATTGCCATTTTGCGTTTAGAGAGCAAATTAGTGGTCGATGTACATTCTTCTGTTTGGATGAAACTTTTCAGATTACCGCTTGGCTTTTTTAGCCAGTATTCTGTTGGTGACTTAGCAAATCGTGCGAACATCATAGATGATATTCGCAGTGTATGGTCTGCAGCGACAACTACAGCCATTTTATCGCTTATCTCAATGGTAATGGTATCTGGATTAATGTTCTTTTACAGTTGGCGCTTGTCATTGATTGTGTTACTACTAATTTTAGTATTTTGGGTTAGTATCTTCTTTTTTGTTCGTTCTTTATTACCAACTTTAAAGAGAATTTATGATTATAGAGGGCGTTTGAATGGTATTATTTTCCAATTATTAAACGGCATTCATAAATTAAGAATTTCAGCTAAGGAAAATGCAGCTTTATCGTTATGGTCTAATCTTTATCATAAATTAATTGTAAATAATAGAAAGTATTTACTTTACAACGCAGGGCTACAATCAGTCTCCAATATGTTGCCATTGTTATCAAGTATTTTGATCTTTTCATTTGTTTACTATATTTTAATCGACAAGGGATACAACGATAATTTTAGTATAGGGGAATTCATTTCTTTTAATGCTGCCTTTGGGCAATTAATGGGGGCCACTCTTGGGCTTGCTAGTGTTGTTGTTACACTGGTTACAACCTCGCCAATGGTTGATAGGATTATGCCTATTTTAAAGGCTGATCCAGAGCAGGATGATAGTTATAAAATACCCCTTAATCACTTCCAAGGTGGCATCGAATTTTCAAATGTTACTTTTAGATATCAACCAAACACCAGACCTATATTAAAAAATCTATCCTTAAAAATAAAGCCCAGTGAGTATGTTGCTATTGTTGGTCATTCTGGCTCAGGAAAGTCCACAATCGCTCAATTAATTATTGGTTTTTTACAGGCAGAATCTGGTTCAATATTGATAGATGGGGTTAGTTCTAGTGAGATTGATATAGCTAGTTTAAGAAGAAAAATAGGTATCGTGCTACAAAAAAATAGTATTATCCCAGGTAGTATTATGGAAAATATTTCTTCAAATAAAGCAGGTGTTACTGAAGCAGATATTTGGTCTGCTCTCCAAAGAGCCGGCATGGCAGAAGATGTTAGAAGAATGCCGATGAATATTCACACCATCATCAATGAAGGTGCAACAACTATTTCAGGTGGGCAACTACAAAGAATTGTTATTGCTAGAGCGTTGATTTCAAAACCTTCACTTGTTTTATTTGATGAGGCAACCAGTGCAATTGACAATATTAATCAAAAAATTATTCAAACAACACTAGAAAATATGAATATTACTCGTATTGTTATTGCTCATCGTCTTTCTACTATTAAAAATGTTGATCGTATTCTAGTTATCGATGATGGTAATATTATAGAGTCAGGTAGCTACGATGAACTAATGAGTAAAAAAGGTTCATTTTACGAGTTAGCTATTCGCCAACAATGATTATTTATATTTATGTAAAGGTCTCTTAATAAGTTGTCATTTGTTTATCTACTTCCAACGCCCATCTATCAACCCCGCCGCTTAGATTAATAAGCTGGTTAAAGCCTTGAGTATTCAAATACTTTGCCACTCTTAATGAGCGGATGCCGTGATGACAAATGATGACATATTCTTTAGTTTTATCCAGCTCATCTAACGCATCAATAACCTGCTCAACAGGCATTAAGATTGAGTTATTCAAATGACAAATATCAAACTCCCATTGTGTGCGAACATCCAGTAATACAGGATTATTAGTCTTTAAATAGTGTTGAAGCTCGATGGGCGTTTTATACTGTATCATTTTTTTTGCTTGTTGTTTTATGTTAATCATTAAACCAAATACGAGCCCCACAGCACAGGTTTTGCCTTTGACTAGCTAAATAACAAGATAAACAGGTTCTTGTATTGGGGAAACTTCTTGTGCATTGGTGAAGTATATCAACACATTAACAGTAATGGTTAAAATCGTAATTGGATGTTTTTGATGTAGTTGGATGTTTTTTGCTATTTAAGAAACTAAAAGGCTATAAAAATTAGTTTGCTAAACCCATAATAGTAGGCAACCACAACACAATACTAGGAAAGCTAATAAGAATAGCAATGGTTATCACATCGGCAACAAAAAAAGGAGCACAACCAATAAAAACATCTTGCACACTACATTCAGGACGAACGCCTGCTACTACAAAACAATTTAGCCCAATAGGTGGGGTAATCAGGCACAGTTCTGCCATTTTAACCACAATAATGCCAAACCAGATAGCACAACCCACATCAGAAACACCAAAAGCAGAGTCAGCCGCACTAACGCCTTCACCACCATTTAATGCAATAATTGCTGGAAAAACAACAGGCAGCGTTAACAATAACATACCTATAGCATCCATAAACATACCTAATAATGCATAAGCTAGTAAAATAAACAACAGGATAATAAATGGTTCTTGATCAAGAGTGGTGAGCCAAGCAGAAAAAGCACCAGGCAGGTCTGCAAATCCTAAAAAACGCACATAAATTAGTACGCCCCAAATAATAGTAAAAATCATCGCAGTTAGTTTGGCTGTTTCCACTAAAGAGTCTTTGATTTCTGAGAATTTAACGCCTTTATAGATAGCGATCGATAAAATAATAAAAGCACCTAAAGACCCTGCCTCAGTCGGTGTACCAATACCACCATAAACCGATGCCATGATAATCGCAATTACTATAAAAACTGGTAAAGCTCCTGGTACCGAAGCAAAGCGTTGTGCCCAACTATAACCACGCACAGGCGGCCCAAAATCTTTATTGCTCATTGCCAGAAAAACCACCAATGCCGCATAGATAATAGCAGAGGTAATACCAGGTAAAAAACCTGCCATTAGCAATGCTCCGACATCTTGTTCAACAATAATAGCGTAAATAACCAAAATAGCTGAAGGTGGAATAAGTGAAGCTAATGTACCACCAGCAGCAACAACGCCAGCAGCAAAGCGCTTGTTATAGCCTAGGGCTAACATTTCAGGTATAGCAACGCGTGCAAAAACGACTGAAGTAGCCAAAGAAGCACCAGAAACTGCAGCAAAACCAGCAGTAGAAAAAACAGTTGCTACACCCATACCACCAGGTAACCACCCTACCCAGCGCTTAGCTGCTTCAAATAAACTACGTGTTAAGCCAGCATGGTAGGCTAAAAACCCAATTAAAATAAAGGCTGGAATAAGTGATAACGCCAAGGTAGATACTTTAGAGTGTGGCACTGTACCGGCCATTTTAACGGCAATTAAAAAGCCTTTATCGAAGCCATATTTAGCACTAAATATCCATAACAAACCCAAAAAACCAGCACCAGCTGCGGCAAAAGCAACACGAACACCCAATGCTACTAACAATACCAGTATGCCAGTCATAACCATACCGATACTTAAGGGTTGCATATTTGCAAGTGTTTCAACAAGCATTATTCATAGCTTTCAAAACTCTCATTTTTAACGGGCACACCAATAGCACTACTACTGTTTTTTTTAATCGCAATCGCATAAGCCCATAATTGCAGCATTAATCTTATACTAAGCACTAGTAATAAAGTTGGTACAACTAACTTAGATGGCCAAATTGCTAAGCCAATATCCAAAGAAGAGTCACCAATTGTGTAAGCCCTTAGAAAATGCAAATACGAACCATACATCAGAATAAGGCTCAGCATCAACATAAATAAAGTAGAGATAAATTCAGCAATCCACAACGGGCGTGATTTTAGCCTGCCAATAATAATATCCATACGAATATGTGTTCCCAGACGCATGGTGTACGCAATGCCTAAAAATGCCATAAATGCCATCGCTTGCTCTACCCAATCAATATAACCACTAATAGGTAGATTGAACATCCAACGCCCTAATACATTAACCGTTGCTAATAGTGCGACTAGAAAAATAACAATACCACCTAACAAGTTAAGTAAATATTCAAGCTTAAAAAACCATTGATCAAACTTACTTAGTATTGACTTGTCGGCTAATACATGACTACTATCAGACATTATTTAGTGTCTATCTAAGTAAGAGGGCAACGCTGTTGCTGCTATTTTTCACACTACTTCACTTTAGACAGATTATTATTTTGACTACTGGTTAAAAAGACCATTGGCATAATCAAATAATTGCTGTGAATTAAATTTGTTTTTGTATTTTTTCACCCAATCTTTACGAACTGAAACAGATAAATTAGCCAAATCTTCAGTTTGTGCATTGCTAAATGTTATCTGTTCAAGACCAGTTTTATCCAATTCTTTTTGATACTTACCTACAATTTTATTGTCGTAATTATCAATATAGTATGCCAATGCTTCATCCACAGATCCTAGCAATACTCTTCTAAATTCTGGTGTTAGCTCTGCTAATGCATCCGTATTAACAACAACTGGACAGTTTGCTGAGCCAAGGTTTAAATTAGTAGTTGCCCACTTGCCAATTTTATAAGTCTTTGCTGCTAAATGAGCATGTGGCGCAAAAGAAGCCGCATCAATAACGCCTGAATTCATAGACTGGCGAACCTCTGAGAAAGGCACACTGGTCTTAATGGCACCAAATTTAGATAAAACACTCAAAATACCACCTGGTCCCCTAATACGCTTCCCGTCAAAATCTAACAAACTTTTAACCGAAGATCCTTTACCAACCAAATTATATTGCGGTAATGGTGTTGGCATTAAAATAGTTGCATTCCAACGCGCCAGATCTCTAACTACAATTGGATGCTTATGTATTTTATTGTAAATTTCAGTGATTTTAGTTAGTGATAATTTTTTAGAATAAGGTAATTCAACTACAGTAATGCTTGGATTTTTATCAGCGTGATAAAAAGAGCAAAATTGTGCCATTTCAAAAGCACCAATAGCAATACCATCTAAGTTTTCGCGTGATTTGGATAATCCACCATAAGAAATATTTAGTTTAAAGCGACCTTGTGTTTTTTGTTCAACTAAATCAGCAAGTTTTTCCACGTTTTCAGTAAAAGCACGCTGTTTGCCCCACAGTGAAACATTCCACTCTAATGCGTAAGCCTTAAACCCTACCAAGCTAAACGCTAGCAGAACAATTGTTACTATTTTTTTGTTAATACGCATTTTTTTCTCCTTTAATTATTCTTATAAGAAACTGCTTAATAGCAGTCTATTTTTACAAATGTATGAGCACTTTATCATTATTTTAGATACATTACAAGTTATAAATTATCATAACTCTATATTGTTATATATTTTTTGGTTCTTTTAGAAAATAATGCCACAATCTCCAAATTAATCAAATACAAAGCAGGCATCAAAATAAGCGTCATTACTGTGCCAAAAATCAAGCCATAACCTAAGGCTAATGCCATGGGTTGTAAAATATAATCAATACCACCAATGCCGTATGCAAGTGGTAGCACCCCTGCTAAAGTGGTTAGCGTGGTTAAAACTACTGCCCTTAATCTATCGCTTGCACCTTTGGCTATCCAGCTAATTTTTTGCTTGCTGGTTTGATTATCAGGCTGGTCTTTTTTTAAAAAATTAAGATGACTAACCAAAATTAACGCATCATTTACAATAACGCCCACTAACGCCAAAGTGCCTAAAATGGAAAAAAAACTAATCGGATTACCGTGCAAATAAATGGCAATCACCACGCCAACAACAGACATTGGAATGCTTGAAATAACCATAATCGGTTGAGTGTAAGAATTAAATAATAGCATCAATAACAAATAAATACCAATAAGTGCAATGGCAAATGCTTTACCAAAATCTTGTACTGATTTTTGAGATTCGCTGGTACTACCACTAAATATTGTGCGAACTTTTGGATAATTTTCTAATAAATTTAATTGCACTAAAGATTGTTTAATCGCCTCTGAAGCACTGATTTTACTATCATCAATACTGCCTAATATTCTAGTAGATCGCTCACCATCATAATGATTGTAATCAGATTCACCTTGTATTTCTTTTAGGGTGGCAAATTGAATAATCGGTATCAATAAACCTTTTTGATTGGGTATTTCTAAATGCTGAATATTTTTATTATTATCTAAATATACTTGAAAAGAAATATCGTCTTGCCCTTGCCTAAAAGTCGTTGCTTCAATCCCGATCACACTACTTTGCAAATATTGCTTAATAACCGTTAAATCAAGTTTTAAACGGCCTATTTTTTCATAATCAAGTGCGACTTCAATACGCCCTTTTCCTAGCTCATCATCTCTATCTAGTGAGCTAAAGCCATCAATGCTTTGTAATATTTCAGAGAGTTTATTACTGGCAGCTAGGCGTTGTTCATTGCTTGAGCTAACTAGGTTAATTTCAATATCTCGCCCAATCGGTGGCCCTGGTTTGCGAATAAAAAAGCGAATTGTTTTCACTCCCTTAATGCTCTCTGCTTCTTTTGTGAGTGCATTATAAAGCTCTCTACCTGTCTTTTTTCTAGTAGCAGCCGGTTTTAGGCTAATTTCAATCCGTGCAATATGGCGAAAACGCTGCCCTACTTCTGAAGAAATTGAATCTAGGTCATCCCCTACCACCCTAGTAATTAATTGTTCTAATTCTATGGTTTTTTGCTCAGTACTGGCTAATGAATTACCTGCAATTAGCTCTATTTTGGCATTAAGTTTGTCTGTACCTACCTCTGGAAACAAGCTAAATTTCATCGAGCTACCTAGATAAACTGCCCCTAGTAAAATAAGGGTAAAAAACAACACAATCAAATACCTAAAGCGTAAAAAGCCATGGCTTATTTTTTCAAAAAACCGCTCAAAAACCTTAAACCAAACACGCTCTTTGCTGACCTTTGAGCCTGCTAAATGTGCCGGTAGAGCGATAAAAATTTCAAATAAAGAGATGATCAAGGCAAAAATCACCACCACAGGCATAATATAAATAAACTTACCCAAAGTACCCGACATAAAAAACATCGCTGAAAATGCCAAAACCGTGGTTAGCATTGTGACTAAAATCGGGCTAATAACCCGTTTAAAACCCAATACTGCTGCTTTGTATTTGTCTGTCATCTTTTGTTGATAATGGTGAATGCTTTCAGCCACAATAATACTGTCATCTACCACCAAACCTAACACCAAAATAACCGCAGCTAAAGAAACCAAATTAATGGTTTCATCAAATATTTTTAATAAGGCCACCATACCAAATATCACCACAGGCAAACTGGCTGCTACCCAAAAGGCGGTTCGCATTGATAAAAAAACACTCAAAACTACTAAAATTAACGCCAAGCCAATTAAGCCATTATTTGAAACAATGGTTAGACGATTACGCACATAAAAAGAGGCATCATCGGTATAAAATACCGACAAAGTTTTTGGCAGTTTTTGCTGCAACTCTGCCATGGTCTTTTTGACTAAATCAACCGTTTTGACAATATCAGCACTGTCTTGTTTTTTAACCCGAAGAATAAAGCCTTTTTTGCCATTAACGCGTGTAATTGACTCTTCTTCCTCATTGCCAACAACAATACGGGCAATGTCTTTTAATAAAATTCTAGGGCCTTCAAATGAGGAAGAAACCAACACCTCAGCCACTTCTTCTACTTTGTTAAATTTGGCTAATACCACTAAGTTTCGCTCATTAGTTGCTGAATCATTACGCCCAACGGTATAACGCGCATTTCTATTAGCAATCGCCTTTAAAACACTGGCTAAGGTAATTTTGTATTTTTTGAGTTTTTTATCATCCAGGTAAATTCTAACCTCTTGGGCTAAATACCCGCTTTTTGTCACCCCAGCAACACCGTAAATTGTGGTTAATTCTTTTTCTAAATAATTCACCAAATCACGCATTTGGTTGTAAGTTTGAGTTTTATCTACTAGGTTAATTTGTAAAACTGTGCCACGAGTTGGTGCTAGTTCAGTAACTCTGGGGAGATTTTTCAAATCAACAGGCAGCCCTTTAACCCGATTAACCGCGTCTTTAACAGCTTGCTTGGTTTTCTCTATGTCCTCAACATCAGGCTCTAGGCTAACCGTAATAAACATTGAGCCTTCTTTAGAGACCGACTCATAATTCTTAATGCCTGAAACACTTTTGAGCTCATCTTCAATTAAATTGGTGATGTTTAACTCTATGTCTTCAGGTGAATTACCTGCATAATTGCTAGAGATACGCATTTGCTCTAAATCTACATTAGGAAATTGATCGCGTTGGATAGTAAACGCCACCATTAAGCCAACAATAATAATACTCAAGGTAAAAACAATGGCCAGTTTTTTCTGGGTGACAAAAAATTCAATAAAGTTGTCCATAATCTTATTAACTTAAATGATAGCGGTTTGCCAATTCACACAACTTGGTTTTATTGATATTTGCCACCTCATTTTTACTATAAATGTCTAGCAAATAAATTTCATTGGCTTGGGTTTTGAAAAAATACACCACACGAAAACCACTGTTTTTACCTTTGGCTTGTGAGCTGTTTTGTAGGCGTATTTTGTAAAAGTTATCACCTAAATTAATAGCATTGTTGTCAGGGTCTCTTAATTCTCTACTTAATACTTCTAAATCATTTACAAATTTTTTATATTTTTTAGCAAGTTTTTTAACGGATTTTAAAAAGTTTTTGGTCTCAATTATTTCTAAGTTCATTAATTGTTTCCTCTAGGGTTACTTTTGGCAATTCACCATCTACCATCATCTTAACCTGCGCCATTGCTTCATCTAAGCCATCATAAAGTTTAGCTTCTTTTTGGGTTTGAATAAAGTTCTTGATGGCCGCTTTAATAAAGGTTGTACGATTAATATTAAAATCTTCTATTAATTCATCAATTTCTTCAACTAAATGCGTTGAAAGCCTTAACCCTATTTGCTTAGTTTCTAATTGTTTAAGTGTGTGCATAATGAACCAAAAAATAACAATATTATATCTTATTGTTAAACAATTAGGTATTTTATCCCAATCCTCTTAACCTCAATAAAGCATCAACACTAGGCATACTGCCTCTGAATTTTTGGTATTGGGTTTTAAAATCACAACTGCCACCGACTGCTAAAATATTATCCCTAAAATCATTGACCACTTTTATAGAAAAATCATTATTTTTAAGGTGTAAATACGCATCAGACGATAAAACCTCTGCCCATAAATAACTATAATACCCCGCAGCATAACCTCCGCCAAAAATATGCCCAAAAGTATTTAAAAATCGGTTTTGCTCAATAGCAGGTAGTAATGCAGTTTTTTGACGAACCGTTTGTAACACCTCATAACAATCCTTAGTCTCTAAATGCGTGTTTATATCCCACAAGGCAAACTCACATTGGCGAATAAGTTGCATGGCTGATTGAAAATTAATAGAATTAATGAGTTTTTGATACAGCTCATCTGGCAGTTTTTGCCCTGTTTGGTGGTGCTGCGACATTGAATCTACTACTGATTTTTCATAACAGAAATTTTCCATCATCTGACTAGGTAACTCCACCCCATCCCACGGCACACCGTTAATGCCTGCCACACTTGGATATTTAACGGTCGTTAATAGGTGATGTAGTGCGTGTCCAAATTCATGAAAAATAGTCACGATTTCATCAAATTCAAATAACGCAGGTGTCCCATCCCCCTGCTCATCTTTACTAGGTGCATTAAGGTTACACACCACAAAGGCAATTGGCTTTTGCTTGATATTGTGTTTTTTATGGGGTGTGTCATCTTGATACAAGCCTTGATAATCACTCATCCACGCCCCGCTTCGTTTATTTTTTCTAGCGTATAAATCTAGGTAAATTTTACCGATATAACCCTTATCATCGCTTAGCTCAAACACCTTAACCGCTTGATGATAAGTTTTTTCTACAACTGGGCTTAGTACAACGCCATATAGTTGCTTGATTAAGCCAAATAACCCTTCTAATACCTTTTGTTCTGGAAAATAAGGCAATAATTCTGACTTAGAAAACCCATAACGCGTATTTTTAAGTTTTTCACTATAAAACGCCATATCCCACGGCTTTAAAGCTGCTTCTTTAAAATCCAGCGTTTTGGCAAATTCTGTTAATTCTGTTAATTCTTGCTGGGCTTTTGGTTTAACTTTAGTGATTAAATCTTCTAAAAAATCCACCACCTCAGCCGGGCTATCCACCATTTTTTTAGCCACGGATAATTGTGCGTAATTGTCAAAGCCTAATAATTTTGCTTTTTGGTTTTTGAGTAATAAAATCTCATCCATCACCGCTTTATTATCATACTTAATATCTGTAATACCTAACTCAGAAGCACGGCTAATATACGCCCGATATAATTGTTCTCTAATCGCACGGTTATCACAATAAGTGATAACATCTAAGTAAACAGGTGCTTGTAAATTAAGTGCATAACCCCCATCTGTCTTTAGTTTATCCAATGAATTTTTAGGATAATCTGCCCCTAATT
>WASV01106444.1_pt1 | contig 11460 bp, 5 predicted proteins | sample 5698531 | NCBI WGS metagenome assembly WASV01 (sample SAMN11175559, study PRJNA528189) | sponge metagenome | isolation source: marine sponge | host: Myxilla | place: Antarctica: Western Antarctic Peninsula, King George Island | collected 2013-01 | reverse complement strand
TGCTTGAATAATTCATCAAACTGCAAATTATGATAATTCGCACTATTATCACCGCCATATTTCAGCTTACCATTTGGGCTATAAAATAAAAATAAAAAATTCTGTGCATCAGGATAATCTGCCCCCCAGCCTGATTCAAAAATTTGCATATCACCTTTGCGGATTTTATTTAAAAAAGTAGAATAATTGGTGGCATCAATCAGCAGATTAATCCCTAGTTTATTAAACTGATTTTTTATCCAACTAAGGCGGGCTTGTGCATCTGGTCCTATGTCAGTGGTGTTAAAAGACAGCGTTAATGCCTTAGCTGTTTTTGGATTAATACCATTTGCATAACCTGCTTTTTCTAATAAAACACGGGCTTGGGCGAGTGATTTTTTTTGAACTTTATTAGCTTGGCGTTTATCATCAAATTTTGCTTCATAAAATTGTGGATTAGGTTTGTCATCAAAGCCAAAAAAACCTTTGGGCACAGGGTGATGAGCAATACTGGCTTGACCATTTAAAAAGATAGAAACATAAGTCTCCATATCTACTGCTGTTGCTATGGCTTGGCGTAATAATCTGGCTTGTTCACTATTACCCCCGACCAAGCTATCAGCAAAGTTAAAACTGGCGTAATAAATGGTTGCCCCTTTGGATTCAATTAGGCGAATATCTAAGGCTTGCATTTGATCAGAAAGCGATTTTTCACCTTGTTTATCGATACTAATGGCTTGATCAAAATGCTCTGAACTTACTCTTGCTCTATCGTAATAGCCTTGTAAAAATTTATGCCAATAAGGGATACTTTCTCTTTCTAGGGAGAAATAAATTTTATCCACCAAAGGTAAAGGTTTACCTGCATCAGCTAATAAACCTAGTTTTTTATCTTTTAAACTGCCTTGTGTGGGGTAAGTTTGATGCCTAAAATTAGGGTTTTTAGTCAGCACCATTTCTTTATTGGGATTATTGGTGCTTAGATAAAACGCACCTGTGCCAACTGGATACCACTCTAAGCTGATATTTTTTTCTAATAATCCTTTTTGGGCATAAAAACTATCCGCCTCAGGTGGAATAGCGGTAAAAAATGGCATAGCCAACCAATATAAAAATTGTGGCTGGTGTCCTTTTATTCTGATTTTATATTGATATTTATTTAACACTTCAACCCCGCTAATATCATATTTTGTTAGGTCTAAAAATGGAGTTTTTTGTTGTTTTTTTGCGGTTTTATAATCCTTCAATAACTGGGTGTTAGTCTGCGATAGTCCAACAATATATTCTTTCATCACACTTAAAATCGGTGAATGCAAAGCTGGGTGTGCTAAGCGTTTTATTTGATGAACAAAATCACTGGCAATAACTTCTCTAGTGCTGGTTTTTTTTAGATCATCTAGTTTATAAATTTGTTGAATTTGTGCTTGGGATAATTTTAAATTCTCTTCAATAAAACTAGGGTGTGGCTGATATAACACGCCAGGAATAATGCTTAAAACATAATCGCTATAAGCAATAGTTTGACTGGTGTTTTGCGGTAATAACTGATTATTGTTGTTATAAAATAACCGCTCTGGCATTTTACTTAAAATATTAGGCTCTAAAGTATAAGGGCGTTTTAAATAGTGGTATTGCAAGGGTGAATCATAAACAGATTGCACAAACACCCATTCATTAGAAGAATATGATTTTGCAGGGTCTAGATGTTTGGGTTGTTCGGTAAAGGCTGAATATAGCGCATTTTCTGAGCTTCTACTATTAGGATACGGGTTATTCCAAATATCTGAACAACCGTTTAATAAAAATAGAATGGTTAATAAAAGTAGGTAAAATTTAAGCATTTGAATTATTTTATAGGCTAGGACTAATATTATGGGATTTTTAAACAGAAAAAAAGCATTAATTACAGGCGTTGCCTCTAATCGTTCTATTGCTTGGGGTATTGCAGTAGCAATGGCAGAACAAGGCTGTGATGTAGCTTTTACTTATCAAAATGACAAACTTAAATCGCGCGTTGAAAAATGTGCAAAAATTTGCAACTCGACTATTTTAATCCCTTGTGATATGAGTGAAGACTCTTTAATTGAACAAACTTTTACTCAATTAAAAACCCATTGGGATAGTGTTGATATTATTGTGCATTCTGTTGCTTTTGCCCCTAGAGAAGCGTTAGATGGCGATTATATTGATGTAACGACTAGAGAAAATTTTTTAACCGCCCATGATATTAGCTCTTATACCTTTACTGCTTTAGCAAAAGCAGGTAAGTCAATGTTAAATGAAGGGGGTGCTATGCTAACGGTGAGTTATTTGGGTGCAGATCGTGCTATTCCTAATTACAATATAATGGGCGTTGCTAAGGCTAGTTTAGAAGCAAATGTGCGTTATATGGCAGCCTCACTTGGTACAAATAATATTAGGGTTAATGCTGTATCAGCAGGCCCTATTAAAACCTTAGCAGCCAGTGGTATTAAAGATTTTGGGCAATTATTAAACTATGCAGCTCATAATAGTGCTTTAGGTCGCAATGTTACGACTCAAGAAGTGGGTAATGCCGCAGCTTTTTTATGCTCTAATTTGGCCTCAGGTATTACCGGTGAAGTGCTGTATATTGATGCGGGCTATAATTTTGTTGATAAGGGTCCTGTTTAATGAATGGAAAAACTTTTGCTAAAATATCTATTTATGCAAGGTTTTCAAAAGATTTTCTTTAGAGAAAAAAATTATCGACTCTAAAGCTAACCAAACTTTATGAGATAATAACTAAAGGTTAAATTAAATTAAATCAATTTAACCTTTTTTTTTACAATTTTGCAAAATTTAGGTTTTATATTAAAGTACAGTTGACTCTGTTTTTTATGGGTTTTTGTTGATGAACTGTTGTTTAATATAAAACTTATTTTTATACATATTATACAAAGGACAAAAAACACATGAATATCATTACAAAAAGTTTTCAACTCGGTAACAAAACGGTTAATTTAGAAACAGGTCGTATCGCTAGGCAAGCAAGTGGTGCAGTGCTTATCTCTATGGAAGATACGCAAGTATTAGTAACTGTTGTTGGTAAAAAAGAGCCTAAAATGGGTCAAAGTTTTTTCCCATTATCTGTTGATTATGTTGAAAAAACTTATTCTGTTGGTAAGATTCCAGGCGGATATTTAAAACGCGAAGGTCGTCCTAGCGACAAAGAAGCCCTTACTGCTCGTTTGATTGACCGCCCTATTCGCCCTTTATTTGCTGATGGCTATATGGCTAATGTGCAAGTAGTTTGTACTGTTATTTCTGCTAATCAAAATGTTGATCCTGACATTTTAGCCTTATTAGGTACTTCAGCGGCTTTGGCTATTTCAGGTTTGCCATTTTCTGGCCCTATAGGTGCTGCGCGCGTGGGTTATATTGATGGCAACTACACTTTAAATCCAACCTTACAAGACTTAAAAATCTCTGATTTAGATATGGTGGTTGCTGGCACAAAAGATGCTGTTTTAATGGTTGAATCAGAAGCTAAACAACTCAGTGAAAGTGTTATGTTAGGGGGCGTTATGTATGCCCATGAACAATTCCAAGTGGCCATTGATGCTATTAGTCAATTTGCCAGTGAAGTTAATGCACCGCTAATGGATTGGGTTGCCCCAGAAATTAATCAAGAGCTTTATACTCAACTAGAAGCCTCATTTGCAACTGTAATGAGTGAAGCGTATCAGATTACACAAAAAATGGCACGACAAAACACGGTCGCTGCACTTAAAGCACAAGCTCAAGATGAGTTTGCTAATGAACAGACAGGATTTGGGTCAGATGAAGTTAGCGACTTAATGAAAAAGCTAGAAAAAACAGCAGTTCGTGAGCGTATCTTATCAGGACAAGCTAGAATTGACGGGAGAGATACCGACACTGTTCGCCCTCTAACTATTGAAACAGGTGTTTTAGCAAATACTCATGGATCTGCCCTATTTACCCGTGGTGAAACTCAAGCGATTGTGGTAACTACGCTAGGTACAAAACGCGATGCACAATTACTAGAAAGCATTTCTCGCTCTGAACGCTATGAAGACTATTTTTTAATGCATTATAACTTTCCTCCCTACTGTGTAGGTGAAACTGGCATGATCGGCTCGGTTAAACGCCGTGAAATTGGTCATGGTCGCCTAGCGCGCCGTGGTATTAGTGCCTGTTTACCAACTATTGAAGAATACCCTTACACCATTCGTGTAGTGAGTGAAATCACCGAATCAAACGGCTCTAGCTCAATGGCGAGTGTTTGTGGTGCAAGTCTTTCTTTAATGGATGCCGGTGTGCCTATTAAGTCTCCCGTTGCAGGTATTGCCATGGGTTTGGTTAAAGATAGTAATAGTGATAGATTTCAAGTATTGACCGATATTTTAGGCGATGAAGACCACCTAGGCGATATGGACTTTAAAGTAGCGGGTACTAGCGATGGCATTAATGCTTTACAAATGGACATTAAAATCAACGGTATTACTCAAGAGATTATGGATATTGCCCTAAAAAAAGCAAAAAAAGCCAGACTACATATCTTAGGTCAAATGAACCAGATAATTTATAAGCCAAATACTGAAAATAAAAATACACCTAAGAGTGATACTATTCAAATTAATAAAGATAAAATCCGTGATTTAATCGGCAAAGGTGGTGAAACTATTAAAGGTATTATTTCTCAAACAGGCGCAAGTGTTGATGTTAACGATAATGGTGTGGTCAATGTTTTTGCTAATAGCCAAAAAGAGTTTGATGCTGCTATGGAGATGGTTAAATCTGTCACAGCCTCTCCTGAGGCTGGTGTGGTATATCAAGGTAAGATTTCTAAAATTGTTGAATTTGGTGCGTTTGTAACTATTATGCCAAATCAAGATGGACTATTACATATCTCTGAAATAGCGCATGAACGCGTTGCTAAGGTTGAAGAATACTTAAAAGAAGGTCAGGATATTGAAGTTAAAGTATTAAGTGTAGATAAAGGTAGAATTAAATTATCTCGTAAGGCGTTGCTTGATAAATAATTTCACTCTATTTATGCAAAGGTCTCTATCTAATAGATGCACCTAATAAAAACCCTCAAGCCGTTATATTTTGAGGGTTTTTTAAGTATTTTTAAGTATTTTTAAGTTTAAGCAAGGCAATAATAACCATAATAACCCCAGCAAGCGTGCTAAATGTCATACTCTCTGCTAAGAATATAACGCCTAATCCAATCGCAAAAAATGGCACTAAAAATGTAAAAACACTGCCTTTTTTTGACCCCAATTTTTGCAAACCTGCAAAATAAACGGTTGTTGCAAAAGTTGTGCTAATAATAGATATTGCCAATAGATTAAGCCAGAATATAGAGTCCATTACAAAAATAGAACCACTACTAGGGTCAAAAAAGAACAATACATCAATGATAACCATCAATAAATAAATATAAGTACTTAATACAATAGGGTGTAATTGCTTTTCATAAGAGCTAGCAATAGACAGAAGTGCCCAACTAAGCGCTGCAACTAATAAATAAATGTTAGATAAACTGAGAATGCTTTGTCTATCAAAACTCCAAATCTTCATCATTGTTAACACACCAACAGCACCTAGTATTAACATAAACCAGCTTTGGGCGGATGTTTTCCTTTGTTTGCCAAACATTGTGAGTATGTAAACAATAATCGGCATTAAGGTTGTCACAATTGCCGCTGATAAGCCTGCTGTGCCATATTTGGTGCCTAAAAAAAATAATTTTGTATAAACAACCAACAAAGCAGCAGAAATTATGGCAAGCAATAGGCTTTTTAGACTAATTTTTAGGGGCAACTTCAGCCAATATAAAACTGGAATCATGGTAACAAAAGAAATCACAAAACGATAAGTAACAAACTCGTTTTCAGTAATATAATCAGCTAAAATCTTGACATTTATCCACGATAAACCCCAACCCAACATAGCAAGTGTCATCAATAGTAAAAATTTATTTTTACTCATTAAAAAAGACTAAAGTCGCTAACCCAATAACAATAATATAATGATTTTAGCTTAGTGATAGATATTATGAGATGCACCAGCAAAAGATTCTAAAATTTTTGGGATTTTGTATTTTGAATAAAGCAATGCTGGTTTATTAATGGCAATACCATAAAAGTTAGGATATAGGTATTTAATACCCTTTGAGCGTAAATTATCCTTAACCAATTCATCCATTATAGTTACTGCAATATCTACTTGTTCATAAGCCGAGCTACCCACTGCCAAAGGAAAACCATCTTTGGCTGAGAATATATTTAACGCCAATATATTGATCGGTGAATGTTCCAAAGTCCACGCAACAACCTCCTCATAAGGCACATATTTTGACAATGTTTTATCAATTTTTGTTTCATGCCTGAGTAGTTTTCTATAACTAGCCACCAACAAATAATCAAAGTCCTGCTCTGGTAGAGATAGCACGGCTTTTTTCCATTGCTCAAAGGTAAGGGCTTTTTTAAATGAAAAATCAAATTTCCCCCAATCTTTGTTGCTTAGATATTGCGCATCTTGTTGCGCTGAATTACTACTATCGGTTAAGAAAAAAAGATTTAGTTTCTCTGGTGTTTTATTATGGATATTTATTTGTGAAAGCGTAAACTTAATACCCTTAACAGACTTCCTTTCAAAAATACCTGTTATATTTTTATTACCTGGATAATTATATTTTTCAACATCACCATTAACGCCTGCAAAAATTATTTTAATGTCAGATTTCAAATAATACTTAGACAACAAAATCTGAGCATTGTCATCAAAGGCTATGATAATATCTGGATCATATTGGTTAATTTCTTTAGCAGTTGAAATCTCAGTTGCTCTGTTATAAGTAAATTTGCTATTCATATAAAAATATTTAATTCTAATATGTTGTCGTTTTTTTAATTGTACACTCAAGGCTTTATCTAATAGCTGTGTCCAAACATAGTCTGAATTATAACTATGCAGAATAAGCACTTTTGGTTTACTAGAAATAATAGTAGTTAAGAGAACAACACAGAAGATGATAAATAAAATTGGACCCACCATCCTCTTGTCAACAATAATAGTTCTCATGATGTTAGAATCCCAAGACTCTGCCAATAAGGAATAGAAGCGATAACTGCCAAACATTTAACAACATAAATAATAAGTTGTAGTGCAATTAATCTTGGGTAGGTTTTTTGATCACCTATTAAAGATACAAACTGCACCACAAAAGAAGCACTAAAATTATAAGTATAACTTTCTGACATCAGCAAAATAATAAAAATAACCAACCAGGGACTAACACCTGAATTAGAGACAATAGGTATTAAAATACTAGCCAGTAAAATAACAGTGATATTAATAGGTAAAAATAATCTAAGTACAAAAATAAAGCCAGACAATGCCAAACTAAACTGAATAAAACTAGACTCAATTAATTCGCTAATCCATAGTGTGTAATGTGCCATCCATAAATGTACTTCTAAATAATTAGTCGCACTGGTAAAGCCTAATAAGGCAGACAAGAATATTAAAAAGCCCCAATCAACTGATCTATTGAAATCCATTCGCTTAAACACACCCAAAATAAACAAAAAGACAACCAGTAGCAATGCAAGCCAAGAAGATTCTAAATTATGAATACTACTGGTTAATACAATAGTAAGAAAAGTAAAAATGGCAATAATTGCAAAGACTTCTTCTGTGGTTATTTTGCCAAGCACTTTGATTTGGGTTGCTAATGATTTGGTATTAAGTTGATAGTTCTCATCATTACGAAACAGTAACCAAACCAGCAAAAGATAACTAATCGCTACAATTAGACCAACAACCGCTGCAGATACAAACCAATAATAAAACTGAAAGCCATATTGATCTTGAATACTTAGCATGCCTAATACCAAAATATTAACCGATTTACTGGTTAAAAACATGGGTGACAATAGACTAAAACCACCAATGGTTGATGCGACTAAGCGCTGGTATTCTTTTGAGCCTTTTTTGATTTTATGCAATGCAAGTGCCTCTTGGAATAATGGGTAAATAATACCCGCCCTGCTATTACTGCTAGGAATAATGGGGGTAACAGAGGCACCAGAAAAGAAAAGAATAAAATGTCGCCATATTTTATGAGATCCCAAATGATAAAACGAATACAGTAGTATTCTGTAGCTCAGTCCAGAAATCTCAATAATAATGGCTAATACCGATAAGGCAATTGCTAAAAAAAACGCATTAGAATAAAAGCCACTTAAAATAATACTAGGTGGCACAAGTGATAATAACAAACTGCCTAACAATAAATACAATGCGGGGACAAATTCAGGTGCTAATCTAAAGCACCACATACAAGCTGCTGACAAAAATAAATAAATTAACAATAATTGGGATTTATTAGGCGGATGATCTATATTGAGTAACAAAAAAGCAATCACCGATGGACCAATAATCGTAATAATCCAAAATAATAAATTAAGAATATAAGGTTTGTCTATTTGGCTGTTATCCTTATAGATAACCCTTTTATCAAGCTTACTTAAATTATAAAATAAATTATCCTGAGCACGAGTGATTGATTTTGATGATTTTGACTGGATAATCTGCTTATTAATAACAGCCACTTGAGCATTAGTCGCAGCAATGACCATGCAAAAGGATGTACTTAGACCAATAATACACTCATCACCAAATGAATCTCCAGTGTATATGGTTCTTGATTCCCCTAACTCATTGGTGATAGTTACCTCACCGCTTTCAACTAAATAATAATGATTAACTTCATCGTTAATATTAAAAATAATTTGGTTTTTCAAATACTTTTCTTGAACTAAATGTTGACAAAACTTAGATAAGTCAATTTTACTAAATTGACTCATGACTGGATTTTTTTTAAAAGTTTCTCTTAAGTCTTTCATGATGAATCAATCATTTAGCCAGTAGTAGTGCTGCATTTAATACAGTGTTACTAAACATCTAATGGGTTAGGCTTGTTTACATCTAACTTGTATTTTTCTATTGCTTCAAATACCACGCCAATATCAATACTGCCTTCATCTGCTAATGCTCTAAGCGCTGTAACCACTACGAAATAGGCGTTCACTTCAAAGAAATATCGTAATTCTGCCCTAGTATCGCTACGACCAAAGCCATCTGTACCTAGCACTTCATAAGCATTAGGAATATATTTACGCACTTGTTCTGCGTAAGCTTTCATGTAGTCAGTCGCGGCAATAATAGGTCCTTTGGCATTGGCTAAACATTGAGTAATATAAGGGGTTTTTGCCTCTGCTGGTAACACCATTTTATTTTTTCTATCAACAGCTTGAGCTTCTCGGGTTAATTCATTAAAGCTAGTCACACTCCAAACAGTGGATTTAACCCCCCAATCTTTATTAAGCAATTGAGCTGCTGTTTGTACTTCACGCAAAATCGTGCCACAACCCATTAATTGCACTTCTTTTTTACTTTTTTTACCCACCTGTTCTAATTGGTAGATACCTTTTAAAATACCTGCTTCTACCCCTTTTGGCATGGCTGGGTGTGTATAGGCTTCGTTCATCGTGGTTAGGTAATAAAACACATTTTCTTGTTTGGCATACATTCTATCCAAACCATCGTGCATAATAACAGCTAATTCATAAGCATAAGTAGGGTCATAAGACACACAATTTGGAATAGTGCTTGCCATTAAATGTGAATGTCCATCTTGATGTTGCAAGCCCTCACCTGCTAGCGTTGTTCGCCCTGCTGTACCCCCTAATAAAAATCCTTTAGCTTGCATATCCCCTGCTGCCCATGCTAGGTCACCAATACGCTGGAAACCAAACATAGAGTAGTAAATATAAAATGGAATGGTGGTTAAATTATGTGCAGAATAAGAAGTGGCTGCAGCTATCCAATCAGAAAATGCACCTGCCTCATTGATGCCTTCTTGTAATACCTGTCCTTTAATATCTTCTTTATACCACATGACTTTATCAGAGTCTTCAGGTTGATAAAGTTGTCCTGAAGAAGAGTAAATACCTAATTGTCTAAACAGCCCTTCCATACCAAAGGTGCGTGCCTCATCTGGCACAATTGGCACAATGCGCTTACCTAACTCTTTATCTCTAATTAATAACGACAAAATACGCACAAATGCCATTGTAGTAGACATTTCACGCTTACCTGTATCTTGTAATAAGGGTTCAAAAATAGCTAATTTTGGCACAATAATATTTTCAAGCGTGAATTTTCGTTCCGGTAATGGTCCACCGAGTTTTTCTCTACGCGCTAATAAATATTGCATCTCTTCACTGTCAGGTGCAGGTTTGTAAAAATTTAATTCTTCAATGTCTTTTTCACTCACTGGTACATTAAACCGACGGGCAAATCTACGCACGGACTCTTCGCCTAATTTCTTTTGAGAATGCGTGGTATTCTGCCCCTCACCTGCTTCACCCATACCATACCCTTTGACGGTCTTGGCTAAAATAACGGTTGGTTGTCCTTTGTGTTCTGTGGCCTGCTTGTACGCATTAAACACCTTGATTGGATCGTGCCCACCACGGCGTAAAGCATAGATTTCATCATCAGATAAGTGTTCAACCATTTTGAGTAATTCGGGTGATTTACCAAAGAAATGTTTACGAACATACGCACCATCTTTTGCCTTATAAGCCTGATAATCTCCATCTAGCACTTCTTCCATTCTAGCTTTTAGTAACCCCTTATCATCTTTAGTCAATAAGTCATCCCATTCACGACCCCAAACTACTTTAATAACATTCCAGTTTGCACCACGAAACATACCTTCTAATTCTTGAATAATTTTGCCATTACCGCGTACAGGTCCATCAAGGCGTTGTAAATTACAATTAATCACAAAAATTAAATTGTCCAGTTTTTCACGCCCTGCTAAAGAAATAGTCCCTAATGATTCAGGCTCATCCATTTCACCATCACCCAAATATGCCCAAACGGTGCGTTTATCAGTTTGTTTTAATTCTCTATCATGTAAGTATTTCATAAACCGTGCTTGGTAAATACTCATAATAGGACCTAGACCCATAGACACAGTAGGGAATTGCCAAAAATCAGGCATTAATTTAGGGTGGGGGTATGAAGAAAGCCCTGACCTATTGGCCTCTTGACGGAAATTTAATAATAAGGACTCATCTAAACGCCCCTCTAAAAAAGCCCTTGAATACATACCAGGAGCAACATGTCCTTGAAAGAAAATTAGATCGCCACCTTGATCGGCATTATTGCCTCGATAAAAGTGATTAAATCCTACATCATATAAAGTTGCACTTGAGGCAAATGAGGCAATATGTCCGCCTAATTCTGAAGTTTTCTTATTGGCCTTAACCACCATAACCATAGCATTCCAACGAATAATACCTGATATCTTATACTCAATTTCAGGCTTCATTTCTCCAGTGGTTTCTTTATCTGTCGCAATACTATTGAGATAGGCTGTTGTTACGCCACTGGGTAAATCCATATCAGATTTAT
>WASV01134955.1_pt1 | contig 11490 bp, 12 predicted proteins | sample 5698531 | NCBI WGS metagenome assembly WASV01 (sample SAMN11175559, study PRJNA528189) | sponge metagenome | isolation source: marine sponge | host: Myxilla | place: Antarctica: Western Antarctic Peninsula, King George Island | collected 2013-01 | reverse complement strand
CCCATTATGCATAAATATTGTATGCGGGCATAATGTGCGGCGGATTATCGGCAACTCACCCAACAACCTGATTTTGTCTTATAGATGATGATCCCGGATAGCTGCTTGCGAACCATCTGTCGGGGTGCTATGGTTATCCTCATAATCGACAATTGCCGATATCGCTTGACTTATATTATGTCCCCACATCAACCCAATCAGCAACTCTCGCGGAGGAGTAGATAATGCAACGGTCCCTGTATATAGACGCCGACAAGTGTACTGGCTGTCTGCAATGCGAAATGGCGTGTTCTTACGAGAACGAAGGCGTGTTCAATCCTGCCAAGTCGCGCATTAAAGTATTCACTTTCCACGACGAAGGGCGTTTTGTGCCTTATACCTGCACGCAGTGCGATGAAGCCTGGTGCATGTCGGCTTGCCCGGTGGATGCGATTACCATGAACCGCGAAACCGGTGCATTGGAAGTCAGCGATTCGGTGTGCGTCGGTTGCAAAGTGTGCACCATCGCCTGCCCATTTGGCACCGTGAACTACAACCAAGACACTGGCAAGGTGATTAAATGCGATTTGTGCGGCGGCGACCCTGAATGCGCCAAAGCCTGCCCGACCGCGGCCATCACCTACTTAGATGCCGATGCTACCGGCCTAGATAAAATGCGCGCATGGGCGGCGAAAACTGACAATGCCACCGCTGCCGGGGCATAATTATCATAATGGACATGTTGCGCGCAATCGGGTTTCGCGCAATCGGTTTTGGGCTATTGTTGCCGTTGGCATCGTTGCATGCAGATGAAGCGGCAGATTTGGTAGCCGATGAAGTGCGTTGGGAAAAGAACATGTCCACCATGACTGGCGCGCAAATCGCGGACACTTTGACCGGTCATAATTTTATTTATGTCGGTGAGTTTGCTGGTGCGCAACAATCGTTTTATAAAGCCGGCGACACGCTATATGTGGAAGGTCGTCCGAGTAGCGGTTTTTGGGCGGTGCGCGATGATCAATATTGCTCGCAATGGCCGCCGGACTCACATTGGGCATGCTATGTAATGAAAGCGATGCCTGGCGGTTTAGAATTTGACGGCGATTTAATGGTGCTGTGGATTGATAACAAAACGCAGACAAAATTTTTCGCCTACCGACAACCGTAATTATTGGCAAAATCAATCAATCGTGCATGTAATTGTACATGCAAATTGTACATGTAAATCTTAAAGGCGATCTTAAAACAAAGTCACTTATTGTGATTCAACCAATCAACACACGAGGATATGACCATGGCGTGGACTAAAAAACTGTTGCGAGTCAACCTTAGCGAAGGAATTATCGCTTCCGAGCCGTTGAATATGCAATGGGCTGCCGATTACATCGGCCAGCGTGGCCTCGGCACTCGTTATCTGGTTGCCGAGACCGACCCCAAATGCGAGCCCCTTGGCGCTGACAATAAACTGATTTTTGCCACCGGACCGCTTACCGGTACGCCGGTATCCACTGGCGGGAGATATTCGGTTATCACCAAAAGCCCGCTCACCGGCGCGATAGCCTGCTCCAATTCCGGCGGATTCATCGGTGCTGAATTGAAATCGGCCGGCTGGGACATGATTATCTTTGAGGGCAAATCGCCTGCACCGGTGATGTTGCGCATCGTCAATGAAAAAGTTGAGCTCGTGGCGGCTGATGATTTGTGGGGCAAGAGCGTTTGGGAGACCGATAAACTGATTCGCGCCAAATACGAAGACCCGCAAATACGCATCGCCGCGGTCGGTCGCGCCGCTGAATCGGGATGTTTATATTCTGCCATCATCAACGATCTACACCGCGCCGCCGGGCGTTCCGGAGTTGGCACGGTGATGGCATCTAAAAACTTGAAAGCGGTGGTCGTGCGCGGTACGCGCGGCGTCGGCAACATCAAAGACCCGTCGCGTTTCATGAAAAGCGTCGCCGAACAAAAACAAGTGCTGGCTGATAACGCCGTAACCGGCAAAGGCTTGCCCGCCCTCGGCACCCAAGTATTGATGAATGTTATCAACGAAATCGGCGCACTACCCGCCAACAACATGCGCGATGTGCAGTTCGCCGATGCCAATCAGATTTCCGGCGAAGCCATGCTTTTGCCGCGCGCATCCGATGGCAAACCAAACTTGACGACCAACGCTGCATGCTTTGGCTGCACCATCGCCTGCGGGCGCATTTCCACTATTGATAAAACTCACTTCAGCGTGGAAAATAAACCGCAATACTGGGGCAACTCCGGTGGGCTGGAATACGAAGCCGCTTGGGCAATGGGCGCGGATACCGGCGTCGGCGATTTGGATGCGGTTACTTACACCAATTTCGTGTGCAACGAAGATGGCTTTGACCCAATCTCATTCGGTGCCACTGTGGCGGCGGCCATGGAGTTATTTGACATCGGCGCCATCACCACCCAACAAACCGGCGGTATGGAATTGAAATTTGGCTCGGCCGAAGCATTGGTCTGGTGTGTTGATCAAGTCGCCATTGGCGCAGGTTTCGGCAAAGAATTGGGGCTCGGCTCCAAGCGGTTGTGTGAAAAATATGGGCATCCGGAATTGTCCATGACCGTCAAAGGGCAAGAATTCCCCGCCTACGACCCGCGCGGGATTCAAGGCATGGGTCTTGCCTACGCAACCTCCAACCGCGGCGCATGCCACTTGCGCGGTTATACCGTCGCCTCGGAAGTGCTCGGCATTCCAGAAAAAACCGACCCGCTGACGACCGATGGCAAAGCCGGGCTGGTGAAAGCATTTCAGGATGCCACCGCTGCGGTTGATTCCATGGGGCTTTGCGTATTCACCACTTTTGCCTGGACGCTGGATAACATGGCACCGCAGATGGACGCCGCCTGTGAAGGCGATTGGAGCGTCGAACGGCTGAGCGAAGCCGGCGAACGCATCTGGAATCTTGAGCGCGACTACAACCTAAAAGCCGGCTTGACCGCCGCCGATGACACCTTGCCAAAACGCTTGCTAAAAGAAGCCGCCAAGGTTGGCCCGGCGAAAGGCAAGGTCAGTGGTTTGGATGTGATGTTGCCGGAGTATTATCAGTTACGCGGCTGGACCAAAGACGGCAAACTCACCGACAAAGTCCGCACGCAATTTGCACTGCCGGCATGATGTTTCGCGCACAAAATTTGAATGCATATTTACATGCATATCTCAGTGCGGCGTTGTTTTGGCGCATCACAAAATAACGAAATAACATGACGACCAAGTATTTAATCCTCGGTGCCGGTCCGGCTGGCGTGGTTGCCGCTGAGACTTTGCGCAGATTGGAGCCTACGGCGACTATTACGCTCATCGGCGATGAACCGGAGCCGCCGTATTCACGCATGGCGATTCCTTATTTGTTGCAAGGTCAAATCGGCGAGCCCGGCACTCACCTGCGCAAGCAAGCAGGTTATTTTGATACGCTAAACATTGAAGTGGTGCGCGACCGTGCGCAGTCGGTGGATATTGCGGCAAAGCGGGTTAAGTTAGCCGGCGGTGCGAATAAAAATCATGACCGTGATTACGATAAATTATTAATAGCAACCGGATCAAAACCCATCACCCCGCCCATCCCCGGCATAGATCATCCGCAAGTTAGCAGTTGTTGGACGTTGGAAGATGCGCGCAAAATCACCGCTGGTATCAAACCGGGTGCGCCAGTGGTTTTAATCGGTGCTGGATTCATCGGTTGTATCATCCTGGAATCGTTAGTCGCGTCTGGCGCCAAATTGACGGTAATTGAAATGGGCAACCGCATGGTGCCGCGCATGCTGGATGATACTTGCGGCGCGTTGTTGCAAAAGTGGTGCGAAAATAAAGGCGTCACGGTGATGACCGACGCGGTGGTATCTGCTATTGAAGTGGCTAATGTTGACGGCGGTGATGCCAACCGTCTCGCGGTGCGCGTGAAAAGCGGCGCGGGCGATATTTCCTCCATCGCCGCTGACCTGATCATCAGCGCAACCGGGGTGCGCGCCAACGCCGATTTTCTAAAGTCCAACGACTTCGCCATGCAAGACGGCGCGGTGGTAGTGGATGATTTCATGGCAACCTCAAACACCGATATTTATGCCGCTGGTGATGTCGCTTGTGGCAAGGATTTTTCTACCGGCGAACGTGGCGTTCAAGCCATTCAACCGACCGCCGTGGAGCATGCCCGCATTGCCGCACACAACATGCACCGCCACGGCTCGGTGCGCCACCAAGGCGCGGTGTCGATGAATGTGCTGGATACCATTGGCTTAATCTCCGCCTCTTACGGCTTGTGGCAAGGCATCGAAGGCGGCGATAGCAGCGAATTACTGGACGCCGACGGCTTTCGCTACATCCGTCTATCTTTTCAAGACGACCGATTAGTCGGCGCCAACACCCTCGGCATGACCCAGCACATCGGCATTATCCGTGGCTTGATTCAAGGGCGCCTCAAACTTGGAAAATGGAAAGACAAATTAATGGAAAATCCGCTACAACTCATGGAAGCCTATCTGGCGGCGACTCAAGGTTGAGTGCGTATCGACGCGGCTGTTTGATGCGGCTGTTGGATGCAAATATGCAACCTAATTATTTTTTGGCGCAGTGCAAATCACCTTCAAGTTGTTCGCCACTCTGAGTGGATATCTCCCGCCCACGGCGGTGAAACACGCGGTAACCGTGGAGGTTGACGAGACCGCAACCCCCAATCAACTGATTGACCGTTTTTCGGTGCCGCGTGCAGAGGTTCATTTGGTCTTAGTGAACGGCGTCTATCTTGCCGAAAAGGAGCGCGATACGTCGTTGCAAGCCGGCGACGCGCTTGCCATCTGGCCGCCTGTGGCTGGCGGGTGAATCGTTCTTTTGACCCGTGCGGTCCGGCTGATTTCACTCACCAGGCGGAAATGGGATTTACCCATCGAGAATTATTGAAAGGTTTGCCAGCGGCGGTTGCGCCGTATCAAATTGAAAAGCATACCGATAAGCTATACCGATTGCACAACGAAAGTCGGCAAGTGTTGCTGCATCTCAGCCCGGAAACCAACCGCGCAATCGCCGCGCTCAATATACCGATGACCAGTGTCAAGTTGGAGTTTTTCGGGTTTGATGAATCAAGATTTGAAGATTTTATGCTGCGCTATAAACGCTATCTACATAAGGGGGGCGGATGAATATCACCTTAAAACTGTTTTCCGGCTTGAGCGAATATCTGCCTCCAGAGGCCGAGGGCAATGTCGTGGAAATCTCAACCGCCGATTCTATGACTGCGCACATGCTCATTGATCAATATCAATTGCCGCGAAGCGATGCGCGCGTGGTGATGGTGAATGGCGAGTTTCTGCCGGAGGAGAAGCGCGACCTTGCGCTGCACGATGGTGATGTGATTGCGATATGGCCTTCCATTCAAGGCGGTTGACCGGTTGCCGGTAACCATTAATTGGCGGCAGCGGCGGCGTGCGTTGTGTTTTATGGGTGCTGTAATACAGTGATTTTCATCCTCTCCGGCGTTGCCCTAACATGAACACCAACATGAAAAATTTTCCATGAACAAACTCCACTCCGCACTTACACCAATCACGCAAAATGCTGCCGCACCGGTTGTCGATCGCTATGGCAGAATGCTGCACGACCTGCGGGTATCGGTAACCGACCGGTGCAATTTCCGCTGCGAGTATTGCATGCCCAAGGATGTATTCGGGCGTGGCCATCGGTTTTTGCCGAAAGACCGGCTGTTGCGTTATGCGGAAATTGAGCTGCTGGTGCGGGCGTTTGTCCGCCTTGGTGTTCGCAAAGTCCGCCTGACCGGTGGCGAGCCGTTGCTCAGGGGTGATTTGGAAGACTTAATTTCGCAACTGGCGCAAATTGAAAACCTCGACGATTTGGCGATTACCACCAACGCATCATTGCTAACCAAAGCGCGCACCACCACGTTACGGCGCGCTGGCATTCGCCGCGTGAACATCAGTCTGGACGCCCTCAATGAAAAAATCTACCGCACCATCAATCGCATTAACTCCCCTCTCAAAGATATTCTCCGCGGCATTGACCATGCGTTGAGCGCGGGTTTTGCTTCGGTGAAAATCAATATGGTGGTGCAAAAAGATGTAAACGCCGGTGAAATCATCCCCATGGCGAAATACTTTCGCGGCAGCGGGGCGATTTTGCGTTTCATAGAATTCATGGATGTAGGCAATCACAACCAATGGTCGCTGCACCGAGTGTTTACCTCGCGGGAAATCGTTGCGCGCATTGATTCGGTATACCCGTTGGTGCCGCTGGATGCGAACTACCACGGAGAAGTCGCAAAACGCTGGAGTTACGCCGATGGCACGGGCGAAATCGGCGTTATCTCCTCGGTCAGCCAACCTTTTTGCGGCGGTTGTGCGCGTGCCCGTTTGTCGGCGGTGGGCGAGCTCTACACTTGCCTATTCGCCAGCAGCGGAGTTGACCTGCGAAAATTATTGGCAAGCGGCGTCAATGAGCATGACCTCGCCGCGCAAATAGCCGCCCTGTGGCAAAACCGGCGCGACCGATATTCCGAAGAACGCGCATCCATCCAACCCCAAACAATCGGCTTCCCATCCGGTAAACAGCCGCCCGCAAAAGTGGAAATGTCCTACATCGGTGGTTAATCCGTTATGGCTATCCAAGCAATCGCCCAGCGTGGTTTTGTTGCGGCTGTCCGCTTTTTTTAACGGGGAGTCTGTGTGTTGTTATTCAACATGACTATGAAGCAGATCTTCAACCGCGCAAACACGACACCAAAGGCAACGGGTAATAAAAACCCAGCCCCATGCCGGATTTGATCCGGTATCCAGTACAACATGTGCGCCGCAAGCGACCTTAGGCGGTGATGATAGGGAATGTGGTATTGCGCTTGCGCGTTTGTCGTAACTGGATTTCAGCGCACGCTGGAATGGTATCTGGGGTGGGATTGGTAAAACCTGGAATACTGTCAGCGAATTAGTGGTCACATAACAAGGATGGCGTGTATTGGTTGAATCTTTCGCGGGAAAAATGAAGGCGAGGATGCTGGAGGAGTGGGTGGAAAAGTAGTGTGTTTAAGGAATGAATAGATGCGGAAATGAGCGGAATAGCGGGGGGAGGTTGATATTGCGGTTGATATAGCAGTTGATGCTGCGGCGAATTCTGTGCGGCAGAAACCCCTGCAGAGGCACACGGCCTCTGCAGGTTCCTGCGTAAAACAATTGCCCTATTAACTTACCAAGGCAAAGAAATCTTCAGCCCCGCTTTCTTACTCAGCTTTTTCTTAGCCTTTTTCTTAGTCTTTTTCTCAGTCTTTTTCTCGGCTTTTTTCTTAGCCTTTTTCTTGGTCGCTTTTTTCTGAGTGACCTTCTTTTTCTTAGCCTTTTTCTTGGCTTTTTTCTGAGTCGCTTTTTTCTTGGTTACCTTCTTTTTCTTACTCTTTTTCTTGGTCGTCTTTTTCTGAGTGACCTTCTTTTTCTTGGCTTTTTTCTTGGTTGCCTTTTTCTTGGCACCCGTCTTTTTCTTGGCTTTTTTCTTGGTTGCCTTTTTCTTGGCACCTGTCTTTTTCTTGGCTTTTTTCTTGGTCGATTTTTTCTTCGCTACCTTGCCTTCGGCAGCATTTTTACGCACTGCCTTTTTCTTGGTAGATTTCTTACGAGTTGCCTTTTTGGCAGTCGTTTTTCGCTTGGTTATTTTCTTTTTCTTAACCATTGGTGGTTACCTCTCGGTTGTCATGAAAAAAAACATTTGCGCTCACAGTCAATCAAAGCAAAATCAAAAACAATTGGACAAGTGAATTGCCAAGTCAAATCTGATTACAAGCACGACATGTTGGTATTGATAATTTTACGAAAAAATTACCGATGGGTTGATAATGATTCACCGAAGTGAACTTCGTCGGGCTTAATTAAAAATGCATTAGCCGTTGGATTGCAACCTTAAAATACTTTTTTTTTAATGTCAATAGACTGTTTTGTTTTCATTGATTAAAAAAACAAAGAAAAAAGCAAAAAAAACCATAAAAGTGGATAGTAATCGCATGGCATAGATTGGTGATGTGGATGCGATGGTGATGGTGTGCAGTTTGCATGAGGAAATATTTGGTAGTGCTGCGGCAATCGGTTTGTTGTGGCATGGGTGAAGCATCGCATAGTGATTTGGGAGATACGATAAAATGCGTTAGGCTGTTTTTTTATTTTGTTGGAGTAGATTTACGCTAAATTTAGCTGCCGATATGCGGTAAAATGCATTCTTTAGAATCACTGCTTACGGAAGATAGTTTGATCACTCAAAAACATAGCTACGAAAAAGACGAGTTGCTGGACTGCGGTCGCGGGCATTTATTCGGGCCCGGTAATGCGCAGTTGCCGCTGCCGGATATGCTGATGTTCGATCGCATCGTGCACATTGATGACGACGGCGGTGAATACGGCAAAGGCGTGGTAATTGCGGAATTAGATATCTCCCCAGATTTATGGTTTTTCAAGTGCCATTTTGAGGGCGACCCGGTAATGCCCGGCTGCTTGGGCTTGGATGCGCTTTGGCAACTCATCGGATTTTCGCTCGGTTGGCGTGGCGGGCAAGGCTATGGACGCGCCCTCGGTGCTGGCGAAATTAAGTTCAGCGGGCAAATCTCCCCGACCAACCGGAAAGTCATCTACCGAATCGTTTTCAAGCGCGTTATTATGCGCAAGGTAATCGTGGGCATCGCCGATGGCACGGTAATGTCCGACGACCAATTGATGTATTCCTGCAAAGACCTGCGCGTGGGATTGTTCAGAAATACACTTCTTTTCCCGCTTGACCCGGCAACCGCCACCGGGTAATTATTAAAGTGCAGCATGGTTAAAATTTTGTGAGAGACATGAAACGCATCGTAATCACCGGCTACGGCATCGTATCCAGCCTGGGAAATAATAAAGCCGAAGTGTGCGAATCATTGCGCAGCGGTAAATCCGGCATCGTGTTCAGCCAGGAATATGCTGACTTCGGCATGCGTAGCCGCGTGCACGGCGCAATCAATCTGGACGCCGCCGCCATGATTGATCGCAAACTCTATCGTTTCATGGGCGATGCCGCCGCCTACAGTTACATCGCCATGCGCGAAGCCATAGAACACGCCGAACTCTCGGCGAATATAATTTCCGGCGAACGAACTGGCTTACTCCTCGGCACTGGCGGCGCGTCACCACAAAATATCGTGCAAGCCGCCGACACCTTGCGCGAGCGTGGCATCCGCCGAGTCGGTCCTTATATGGTTACCAAAACCATGGCAAGCACCATCACTGCCTGCATCGGCACCGCCTTCAAGATTAAGGGCGTGTCCTATTCCATCAGCTCGGCATGCGCCACCAGTGCCCATTGCATCGGCCACGGCGCCGAGTTGATTCAATTGGATAAGCAAGATGTGGTATTCGCCGGCGGTGGCGAGGAATTGCACTGGACGATGTCGGTGTTGTTTGACGGCATGGGTGCGATGTCATCCAACTTCAACGACACGCCGACCAGCGCGTCGCGTCCATATGATCGCGACCGCGATGGGTTTGTCATTTCCGGCGGTGCCGGGGTGGTGGTGCTGGAATCGCTGGAACATGCCCAACAACGCGGTGCGCCCATCCTCGCCGAATTGGTAGGCTACGGCGCGACTTCTGACGGCTTTGATATGGTGCAACCTTCCGGTGAAGGCGCGGTGCGTTGCATGCGTCAGGCGATGCATGGCGTGAACTGTGCGGAGATGCCAGTGCAATATATCAACGCCCATGGCACCAGCACGCCGGTCGGCGATGCGCGCGAACTGGAAGCCATCGCTGAAGTGTTTGGCAACGGCGGCGGCAATGGTGTCGGTGCGCCATTAATTGGCTCGACCAAATCGCTGAGTGGCCATGCCCTCGGTGCTGCCGGTGTCAACGAGACGATTTACACCTTGCTGATGATGAAAGAGGGTTTTATCGCCGCCTCCGCCAACATCCATAATCTGGACCCAGCCGCCGTCGGCCAGCCCATCGTGACCGAACGTCGCGACCAAGTTGACCTGCAATTGGCGATGAGCAACAGTTTCGGCTTCGGTGGTACTAACAGTACTCTGGTATTCCAACGCTGGGCAGAATAATCGCAACACCAGCCGGCAGCGATTCCGACCGCCCGGGCACGGCATCCACGGCACTCATTGCATGGCTCTGGTTATGCTGTCTGCTGGTGTTTTCCTTGGTGGTTCTCGGCGGTGCGGTGCGTCTCACCGGTGCTGGTCTTTCTATGGTGGATTGGCAACCCTTCAGCGGCATTCTTCCGCCGTTGAACGATGCTGAATGGCAGCAAGCTTTTCAAAATTACCAACGGTTTCCCGAGTATAGCCTGGTCAATCCCGACATGACCCTCGCCGGTTACCAATTCATATTCTGGATGGAATACGCCCACCGCTTGCTCGGCCGGGTGACCGGCATCGTATTTTTCGTGCCATTCCTATTTTTCTGCTGGCGCGGGATGGTGCCGCACGGATTCGTTAGCCGGCTGTGGGGGCTATTTTTGCTCGGCGCAGTGCAAGGGTTGCTCGGCTGGTATATGGTCAAAAGTGGCTTGGCGGATGATCCTACGGTGAGCCATTACCGCTTGGCTGCGCATTTTATGTTAGCGGTGGTTATTTATGCGTGCTTACTGCGCGTGATCGTTGGTTTGCGGGCATGGTTAGCGGTCGCGAATACGAATCCGATGATAACGCCGGCCATCGCCATAAACGCCGTCTCCAACATCGCCGCAAGAACCGCTTTGGGTATGGTATTTCTGATGATGATGAGCGGCGCATTAGTCGCCGGCACCCACGCCGGGCATGTTTACAACACCTGGCCCAAAATGGGCGGATTATGGATACCGGAATCGCTCTTGTGGATGCAGCCGTGGTGGCTGAATTTTCTTGAAAACCCCATCGCTATTCAATTCACCCATCGCTGGCTGGCGGTCGGCGTGTTTATTGCCGCAAGTGTTTTCGCTGTGCGTTTAATCCGCATCGCCCGCCCGATTGCTGGCGGTATTTTGTTAGTGGCAGTGGCCGCACAAATCGCCTTAGGCATCGCCACTTTGCTGCTGGGCGTGCCGCTTGTGTTGGGCGTGGCACATCAAGCCGGTGCGATGATTTTGTTGACCGTACTAGTGATCACCCTTGCCAACCCAAGCCCGCGGTTGTCGTGATTTGTGCCGCCCTTTGGATTGATGTTACCTTGGTCGGCTGGTTTTGGATTGCTATTATTGATCTCTAAATTCCGCCTGTTAAAATTTCTACAAACTCGAGTAATAAAAATGCCCGAAGTATCAACAAAAACCAACCATCACACTTGTTACACTTCTTATGGCGAGGCACTGGGACGGTGGGTTATCTGCGATAGTTCCGGCGCGATTCACTATGCAATGTATGAAAACGGCAAGCGACATGGACTCTAGTTACTTGAAGATAAACCCACTAAAATTTGCGCAAAATAAAATTACGAAGATGATGTGTTAATTGGCGCGCAGAAATGCGATTAACGGCGTTGGGTATG